>Ga0247742_10002646_pt1 | contig 11647 bp, 17 predicted proteins | sample UWRJL208509C2_FD_180944 | JGI IMG/M metagenome (GOLD analysis project Ga0247742, IMG submission 180944) | Plant litter microbial communities from Arlington Agricultural Research Station in Wisconsin, United States - UWRJ-L208-509C-2 | ecosystem: Environmental > Terrestrial > Plant litter >... | reverse complement strand
TGAGGGCTGACAGCGGGGACATCTGAGCGAGAGATGAAGCTTCCATCTACGTAAACACTCGCAATTCCTCTCAGGAAGGTGTACTCGGACTCATTCTTGATTTCGCCCTAAATTTTTGTTAAGCTTGGATCCATTGCAGCAGATATGAGTGGAATGATACATACAACAAGATGAGCTTTTGGAGATTTCTTTGGCACTGACACCCATGACATATCAGCGTCCAACTCAAGTTCACAGATTGTCACATTGTGGGCTACCCCATCGCTGGGGATGCTGATGAGGCCTGGGACGGCAAATGTAGCATTAATGTCGCCTTTGGAAGAAACATGAAAGCTGCGTTTGCGCATAGCACGTCGAAAGGCTACTCCGAGTCCTTCAGAGGCACCATCCTCATCCGCCTCGTCGGAAGCCGAGGATTCACTGTATCTCCCTGCAAGAGTTACTTCCTTCTTGCGTTCCATACCATAGCCACCAATTGCCGAACTTGACTTCTTGAAGTATGAGCGTCGGCACACCGAAAGTGTCCATGGAAGAAGTTCAGGTAGGCTGACCCCAAACGTCGGAGAAACCGTTTCCAATGTCAACGAAACGTCGTCCCAAGCCTAAATTTTTTTGAGCAGAACATAACATACATGAATGGGCAACAAACCTCCCCAGTATTCTGTAGAATGGCGCCTTTGTAAATCAAAGATACTGGCTTTTCCTTCGTATCCATCTTCACATAGATATCATATGTTGCGTCCCATGTTGCATCCGAAACGCCTAATGGTTCAAAGGATTGTCAAGAAAAAAGCATGCGAGACCTCGAACAAAGCACGCACCGTAAATCAAGACAATCTCTGCTATACAATCCTTCTCTGCGACTATCGTAATCGAGACGCGTTGACCCAGTTTTCCATCGTCTGAGTTTGCATAAGCATCGCCCAGTAATGCTCTACGCTCATCCGCGATATCTGTTGACAACTTCTCCATCCGACCCTCAAGTTCCACGAGCTTGTTATCCAACTCTTCGGACAGTAGCCCAACTGTTCGTTGGACATCGCTAAGGGAGCTCGCGGGGACATGTCGAACATGGACACTGTGTTGAAAGGCGTCCAAAGCATCAATGGACTTCTGGCATCTGTAAAGAGCCTTTTCGACTCGTTCCTTCTGCTTCAGGAAGCCCTTCAATTGCTCTGAAGTTACAACAGCAGGTTTGGCTGGGACGTCTGAGATGGAGACCTCGTGGATTGTACAGGGACCGCGTCCTTCAACACTAAATGAACGAAGTCATGTCAACAACCTTTCTGAAGATAGGTTTGAGACACACTCACCGAAGAGACTCGTGAACCATGACATTGGAAAGTCCTGAAAGTACGACTTTGTTATCCCCTCCTTTTAACTGGGCTTTACAGATTCGTGTCACCTCTGCCAGTCCCGTATGCACGCTTATGTTTGAGATTTTACTTGCATTCAAGGAGGAGAGTTCCACAATATTCGTCGTAACACCTCCAGCCTTAAACTTCGAGTCGTCCATTGGTGTCTGATGGTTGGAATAGCGCTTCGTGGCAGGGAAGGTCGAACCCATCATCTCATTGCAGGGTCCCTACCTTCACGGCCGGATAGGGCCCAGGGGTATTTACTCAACGAGGGCAATAATAATGGCATTACAGTGTACACCGTAAATAGACCCAACACAGGACCGGAAGGAGACAAGTGGTTCGCTACATATCAAAGTCAATATCGGTTCATTGGCATGTTGTGTTTTGCCTTTATAAAGATTATCTCAATTAGATACTATATGAAATGGGATTATCAGAGGCTGACTGTACCGTAGGAGGGCCGATATCAAGAGCTCGGGGTCAAACGTCAAGATCTTGGAGGACATCCCAGCTGTCGAACCCGAACAGGATGGGAAGCATAGACCATATCTCTTCTTGGAAGGCGCTGATTATAATGCTGAACTCGTCATGGCACTCATTGCACACGAGAGGACGGCCACGTTCGTCAAATTGATGCTTTATACCTTCGAAGATTGTCATGGCCCCATCATCTACACCCCACAGGCTAAGCCCACTGACGACCTGCACGGCATGCTTAGAGCACCTTTCTCTCCGATGACAGGTGGAACCGGGAAGCATATTGGAATATTTAATGACTGCTCGGTGGAAGCATTGCTTTATAACTGAGATGAGCTTATCTCGCCCTACAATGCAGCGATGCCGCACTTCTTGCGACAAAGACGGCTCTCTGAGTATGGATTCCTATTAGCGTAAGAGGTTAGTAATAGTAGCCAGGCTATTTCCATCTGCATAAAAAAAATTGCAAGTCCTACTCACCAGCGGAGTTTGTGAAATGTAACCAAAGCACACGACGGGCATGATGGAAGACAGGGAGCATTCGAATGTGAGATTGAGAACATCAACCGCAAGGGTTTGAGTGTATTCAATCTGGGTGTTGAGATCACCGAGCCCTTTATAAAGAGACAGGTTCCGAGGGTAGTCATGCTTCAAGCGTGCTAGTGCTTCGTCCGCTAAGTAATCAATCTCGTACTTTTTCCCAAGGCGCAACATTGCAGTAATTTTCCTGAACGACATCTTCTCCCTCAGGTCATGACTTCTTTAAGCAATGAGGAATTTAAAATGTGTTTATCTGTAATTGAAAACGCAATTGACGAACCTCATGTCGTAGAACATGGAAATGACAATGCTCAAATCATCTGCCCTGTCAGGCATGAAAACGACAGGACAGCCTTCAACCGTCGAATCCTCGGAGTTTGGGTGTTGCGGCATCAAAAACATGCCTTCAAATACACTTGACTGCTTCGAAAGCACTGAGCGGTGTACGCGAAACTGTGTGAAGTCTGCTTGGAGAATGATATTGCCGTCATCGTACCAGAATGTTGAACGAATTGTTTCCGCTGCGACAAGAAGGGAAAGGTCTTCCGATCGTTGACGCTTCGAAGGACGGGTGCTCATCGTAAAAGATATGATGCGATTCGGTCGTGGTGATTCAAGCTCAAGTTCAGTCGTGCAAAAGTGACACGGCGCGATCATTTGGCAATACAAACACGTGGTGTGACGGATGGTGTATGTGACACCAATTTAAGTAAGTACTTAGTTGCCTCTGCCACTGCAGTGGCCTCTAGAGCTTTTTTTCTTTTGAAAAACCATGGCCAAATGCACCTCTTTTCAATTTCGACTGTTTCACGAGATTCCAGAAAGAAACTGAAAATCTCTGAATATTGGTTCAATGAAGGTGATATCGTCCTATAAGCCGAAGACACTCAGTTTCGCATTCACAGCTCGATACTATGCTGCATGCAACAGAAAAATCATCTGTTATTTCCCGCTGACAAGTCAGATGATGTTGAGGTCCTCATGTCAACTTTCTACGTAGGCACCAAGTGCGTATTTGCCCATTCCTGTCCATTCAGTTTTTCACACTGCTCAAATGGAGAGCATACAATCTAAGGAACCAGTTGACGTCCTCCCACGCACGCTCTATAATTCGCCTTGGGAAGAAGTATTTCATTGATCGCCTAAAAAAAAGAGGCACCTGCAAGGTTGCGCTACGACTTTCCGAGCGACTTTGATTCTTCCGACAAACGCTGGGAGGAGCCCGATTCTGGGGACACTCTATATGAAATCTCTCGTTTGGGGTATCATCGATTTATTCAGCCCCAAGGCTTCCTTATTGTCAATCTTACCAGCCGCCTACATATATTTCATCTTCAATGTCCCTGTTATAAGTCCCTTTACAACCGCTAGCTAATTGAATTTCGCCAACACAGATCGATACGGTGAATGGAATCAACTCTGAAGATGGAGATTCGGGAACTGACCCCTGAGGCGCGATCTGCTTTTGCTGTAGGTATTGAAATGCTTATACAGCACGTTCCAGTAGAATTTGTAAGTGCTTGTGCGCAACCCTTATAAATCAGGATGAAATAAACTTGTGGATCTCGACGTGTAACGAGAATCTTCATTTCTGGTTTCTCCAGGATCAGTGTACATGTATGTATAATGTATCGATCACACGGCTACATATCTCGTTATATTATTTATTTGATTTCTTTCCACCCAAGCTCTCGACTTCCTTCACTTTCGAAAAACTGAAGAAGGCTCAGTTTTTTTAAAATCCGACACAAAAGAAACCAAATTACCGTTACTGTATTTGGATCTGGCCGCATTTGTGGATGGCCTCGCAGTGGCCGCTGCCTGGGGTGCAACAAACATGAAGGTTCCGCCAATAGGTTGTCCGAGGCCAGTCGCTGCAGCGAAGGAACTAATATTAAACATTGCAACTGAGGTATTCGGGGTAATAAGCGTCTGGCTATCAAAAGCTGGAGTTTGGTTGAATATCAAGAAGACGTATCTACGGATAAAATTCAATGGTAAGAACGACGGATGAATCAAACAAAATGTAGCTTGAGCGCACCGATGGGCATCAGATCCAGCTGGTGGCGTCGGCTGTCGGAACTGTGAAATAGCAGCTGTTGTATTGCTTAGTAAGAACGGGTCGGTTTTCTTGTCCAACTTGAAGTTTCCTCCAAGGAAATGCCGGATCTGCGAGACGTTGGGATTTTGTGGAGTCGGCGCGTCTAGGTCGACTGAGGCAATAACGAAAGGGCCCGGACCGGATGGACCGAGGACCCGGTAAGAAGGAGGTCCAGCGGTTGCTAAGTACCAACGATAGTGGAGTTGGCCGAGGTCAGGTTGGTCAGCAGATATAATCATAAGGTTGGCATGGGCTACTTACAATTCCTCACAAGTGTGGCACCTGCCTGTAAAGTAATGGAATCCCCGCCAGGTTGAGGAAATGTGACTTCCAGCAAGACTTTGGGATCGAACGCTAAGCTCAGGTTCCCCGTAACCTGCAATGAGTCGTCAATCGGTGAGAGTTGGTCGAAAATCTTGGATCCCAGTAAACGCACGAAGTTACTCTCGAACGTTTTCTTAACAGTTTCCAGACTGATATCCTGCGCAGCGGCTACCCATGCGAGGGCTAAGAGAGCGAGATTCGAGGAAAGGAGCATGGTTGCTGGTCTGTGGGTCTGGGGGTGGGGTTCTTTGTCGTTGTAAAGATATGAGCTCATTATATATACCGTATGTCGTATAGGTGCCCAGACAATCATAGTTGGCGTCTGCCAAGAAGAAGCGCGGATAAATCCGTAGAAGGGAAATGTTTCCCATATTTGGGCATCACTCTATTTGCCAAGGACCTCAGGTGGATTTTGGTTGTCGGGTAATGGTCGTGGAGATTGGAGATCTAGAAATAGTCTCCCGTTACCGAAGCTTTCAAGTAAATGTCTGTTGCCTCTTGGTAATGAGGTATAGTCTTGGCATTGTGAGTCCGGCTGTACTGTACAACCTGTAGTCAGACAATGCTCTTTGAACACGCCCCGCTCGCAGACAGCCAAGCCTAAGACAGACTTTTCTTGAATTGTGTCCAAGGACTCAAGAAAATGCTACAGTACAAGAGTCAAAACGGTGACCATGGCGAGGATCGTAATGGATGTTCGACACGTTGTTACTAAGAGTTACAGGCTTCTGCGGACGTACTGTTCGCAAATTCAAAGGCTCGGAAAAAGCCAACGGCACTGACTGCACTGTGTTTAGGAAACTGTCCAAGGATGGCAATGGAAGTTACGTGTTTGATGATCTCCGGGAGGTTGATTCGAAGTCTCAGACTTAAGTTCGGAGGTCGCTGAGCGGTATACACGTAGTAGTCGTACCCAGAGAGAGGGTAGTACATAGAAGAAGCCTAAGAGATATACATAGTCTCCCTCAAGACTCCATGCCGGATTCTGTTTGCATTCGACATTTCCACCCCATCCCAAACAAACTTCCCTTACCAATATCAAGTCCGAAACGGTGTACACCAAATCAGACGCTGTTTGGGGAAGATGTATCTCGAGGGGCATGGGAGTAGGAACATGGAGTGGAGGTGCCAGTGAGACATTGGATAGAATATGGTAGGAAGATGTATACAAATTAATACTAATGCGCGCCTCATCACGTTGATATAGAACATCGTAGTCGGTGCGCGCGAGGACGAGGAGAGTACGAGCGCAGAGTCGGTGATTTAGATGAGGACGGGGGCGGGGGAGATACATAGTGGAGAAGGTGGGTGGAGGAGGTTATATGTGTCTGGTGCAAATGCAGGTACATGGTATTTATGGGACAGCCGTATCAAAATTAATGGGCTCGACTCGAAGGCGTTGTTCAGACACTGCTTGCTCGTGCACAAACCCACTCACTGCGCTGATCCATAGGGACCCACCAAAACACAGCCCAGATTAACTCGTGCAGCCTTTATGAGTTATAGAAGACGGTGGAAAATCTTGGAGTGATGATCTGAGGGGGCCTGAAAAATGGGTGAGGTGAGTTTTTTGTCCTTTCAGAGACGAGGTAGGTTTGGGGTGTGGTGTGTGGTGTATGGGCAGAGGGATAGATTTTGATAGTCTCGGGATCCATATCGTCTTCCCCCTCTCAAATCGCACTCTTTTTCGAAGATCGTCGAGTCGGGTCAGTGATCTTTAGTCTGAGATCGACCGTTAACAACTCGGCGAGATAAGAAAAGAGAAGGGATGAGAGGGGATGGGGTGAAGATGGATGATTGGAAACAGGATAATGAATCATATGTAGTACATGCGCAAGTGGGAGTGCGCATGGATTCCGAGTTCAAGTCTGAGCCTATTTATATTGCAGTTTCCCAAAATATATATCATAGTCCTTTCACCGCGACGCCTGACAAACCATCGCTCGATCTCAGACCCAGTGTTTACGAGGTACCCTCTTGAATGTCTGGGAAGACGGTTAAAGGGATGTACTAGACGTGTTAGAATCCGTGTTGAGCGATGTGTCAATGGGGTCAAGGTTTGGGGGGCAGACGAGGGAGTTTACAAGCTGATACCCGTATCCCCATGCGTCAAGTCATTGCTCAACCAGAGTAATTTCGACCTTGAGCAATGAATCGATGAGGAAGAGGTTTAGAAAATGAAACGAGGAGCCGATTTCAGATCTCCTAACCCGCGACGCCTTACGGGTCGTTGTTCAATCACCGTCTGCCTGACACTCTGGGAAGATGGCTCGAGGGATGAATTGGACATCTCAGAGCTAGAGTTGAGCAACGACTCAAGCTCTTCAGATGTCTGGGTAGACGGTCCGAGAGATGTCTGGGAAAGACGATGGAGATGAGAATAGCAGGCAGTGAGACTGGCGACACATTGCCCAACTCCAGCCGTCGACGCCAAATTCGGACGGGTGAGTGGCCTATAATTTATCCCTCGGAAGTCATCGCTTATCTAGAATTCTCCTTGAGTACGTTCAAGATACACTCTGGAACGTCCAGAGGACGGACCGAGCATGGTTTGGACGTGGCAGAGCCCAGGTTGAGCGATGAGTCGATGAACGGGGTTAGGATGGAACCACAGGTGGTTGACGAAGGCCCGGGCGTCAAAAATCGAGATAATCGCCTACCCTTGCGTTTGTCATCCAGGATTGTCTACCGCGGGGTGGTCGGTTCGAGAGATGACCTGGATGTGGCAGAAGGGGTTGATAGGGCGTCGGATGTTCGATGAGGGGTTCTTCGTCGGTCACTGGGCGACAGTGTACGTCCAGATAATCACGCCCTGCCCCAGAATAATCGCCCAGCCCCTGGTCTTGTAACGCATTGCTCAAGCGTCAATAATCGTTCATCTGAACGGATAATAGATGGCTCGAGGGATGGCTCAGGCAGAGGGAGTGGGCGATGACGAGGTGGGGAGATGAACAGTGCTAGTGAGGAGGGGAGAGGTGGTGGTGGTATGAAGAGAAAGGACGAAGTGAAAAGATGGCGGAGATGACAGTGGGCGTAGCCGATCTTATCTTATCGTTGAGGTAGTCCCGGTGCGCTCGGCCCAACCTTGCCACCAAACAAGCCCGCCAAGTACGAATGAGCCTGAGATGAATGCAACTGAGAGACATGAGACTGCGAATTGATTCTGAGGGAGGGCATATTGGATTCTAACGTAGCGGTTGACAGCTAGGAAGAGGGTGGGTTGTAAGAGAGGAGAAAGAAACGGACACCCACTGCTGATAACCCAATGCCAACAAGACGGTCGTCACACCTAAAGGCCGGGCAACCCGTTGAACGCGTCTTGTCGTCGCAGATAACTTCACTGGCTCACCAACAGACCGCGAAGTGATATTAGCGATCGTGAAGAGCTGCACAAGGGCTACAACAGTCTACGTTCGGATGCGAAGTGGTCGCGAACTGTTGAGCCTGAATTAAGCGGAGAGAGGGGATGCCCATGGGGAGGACGCGGTGTGTGACCCCTAGGGACGGGTGCGGCGACGCTGCAGGACTCTACTCTAACCGTTTCCATACCCACCTCAACCTGACTTTACGCTCTTTGACCTCCTCATCCTTTGGTTTCGCTCCCGTCTTCTTTTATCGCCCAACTTCTTTCTTCTTCTCGCAGGTCTTATCAGATCCTATTCATCCCTCTTGGATACCACTAATATTCTGTGCGCTTTATTCACGAACTCGCCGCAAGACATGGGACAGAAAGATGCGACCTGCCTACTTTAACCCCGTTTTCGTGATGAAGGATGTTCCATAGTTCGGTCCTGGTGGTCTACATTCGAACTTGGATATGGTTTGCGGCGATCTACTACGAAATACACCGCTTTCACGTTTTCCGTGCCAACTTGCCCACCTGGTTAGCCCATCTAATCTACTTCGCCCACCACCGCCGGGCCTAACACTAGTCATACTCATCATGCTTGGAATGTATATAATGATGGACGGAACCAGGGATGGAAATGGCACTCTGGATGAGCCAAGAGCTGCTTAGGGATTCAAGTTTGTACCTGTATGATCGAAGTCAAGAATCAATATCATGAAGAACATCATGCTCTAAATCTGTATAACAACTTTCCTATTCGGCGATCGTCTTAAAAAATTACCAGTCACCATCAACTATGAGACCATCCTGGTGGCTCACTTCATACTGCAATACCAGATTCACACTCTTTAGAGGTGGAAGAGTTAGAACCCAGTTCAACTTCCCATCCTTCCCAAGAGTAGTTTCATCGACTTTATCATCATCTGCGCCATCCCACTGGCCTTTGACCCCATTCATTACCTCACTGACTGCTCGTGAGCCCAGATGCTCCGACAACTTTGGGTTGATCAGCTTCACTTGGATGCGTTCATCCTGAGACACCGGGATATGGTCGACGAGTTTAAGGTTACTGATTCCAGTCGACTTCGTATTCGCTACGGTAATGCGCTGCGTGAAGGTGTGTGTGGAGATCTTCTGGTAGAATCCACCTTGGGTGGCTTTCTTCTCACACGGATGGTAGGTGATCTTGACGGAGGCGTCCAGCCTGTAATTTAATATAAAATGAGGTGAACGTTGAACTAGACAATGAAAACTTACCCGAGAGCGCAGTCAAATGTCTCTTGTGGACTGACAGATGGAACTGAGCTGGATGCTACGAAACTCCCGTTGACAAATATCTGCGCAGGCCCATGAATAAGGGGATAGTCAGACGTATTCTTTATTTTCGCCTGTTAGGTAGCGTATGTGAGCTAGATTCGGCGCATATCATCCATCGAGACACGGACCTTCAGATGAGTGAGCTTATCGAGTTTAGGTACACTATACCATTGGATATTGGCGTCAACTGTGAACTGAGCAATGGTCACAGTATGCTTGCTGCTGTCGCTCATGATGTCGACGAGACCAGGGACTTTGAACGTTGCAGCAATTCCACTTTTATCAAAGGACACTTCAGCGCCAGGGGCAGTCAAGCGACGAGGAGGGCTCAAGGAGGGAGAGGATGGAGAATATCTACGAGAACGCATCCGAGGTCGAGACCGAGTAGCGAGAACAGACCGTTCAGCATTTCGGAACCACGAAGACGGGGGCGGAGATCGAGGTCTTTCAACAGCGATTTCATACGAATTAACCGCGATGTCAGGTGGACGAGGTGTGTGGACCGACAAATTCCAGGCTTCTAGAGTTGGCGGCGGGACACCGAATGTGGGAGCGACTGTTTCCAAAGTAAGTGGCACATTCTGCCAGGACTAGTGGGATGTCAGTGAGTCTTCCGTGCACAACAACCAGACACCCTACCTCGCCTGTATGCTGTGTGATTATAGCTTTATAGAGAATAGAGACATTATTCTCCTTCGCTTGTGTGTCCACGCGGATATCGTAGCTGGGTTTCCAATCGGCGCCCTGGACACCTGTATTATGTCAGTTTTGACTACAAGATGAGAGGGAAAAGTCGCTCACCATAGCTAACATTAAGCACCACCTCCTCATCGACCTGGCCTTCCAACAGAACCACCGCTTCCCAACCCTGTCTGTCGACAGAACCCAAAGATTGAACACCGCTTCCGCTCGTCATTTCATTCTCAATGCGATCGACTTCGTTCTCGAGGTCAGTGACTCTAGCATCTGCCTTGCTTGTAAGAACTCCATAAGTATCGATTATGGCATCAAGTTTAGAGATGTCGACGGTGGCAGCTCCGATAGATGTTACGTAGTTACTCAACATTGTACGAGATTCCCGAGCGCTCTCGAGCGCCTTCTTGCATTCGTCAAGCCTGGACTCCAGAGGATCAGGACCGGGTTTAGCTTTCGCAAAGGGGGTGCTTTGGTTCCTTGATACGACAACATCCAAGATAGAAGCATTTCCTTCTCCCTCCACTCTGTAGAGAAACAGTGAGATATGTACAATCCAGCCCCCACATTTAGATGATGTACCCACCTTAGAGTGTCCTCCTCTAAATAGCGAGGAAATCCTTGAATTAGAGCCTTGTTCTGGCCCTTCTTGATATCGAATTTGAAGAGACGGTTGATCTCAGCGCGTCCAGAGTACAGGCTGATTCCAGTGATGCTGCTGTCTGTGGAAACCTTGCGCAAGATCTCATTGGCTACACCAGTAGGTTGGGACATAGTGTGAGCTGAGACCATTCGAAGAGTGAGAGCGTCTGGTAAACACAGTGCGGAGGTAGATGGAGTACATCGGATTGATCATGGTCTTGGACATGAAAGCTTTCTTCCAAGATCAACTCGGGACCCGGAGTTGTCCGGGCCGCCAGTGGTTTTGGTTGGCGTTTGCCAGAGGAAAGCTTGCAGCTTGGTGAGGGCAGAAAAAAGTGATGTCGAAGTCACACAAGAGCGAACAGTACCGAGCGGACGACCCGAAAAGAACGTACGTGCAAGAGTACTTACAGCTGTTTTCAATGCTCTGTGGAATCGCGTTTCCAAAAAATCGGTTGTTTGGCTTGCATATGACCTATGCGACGTAGTTCGCATTCGGAAGTGAGGTAGCCCTTTATGGGACTCGATGACGTTCGGGAGCCCCGCCACGGCTGCCGACGCTGCCCGATAAGGGTTTTGACGTTGTTCGGGGACCTCGGAGGATCTCCCGGTGATGACGTCGCTTCTTCTTCAAATCATGTGATAGCCAAACAATCCAAATCGCGTTTCCACAGAAGTATGGAAAGAGCTGTAAGTACAGCGATGACAATTACAGCAACTTGCAGAACCTAAGGCGCGGGCCGTTTTCTTTCCCAGGGTTCGAATTTTAAAACTTTTTCTGGGTAGAATAGTGTTTTCAACATTGCTCTGTGATTTCGCGTCTGTAGAAAATAAAATTATGTG
>Ga0247742_10002645_pt1 | contig 11648 bp, 8 predicted proteins | sample UWRJL208509C2_FD_180944 | JGI IMG/M metagenome (GOLD analysis project Ga0247742, IMG submission 180944) | Plant litter microbial communities from Arlington Agricultural Research Station in Wisconsin, United States - UWRJ-L208-509C-2 | ecosystem: Environmental > Terrestrial > Plant litter >... | reverse complement strand
GTGCAGGCGCTGCGGGCGTTTCGTGCCGGTGCGCAGGGTTATCTACTCAAGAGCGAGCTACGCAAGGACATGCTGAGCACCATCCGTCAGATCATGGATGGGAAGCGCCGCGTGCCCGAAGAGATCGCCCACGAGATGGCGGGCCATGCCGACGATGACGAGCTCACGCCGCGCGAAACGCAGGTGCTGACGCATGTCGCCACGGGCGAAGCCAACCGCGATGTCGCGGTGGCGCTCGGCATCGCCGAGGAGACGGTCAAGGCGCACATGAAGAGCATCCTCGCCAAGTTGTCGGCCAACGACCGCACGCACGCCGTCGCCATCGCCCTGCGCCGGGGCATCATCGAGCTCTGACGTTAGGAAGGCCGGGTATCACGCCGTACGCGCGTGCGCGTGTCGCTTGCGGTACTCGGCGGGCGTGACACCGACGCGGCGCATGAAGGCGCGGCGCAGGCCATTGGGATCGGCATAGCCGCAGCGGGTGGCGACACGCTTGGGTGTCTCGTGTCCTTCTTCCAGCAGGCGTCGTGCTGCTTCCACACGCATCGTCTCGACGAATTCCGCCGGCGTCATGCCGACTTCGTGGCGGAAGATCCTCGCGAAGTGACGCGGACTCATGCCGACGCGTTGGGCCATCGCGGTCACCGAGTGCTCCTCGGCCGGGTGCATGGCCACGTAGCGCTGCAATTCCTGCAGGGCGCCCCGGCCGGCCGGGGCCGCTTCGCCATGGCGGCTGAACTGCAGTTGCCCGCCCGGGCGCCGGTAAAACACCACCAACTCGGCGGCCACGGCCATGGCGATGTCACGGTCGAGGTCTTCCTCGACCAGCGCGATCGCCAGGTCCATCCCGGCGGTGACGCCCGCCGCCGTGCATACCGGGCCATCGCGAACGACGAACGCATCCGCCTCCACCGCCAGCGAAGGGTGTCGCTCGGCGAGCAGGCTGGCCACTTTCCAGTGCGTCGTGACGCGGCGGCCGTCGAGCAGGCCGGTCTGTGCGAAGAGCAGGGCGCCACTGCATATCGAACCGTAACGACGCGACACCGCCGCGTGCCGGCGCAGCCAGTCGATCAGGCTGAAGTCGGTGGCGGCCCGGGAAAGATCGGGCGACCCGGCGACCAGCAAGGTGTCGATCCGGTCGAGGGTCTCCAGGGTGCTGCGGTCCGGCAGGAAGCGCATGCCGGACGAGGCAGTGACCGCCAGAGGGGCGGTGCCGACCGTGAGTACCCGGTACACCTCGCGCCGGGCCTGACGATTGGCCTCGGCAAAGACATCGGCGGGCCCGGAAACATCAAGCATCTGCACGCCGGGTGGGGCGACGATGACGATCGTGAGGGGAGGCGGCGACTGCATGGCGTGCAACATGGCAGAAAATGATGCGTCACGTCAAATCAAGACGGATGCCGAAGGGGCTCCAATAGGCTCACCCACCGCATGAGGCCCAACGCCATGTCCACCACCATTGCCGGCATTGCCATTCCCGACAGCGCGCTCGCCCGCGAGATCACCGATCTGGTCCGCGATACCGAAAGCGACCTGCTGTACCACCACTCCCGCCGCGTCTTCCTGTTCGGCGCCCTGACCGGCAAGGCCAAGGGCCTGGTCTTCGACCCCGAATTGCTTTACGCCGGCGCCATGTTCCATGACATGGGCCTGGTACCGGCCTATTCGAGCAAAACGGAGCGCTTCGAAGTCGACGGCGCCAACGTCGCCCGCGATTTCCTGCGTTCGAAGGGCATCGACGAGGCGCAGATCGACGTCGTCTGGGCCTCGATTGCGCTGCACACCACGCCCGGCGTGCCGCAGCACATGAAGCCGGAGATCGCCCTGGTTACCGCCGGCGTCGAAATGGACGTGCTCGGCCTCGGCTTCGAGAACGTGGCGACCAGCGACCGCGAGACCGTCGCCGAGATCCACCCGCGCGGCGGCGCCTTCAAGGAAGGCATCATCGACGCCTTCTACAACGGCGTGCGCAACAAGCCGGAAACCACCTTCGGCAACGTGAAAGCCGATGTCATGGCCTACAAGCAGCCCGGCTTCAAGCGCACCGACTTCACCCAGTGCATCCTGCACAACCACTGGCCGACGTAAGCGTCGGGTGCTCGCAAGAACCTGTTAATTGATCTGATAATCATTCGCACCTACGATGACGGCCTTTCGCATCCCGCAAGGCCGTCTTCATGCCGCACCCGCGCCGTTTCCGTTCCACGCTGAAGACGATGCACCTGTGGCTCGGTCTCAGCCTTGGCCTCGTGCTGGCGCTGGTCACCCTATCCGGCAGCGTGCTGCTGTGGGAAGACCCGCTGTTCGCGGCGGGCCATCCCCAGCTCACCTCACGTCCCCTGCCGGATCTCGCGACACAAGGGCACTCGCTGGCCACCCTGCTCGCCTCCCCGGATGGCAAGGGTCTGCGCGGGCTTTCCCTGCCGGACGATGAGCTTCCCGTCTGGGAAGCGACGTCCCGAGGCGGTGGCCGCAGCTACTTCGATGCGACCACGGGCGAACTGCTGCTACGTCGGGAGAAAACCGGCGACGTGATGCTCATGCTGATGGACTGGCATACCCACCTGCTCAGTGGTGAAGTGGGCGAGACCGTCCTGGGTGTCGTGGCATGCACGGGCCTGTTCATGCTGTTTTCGGGCGTGTGGCTCTACTGGCCCGGGCGTCGGCGCGCCCTCAAACACCTCAAACCGCATACGCAGCCGCCGGTCCTGCGCTGGGCGAGCTTCCATCGTTTCGTCGGCGTCGCTGCCCTGCCCTTGCTCATCGTCATGATCGGCACCGGCACCACGATGGCGTATCGCGGCGCGGTACGCAGCGGTCTGGCTTCCGCCTTCGGCGAAGCGCCACCGGCCAAGCCGCCGAAGCTGCCCGCCGCCCATGGCGACATCGGCTGGCCAGCGGTCCTCGCCGCCGCGCAGGCCGCCGCGCCCGACGCGGAAATCACCCGCCTGATGCTGCCGCAGAAGGACAACGGCACGCTGGTGTTGCGCGTCCGTCGTCCCGGCGAATGGAACAAGGACGGCCGCAGCTCGCTGTGGATGGATCCGGTGGCCGCGCGGGTGATCGGTGGCGACGACGCGACGAAACTCGGCCCGGGCCTGCGCCTGGCCAACGCCCTGTTCCCGATCCACTCGGCAGCGGTGGGCGGCCTGCTCTGGCGCATCGTGGCTTCCTTCACCGGCCTGCTTCCCCTGTTCCTCCTCGTCACCGGCTTCCTCTTCTGGCGCGCCCGCCAACGCCGCACCAGGGCCTCCGAAGCGCCGCTCTCGTAGGAGCCGATTCATCGGCGATCCCCGGTTGCCACAACTTCGCCCGCCCGCCGGCATCCCCACGCCCCACCCACACGCCTATCCTGCCCCCCGCCTTCCCCAGGGACCACCGATATGCGCCGCACCCTGCTCGCCCTCGCCTGCTGCCTCGCCCTGCCCGCCTTCGCCCACGACCCCGCACCGGTCGCCACCGGCGCCAACCCGACATGGACGCAGCCCGTCGCGCCACACGTGGTGTACGGCAACACGTACTTCGTCGGCACCAAGGGCCTGTCGGCCATCCTGATCACTTCGCCGCAAGGGCATGTGCTGATCGATGCGCCGTATGTTTCGAACGCGAGGCTCATCGAAGCGAACATTCGCGCGCTCGGTTTTCGCGTCGAAGACATCAAGCTGATCCTCAACACCCATCCGCACCACGACCACGCGGGAGCGATCGCGCAGTTGTCGAAGGACAGCGGCGCACCCGTGCGCGCAACGGCGAAAGCTGCCGCAGCAATGCGCGTCGGCGGACGGTATCCCGAGGATCCCCAGTACGACCCGACCGACAAGCCCTATCCGAAGGTCGATGCGATCGGCGACATCGTCGAAGGCAGCGTGGTGCGCGTGGGACCGTTGACGCTCACCGCGCACATCACGCCGGGACATACGCCGGGTGGCACGGCATGGACGTGGCAGTCGTGCGAAGGTGCTTCGTGCAAGAACATCGCCTTTGCCGACAGCCTGTACGCGTTCGCGGCGGACGGGTATCGCTTCAGCGATCACCCTGCCTATGTCGCCGAATACCGGAAGACGTTCGACCGCGTCGCCGCGCTGCCCTGCGACTTGCTGATCACGCCGCATCCCGAACAAGGCGAAGGCAAGACGTGCAAAACGTATGCAGACGCCGGCCGCGAACGACTCGACGAAGTCCTGGCAAAAGAAGCCGCGAAATAACCCGTCGCTCTACCGGTAGGAGCCGATTCATTGTGGGAGCCGATTTATCGGCGATCCCGCGGCAGCGGGCCAGGTTTCGGCAAGCACCCGATCGCCGATGAATCGGCTCCCACAAGAGCCTGTTTTCTAGCCAGCTAGCATCGCCGTGATCCGCGCATCCTTCTCCGCCCAGAGCTGGTTAACCCAGTTCTGGAAGCGTTCGCGATACACCGCATCGTTCTCGTAGTCGCCGCGCATCGACGGATCGATGGCCAGGCGGCGTATATGGATGCGTACCTCGCGGATGCGACCGGCGATCAAGTCCATCATCGTGCCTGGCCCGGCCGGATAGACGATGGTGACGTCGAGCATCTGGCGGATCGCATCGCCCATGGCATCGATCACGAAGGCGACGCCGCCGGCCTTCGGGCGCAGCAGGTGCGTATAGGGTGATTTCTGCGCGTCGTGCTTGGCCTGGGTGAAGCGCGTGCCTTCGGTGAAGTTCATCACCGACACCGGTACGTGGCTGAACTTCTCGCAGGCGCGACGCGTGGCTTCACGATCCTTGCCGCGCAGTTCCGGCTTCGCTTCCAGTTCCTGCTTCGAATGACGCTTCATGAAGGGAAAATCCAGCGCCCACCAGGCCGGCCCGAGCAGCGGTACCCAGATCAGCTGGCTCTTCAGGAAGAAACGCATGAAGGGAATGCGGCGGTTGAAGAGCCGCTGCAACGCCGGGATATCCACCCAGCTCTGGTGGTTGCAGACGACCAGGTAGTTCTCGCGCGTGCTCAGGCCGTCGAGGCCTTCCACCTGCCACTGCGTGCGCGTGAAGGCAGCGAACAGCCAGCCATTGACGCTCAGCCAGCTCTCCGCGATCAGCACCAGGACCGGCGCAAACGCGTTGCGCATCGAGCGCAGCGGAATGAGCAGGCGAACCGCCGTCAGCAGCAGGAGCGGCCCCACGTGCAGCACGGTGCTGGTGAAGAGCAGCAGGCAGGCGAGGGGGATGCGCAGGAATCGGGGGAGCGAAACGAACATAGGGTCGTCACGGAAGAATGAGGCCGCAGTTTACTTGGATCGCCCCGCTAGCGTGCCGCGAGCGCTTCGTTGACCGCGTCGAGGTCCTGTTTTAGGGCGTCGATGCCTTCCCACGGGTCCTTCTTCAGGCGCGCCAGTCGCTTCGGGATGCTGGCCAGGTCGAAGGCATTGCCGGATTTGAGCTTGCCCAGCTCGTCCCAGCGCAGCGGAACGGCCACCGGGGCACCCGGCCTGGACCGCAGGGAATAGGACGCGACCGCCGTCGCGCCGCGCCCGTTGCGCAGGTAGTCCACGTAGATCTTGCCGCGCCGGAAACGTTTGCTCGCCGTCGCGACGAAGGCCAGCGGATGCAGCTGCGCCAGCGTTTCGGCAAAGCCACGGGCGAACCCCTTCACCGTCGTCCAGTCAGCCCCGGGGTTCAGGGGAACGACCACGTGCAGGCCCTTGCCGCCGGTGGTCCGCACGAACGACGCCAGCCCCAGCTCCTCGAGAAAGCTGCGGACCATACGCGCCGCCGCGATCACGCGGCGCCACTCGACATCCTCACCGGGATCGAGATCGAAGACGACGCGGTCGGCGATGTCGGGCGAGCCGATGTGCGAACCCCAGGGGTGGAACTCCACCGCGCCGAACTGGATCAGCTCGATCACACCAGCCTCGTCTTTGGGATAGAGGTATACCGCCTGCGCGCCGGTCTCCTCTTTCAGCTTGGCGGTCCCGACGTGTTCGAGGCCCGCCATCAGATGCTTCTGAAAAAAGCACGGCGAGCCGATGCCGCCCGGGCAACGGATGGTCGAGGTCGGCCGGTCGGCGATCGCAGGAAGAAACCACGGCATGACCGCACGGTAGTAGTCGACCACCTGCTGCTTGGTAATCCCGTCGTCGGGAAAGACGACGCGGTCGGGATGGGTAATGACGATCGGCGAGGCGACGGCCGCCGTGGACTTGCTTGCGGCGGCGGATTTGGCGCCTCGCTTGGGCGCGGGCTTCCGATCGGAGTCGCGCAGGTCACCGGGCGCCTTGTCCACCCGTAGCGTCTTCAGGCTGGGCTGGCGCAGGAGGTTCTTGTTGCCGATGCCACGGTAGTAGACCTCGGCGACCGCGGTGGGCGGAACCCAGAGTGCGCCACGTAGCGTCGGATCGACGGCGTCGATGCGCACGCTCGGCTTCTTCGATCCTCCCTTGGCCAGCGTCTTGCCCAGCTCGCGCAGCATCTCGTCGGTAAAGCCCGTGCCAACCCGTCCCACATAGGTCCAGCCGCCATCCGCATCAGGCCTGGCCAGCAGTAGCGAACCGAACGTCAGCCGGGAGCCCTTGGCCGGTGTGTAGCCGACCACCGCGAACTCGTCGCTCTCCAGACGCTTGATCTTCAGCCAGTCGTCGTTGCGTCCCGCGCGATAGCCGCCGTCGGCGCGCTTGGAGATGATGCCTTCGAGTTTCTGTTCCATGGCCATGGCGAACACCTGGTCGCCACCGCCCAGATGATGCCCGCTGTAGGAAAGCAGGCGGGGTGCATGCGAGAGCAGGCGTTCGAGCAAGGCCTTTCGTGGCTCGAGCGCGACCTTGCCGAGGTCGTAACCCTGCAGATAGGGCATGTCGAAAAGCATGTACGCAAGCGGTGCCTGCATCTCGCCGGACAACGTGCGCTGCAATGCATTGAAGTCGCTGCGACCCTGCGCATCCAGCGCGATGAGTTCACCATCGAGACGGGCGCTTTCCAGACCGAGGCCTTCGATGGCGGCGACGATTTCCGGCAGGCGGTCGTTCCAGGGCAGGGCGTTACGCGACCACAGCATGACCTTGCCCTTGGCGACGCTGGCCAGGATGCGATATCCGTCCCACTTCACTTCGTGCAACCAGGCGTCGCCTTGCGGCGGTGTTTCGCGCAAGCGCGCCAGCTGGGGTGCAAAGAAATCAGTGGAAGCCTTGGCCTTGCGTGCGCCTGCCAGTGCGCCAGCCGCCGTGGTCAGCGTCGCGACAGGCACGCGACGGGTCTTCGACGCCGCCTTGTTGGCCGGCGTCTTCTTCCGTGCCGACGCCCTGGCTACCGGAGACTTCTGCGCGCGACGGGTGCTTTCCCGCATTCTTGCGTCGAGCAGATCGTCGGCCTCGACATCACTCGCGTAGGCGTCCTCCGCCTTGATCAGGAACCATGACGGCTGACGCTCCTTCTTTCCGCTGCGCACCAAGTGCCAGCTTCCCTTCAGCCGTTCACCGAAGAGCTCGAAGGTGAGATGACCCTTGAGCAGCTGCGCCTCCGCATCCCCGGCGGTGGACCAGACGCCACGGTCGAAGGTGTCGACGTGCCCTTTGCCATAGCCTTCCTCGATCTCGCCTTCGAAGTCGGCATAAGACACGGGATGGTCTTCGACCTCGACGGCGAGGCGCTTCACCTTCGGGTCGTAGCTCGGGCCTTTGGGGACGGCCCAGCTGCGCAGGACATCACCGACCTGCAGGCGAAAGTCGAAGTGCCGATGCGACGCATGGTGGAGCTGGACGACGAAGATAGCCCGCCCCTTACCGCGCGCGGAGCCGTCGGGCGACGGCTCGCGTGTCCTGGTGAAGTTCCGCTTGCGGCGATATTCCTGCAGGCTCATGGGCGAATGATTGGCGCGAATCGGTGAACGGGCCGTGCATCCTGGGTACGTCGCTGTCAGCGCGATTTCAGAATCCTTTGATGGGCACGGCGCGGCTGCCTGAGCAGACTCGTCACTGTCTCTTCCCGTGAAGCCATCGCCATGCCCAGCGCCCGCCGCGTTCGTCTCGCCTGCCTGTTTGCCGCCGTCTTCATGGCGCCGGCCCACGCGGGCTGCCTGAAACATCCCTCCCAGGGCAGTCCGCAGATCCTGTCATTCGGCACCGTGAACGTCCCCGTCGATGCGCCGGTCGGCAGCGTGCTCGCCGAAAAACGCAGCGCCGGGTGGACATCGTCCAAGTTCAAGTGCCTCTACCCGACCCGTACGGCCAGCCTCGGGATCTTCACCACGCCCAGCCCGGTGGGGGGTGGGGTTTACGCCACCAACATCCCGGGTGTCGGTATCCGCACGTACTTCCATAACTCCCAGCATGGCGAACTGCTCGTTCCCGAGCGAACGTCCATTCCCTTCATCTTCGATGCCGTGCTCAACGACGCCCACTTTCGCGTCCAGCTCATCAAGACCGACATCGTGGAGGCCGGTGGTGCACTCACCTCGGGTACCCTGGCGCGAGGTGGCTGGGACGACCAGGCGCAGGCATGGGTGGATCTCGCCGATACGCAGGTGCAGCCCGAGCGGCCGACCTGTGCGTTCACCTCGCATGGATTGACCTTTGCCCTGAACAAGGTCGACGGCCGCGACCTGCAGGTGACAGGCAGCAGTCCATGGGTCGCGCAGACGCTGGTCTCCACCGGTTGCCGGAACGCCACCCAGATCCTCATGAGCTTCAGTGCACTGGCGGACGAACAGGACGCCTCGTTGTTCAAGGTGACCGGTACACATCCCGCCACGGGTGTCGCCGTGGAACTGCGTAGCGACGATCCGGAGTCGCAGGCCATCCCCAACAGCACGTCGCCGCTGATCCTGCCGGCGGTGCATGAAGGACGCAGTTACGGTTTTCGTGCGCGTTATCGCCGCGTCGGTCCGTCGATCACGCCCGGCGAGGCCAACGCGTCCATCGTGGTCAATGTGAGCTACCGTTAACCCGCACGGAGCCTGCTCCAGAGTTGTCGCGGCCCAACGATGCTCGCTACGCTCGGCCTTCTCACAGTGTTGCGGGTTAAGACGACGGCATGCGCGACCACGACCAACCCACCATCCATCTGCCACGTCGCCGCTTTGTTCAGGGCCTGGCGGTAGCCGGCGTCGGCCTGGGTTTCGGAGTGGTCCGTCCCGCCTCGGCAACCGACGCCATGCGACCGGCGGGTGAGCTGGCCGGTCCCGAGATGACGCTGGACATCCGCCAGGCGGCAGTCGACTTCACGGGTCGTGCCCGCACGGCGGTCACCGTGAACGGTGGTGTGCCGGGACCGACCTTGCGCTGGCGCGAAGGCGAGACCGCCATCCTGCGTGTGCGTAACCAGCTCGACACCGTCTCGTCGATTCACTGGCACGGCCTGGTGGTTCCCTACGATCAGGACGGCGTGCCGGGCCTGAGCTTCGATGGCATACCGGCACGCAGCGAGTTCACCTATCGCTTCCCACTCAGGCAGTCGGGCACGTATTGGTATCACGCGCACAGTCGTTTCCAGGAGCAGAGCGGTCTATATGGCGCCATCGTCATTGCGCCGAAGGATGGCGAACGTCATGCGGTCGATCGCGAGCACGTGATCCTGATCAGCGACTGGACCGATGAAGACCCCGAGCGTGTTTACGCCAGGCTGCGTTCGCGCAGTGATTTCTACAACTACGCCCAGCCTACCGTCGCCGACTTCGTACGCGATGCACGCGCCAAGGGCTTTGGCGATGCCCTGGCCATGCGTCGCATGTGGAACCGCATGCGCATGAACCCGGGCGATCTGGCCGACGTGTCCGGCGCGACCTATACCTACCTCGTCAACGGCAGCGCTCCCGCCGGTAACTGGACCGGACTGTTCCGGCCGGGCGAGCGGGTGCGCCTGCGCCTGATCAACGGTTCATCGAATTCGATCTTCGACCTGCGTATTCCCGGGCTGCGCCTCACCGTCGTGGCGGCCGACGGCCAGGATGTGGAGCCGGTGATCGTGGATGAGTTGCGGCTCGCCGCGGCGGAGACGTACGACGTGATCGTCGAGCCGCGCGAAGACCGCGCCTACACCGTCTTCGCCCAGTCGATCGATCGATCCGGTTTCGCACGCGCCACGCTCGCACCACGCGAAGGCATGCAAGCCGAGGTCCCGTCGCTCGATCCGCGAACCCACCTGGCGATGAGCGACATGATGGGTTCGATGGGAGGGGTGGGCGGCAAGGGCGGCGAGATGGTGATGGCCCATCATGCGAGCACCGAATACGGCCCCGGTGTCGACATGCGCGTGGACATGCCACGGACCAATCTCGACGATCCCGGTGCCGGCTTGCGCGAGCGCAGCCACCGCGTGCTCACCTACGCCGACCTCCACACGGTGGGTGGGGCGCTCGATACGCGTGAACCGGGCCGCACGATCGAACTACACCTCACCGGCAACATGGAACGTTTCGCGTGGTCGTTCGATGGCGTGAAGTACTCCGCCGCGACACCGGTGCATTTCCGTCGCGGCGAGCGTCTGCGCATGCGCCTGGTCAACGACACCATGATGAATCACCCGATCCATCTGCATGGCATGTGGAGCGAAGTCGAATCGCCGGACGGTAGCTTCCAGGTGCGCAAGCACACGGTGAACGTGCAGCCCGCGCAGCAGGTGACCTACGCGGTGAATGCCGACAATCCCGGGCGGTGGGCCTTCCACTGCCACATGCTGTATCACATGGAAGCGGGCATGTTCCGCGAAGTGGTGGTGTCGTGAGGCGCCTCGTGGTCGCCCTCGTGACGCTTGCCGCGATCGCGCCGGTACTGGCCCAGGACGCGCAAGGCATGCATGGCATGAGCGACATGAAGGACATGCCCGGCATGCAGCACGCCGACGCGCCACCACCGGCCACCACACCCCCCGCCGCCACACCGCCACACGACATGTCGTCGATGCAGGACATGGCATCGATGCCCGGCATGGCGCCCATGGCCCCGATGAAGATGGGCGCCATGCAGGGCGGCAAGGCACCCGCCGATGCGCGGAGTCCCGACTGGTCGGATGGCGTGCCCTCGAGCGCGATGCATGGCATGGCGATGAAGGATATGGACGACACGGCACCTGTCGGCATGTTGCTGGTGGACCGCCTGGAATCGTTCGCGGGGCAGGGCGGGCACGGCCAGTCCTGGGAAGCCGATGCCTGGTATGGCAACGACAGCGACAAGCTCTGGTTGCGCAGCGAAGGCGAACGCGAAGGCAACCGGCCGCGCGACGGCGATGTCGAAGCGTTCTGGAGTCACGCCGTTGCGACGTACTGGGATACCCAGCTCGGTGCACGGCACGATTTCGGCGAAGGCCCGACACGCAACTGGGCAGCCTTCGGTGTGCAGGGCCTGGCGCCGTACTGGTTCGAACTGGAGGCAACAGGTTATGCGGGGGAGGGCGGTCGTACGGCAGCACGCGTGCGCGCGGAGTACGAACTCCTGTTGACGCAACGCCTGATCCTCCAGCCCGAGATCGAGGTCAACGCGTACGGTAAGGACGACGTCCAGCGCCAGTTGCGGGCCGGCGTATCGAGCGTGGAAGGAAGCCTGCGCCTGCGCTACGAGATCCGCCGCACCATCGCGCCGTACATCGGCGTGTCGTGGGAGCATCTCACCGGCGGCACCGCGGACCTCGCGCGCAGCGACGGTCGTCGTATCACCGACCGTCGCTGGGTTGCCGGCATCCGTATCTGGCTT
>Ga0247742_10002644_pt1 | contig 11650 bp, 11 predicted proteins | sample UWRJL208509C2_FD_180944 | JGI IMG/M metagenome (GOLD analysis project Ga0247742, IMG submission 180944) | Plant litter microbial communities from Arlington Agricultural Research Station in Wisconsin, United States - UWRJ-L208-509C-2 | ecosystem: Environmental > Terrestrial > Plant litter >... | reverse complement strand
AAGGCACCTCGTCGTGGTGCTCACCACCCCGGACGACGACGACAAAGTGCTCGTCGCCTCTATGGCGCATAAACATCCGGGTAATCCCCCACAAAAACCAACATCGTATTTTAACCTCCCCACCGACCCTGTGAAGGGAGAAGGTACTATCAACGTTGGCATACCACACAGGATTTCCCGCCTGCATCTCAAGACGATTGATCCTCCATTCATAATGGATCCACAAGACCTGGCCGCCCTCAAGGAAGAGATTCGTAAGCCTTTGGACGTACACTATCTTGAATTCTAATTAACAGCTTCAAAGGCAAGAATTTTCAGCTTGGTTGATGGTTCGGACTGTACACAGAGAGGTCAACTGGAGTCAAAATCAATTTCATTTTGGATGCCATCTTGAAAATTCTCTTGTATACAGTAGACACCCCATCTTTGTGGTTGCACGTCCGAAATTATTGTTCAGGCTCTAGAAGGGGGAGCCCAACGAGCAGTCGTTGACTGTATGGACGATCCGGAGAAGGCGAACGATGTCTGCCACATGGCATGCAAAATTTTGTATCTTCAAGTTTCGAAGCGGACTCAGAGCGTGCCAGAAATCGGGAGAGGGTTCCCATCGCGGCTACTAAGTTGTTGGCGCCTGTCGATGGTTTGAACACGAGTTCCACTAGGGAAGGAAATGTAACGATATTAAGTACCTCCTGGCACGCTGCCCTTAAAGCACAAGCGTTTGAGGTTTGGTCCCTTGAAAATCTCGTCCGAGATCCCTTGAGTCTGTATAATGCTGGTGATCTTGGATTTGAGTGACTCAAGGGCGGGCACAGGTGAAACAGCTTCAAACTCAGGCGTTCGTTGACACGGAATCTGGAGGCAGTGAAATCGGCGAGATGATGTTAGGTTATCTCCCCGGGTTCTTGAACATGGAGTGAAGGTCGACTTTCTGTGGGGGTAAGTATGTAATACCTTCCGAATTTAGAATGGACACCCTGTCACCCGTTGTAACTGCAAATCCTCTTTGTAACGGCCTCAAGCGAGAGCGTTTGCCAGTGAATCGTGGAATGGCCAGAAATGTTACCACACATGGGTTCCATTAACGTCTCCGTAAGTTCCAGATCACAGAGGACTTGGAGAATATGATGATGCAAGCCAATGCGCGAGATTCGGGCGTGGCGCAACATACCATTTGAATGAATAGCAGAAGCTGACCGCCTACGTGAGGACCCAATCTAATGGATATTGAAACCCCTGCGAGTCGTCCCATTCCGTTATAGACATAACCGAATGGGGACGCGACTAGATCTCCCGTAATCTACGGGGGACGGAAGAAAGTTCCATAGGTCCATAAGTCCATGGCTCGATGTATTCTTCCGTAGCGTGATTTGGTGGATTCACCGCTGCCAGTTTTTGTCGGTCCCCCATCAAATTTTGGAGATTTTTGGCGATTTGGTCATCCAACGCTGCATAATCTGTCTTGTGGGGCCGCACATACGGCAAGCAACGACTGAGCCGCTAAGCAGCGCCACATTTCCTTAGGTTACGAGTCCGAATGTAATGAGGATTCGTCCTTATAAGCCGGCTGTCCTGCCATTGGATGTGACAGTCTAAGTAGCCGGCAACGGCCGAACGCGTGTGATGACATTGCGTCTATTTGGTCATTTCCGCATTAGGATATAGGCGCGCAGCGCTGGACCACGAGGAGCCAGCCGTAGGCTGGCGACGAGTGGGGAAGGCGGTGGAGAATGTCACTAGTTGTTTTGAAAAAGTTACTGGACTCGTTCCTGCCATGCATTGCAATGGCCCATATTTTCAAGTTGGAAACATCAGGCTGGAATGTCCGCAGCATAAGCCGGCGTTCTGATTTCGCCTCTAGGCTCGATCTGCTGTTCACCTTATCGCGGAATGTGATGGTGTCAATCCGTGAGCTCCAGTCCACCAATCGTCGTTTCAAACTGTGTTACTACGACGAGGGGAAATTTAACGGCAGATATATGGAGGATCTTTTAGCAAGCTGCGACGATCATATACCGGTGCCGCCATATATAACGACGGTCAAGGACGAGGATGATTGCGTGATCGGTACATTCGGCTTCGGGTTGTCGATGGCGACCAAGAGAAGAGGAATGGCAGACCAGAAGGAGGTTATACTTCCCGCACGAGTTGTTCGGAAATCGTCTCTGCAGAAATATACACTAAAGAAAGCCTTGGAAAGAGAGGAGAATTCACCAAGATATCAGGATGGACGTGATTAGGAGACACTATATTTTATACCACATCTTAAAGTGGGCTTCCTGAGTCGAATCAGTAGCGACTTGTTGTAAGCGTCTTACGTTCGGACACTTGAGTTCTATCTCGGACACTTGTGTCGTAGCGATCGGATATTTTTTCCATATGCTAATTTACTGTACACATATGGTCACCTACACTCTAGGGAATACGCCATGGTCTTTACAAGCTGCGACCGGCCCCAGTGACCCATAAAGACGATGGGTTCTTGTACTGACAAAGGCAACCGTCATATCTCTTAAATAAGTGATACCACCAAATAGAACCTTACAGAGGGAAGGGAGTGATATATGGTAGATGAGATATGGCGCTGACGAAATGATCGTAACCGCTTTACAACGTAGAAAGCTGCTTCGGCGAGGCAAGACCAGAAATTCCAAGAAGATATATCATCGTTTTTCTACAATCGCAGTAAATATCTCGATCGTGCATCCAGCTTTCGGGCTGGATGCATCTTGGTCAGGACTCATCGGTCAATCTGGGCAGGTCAAGTGCATCACAACGAAGTATGACTACACTCAAGTCCATGCACCAGATCCAGCAAAACTACTCTAGTCCAGGACCAGCCTACTTGTTACTGTGCATCAGGGCTGTATTGTCGACTTTCGTTTCTGCGAATCGGAGGATCGAGCTCGAGCTAAAATTTCGAGGCGGGCAAATCTTCCATATGGAATAGTTTGAGCCCTCCGAGTTGGACTTGTCACGATCATATATATATCACACAATATGAACCAACTGCTGTTTTACGACAGGGGGCACAAAATTCCGAACTCGATAGCAAATGCTCCGCGACCGTGCATGATAAGTATTTTTTGATTGGATACAGATATACAAGGAACCCGGTCCTGGTAGACGGCCCAATACACTAGGAAACAATAATCGAACAAAATAGATCAATGGCCAAAATGAACATACGGTACCCATGTCAAAAGACCTTGCTCTGTATCACCGAGGCTCTCTCGAATACCCTGGATGGCACGATGGAGGGCGTGTGCAGCACTGCTGCTGTCCAGTCCCTGCTTTCCCGAAGCCTTTCCAATCTCCATAAGATATCCGTAGAAACTCTCCGCCACCACAGGGCCGTACTTATCCTTGATGGACCACATAGTCGCCACCACGCTTCGATATCCCGCCGCCAGCATCCCAGCCGCCAGGTGGACTGCCTCTTCTGAAAGCTTTTCGGTGCCAGTACTCGTCTGACATGCCGACAAAAATGCCAACTCGCGAATGGCAAATTTCTGCTTCATGATTTCCGAAAGCTCGAGACGTCCGTCGTGCAAGTAGAACCCGCTTTTGAGAGGGCTCTCAAGATCCTGGGTCGCGTGGCATGCGAGATGGATCGACCCATGTGATTCCATCTCGAGTTTGACTCGGCTGAGCGAGGCGATTTCTCCCTCTAGACGAAGAGACCCGTCGTTAGATGCTCTAACCGTTCTCCATATGCAATCCATTTCATTCGTGGTTTCTGGAATCGCAGAGCAGCCTGGGGTCTTCGGTTGGCTAATAATAAGGAGCTTTGACGAAGCGGGTTGCTGTACGCTGGCAGGTTCCTTAAGCTTCTCAATAAGCGAGCTGACAGTGGGTATATATGAGGAGATTGCAAAGTCAGAGAGGCATGAGCCTGGAGGAGATCGCCCAGTCGGACAATATATTCCTGCGGCATGGAGTGGAAGAAACGCGAGGGGACCTGTTGGACACCACCAGATTCGAGCTGGATTTAATGAGGCCGTAGACTTTGATATTTATCAATGAATGAAATTATATGAGTTGGGAAATACTCACAGGGTATGCAAGAGCATCCAGGATTGGCCTCACCACACGCATCCAGAGTTCCTTGAGAACGAAAGATATATCACTCTGCTTTTCGACGAGACGCGGAGCTGGCCGTGTGGCACGACTCGGATCAACTTTCCGCACGCGAATCCCATGGGAAGACAGTAAAAGACGCTGACGATCTCTGAGCTCAGACGCCTCCTGGTGAGTGAAATCAAGAGGTATGTGCATAGGGGCTGGGACACCGGAGATGAGGGCCAGGGCGTCACAGCGGTCTTCGTGAACATTGACCAGAATAACGATGGCATTCGGTGGGAGGCGTTTGAGGAGACCTGACGCCCGAGGTGGTCGAAGAAAATCATGGAACTTGGGAATGCGGCGAATTTCATCAAGCAGCGCGCTCCATTGACGAGAAAGCTTGATGTGAAGGTGGGCTTCATCTTGTAAGCTGATTTTTTGTGATAGCGAAGCATCTCCACTCAAGCTGTCCGTTCCATGACGGGATCCAGAAACCTCCAAGGCGCTTGAGATATCCGAGAATTGTTTGGCCAAGTGTTCATCATGAGCGCGGAGCTGGTCCAGCGGTGTGCGAAGTTGGTTGAGTTGGGTCCAGACAAGACAACGACCTTGTTCAAGCCATTTCAGGGCTTTCTTGACATCACCCAGAGAAAATGCGGCTGAAGCAGCGGATGTGGTTAAACTCGAGATGGCAATTAGATCTCTGTGACGCTGTTGGATAGTACGGTCCAAACCCGCGATCTGCGCTACAAGATCAAGGGCAACACCGTATGCCACTAGCGTTTGCGGGAGGCGGAGAATCTTGGAGAGTTGTGCCCATTTTTTAGCAGCATAGAGGCGAGTAGACGGAGGCCCAAATGTCGTTGCCGACTTTCGAAATGTCGATATCGCGGTATGCACGTCAGAAAAATCGCCAGTGTATTTGAAGCGATACTGGAATGAACTTCCGAGGTTATTCAGATAGCCTGGCATGTCAGCATGGCCATTGGGGGTGAATTTGAGCGCCTGCTGCAGAACTGAGATGGCCTCTGAGATGTCAGAAACATCGCCAGTGCATCTGAAGCGACACTGAAAGGAATTTCCGAGGTTACTCAGCAATGCTGGCATGTTAGCGTGTCCATTGGGGGTGAGTTGAATTGCCCGCTGCTGGACAGAGATGGCCTCTGAGATGTCGGAGACATCTCCAGTGCGTTCGAAGCGAGACTGAAATGAAATTCCGAGGTTGTTCAGCCATTTGGGCATGTCAGCGTGGTTATTGGGGGTGAGCTGAACTGCCCGCTGCTGGACTGAGATCGCCTCTGAGACATCAGAAACATCGCCAGTGCGTTTGAAGCGACACTGAAATGAATTTCCGAAATTACTCAGATACATTGGCATGTGAGCATGGCCATTGGGGGTGAGCTGAACTGCCCGCTGCTGGACTGAGATCGCCTCTGAGACGTCAGAAAAATCGCCAGTGCGTTCGAAGCGACGCAGAAATGAATTTCCAAGGTTATTCAGCTGGCCTGGAATGTCAGCGTGGCCACTGGGGGTGAGCTGAACTGCCCGCTGCTGGACTGAGATCGCCTCTGAGACATCAGAAACATCGCCAGTGCGTTTGAAGCGACACTGAAAGGAATTTCCAAGGTTACTCAGCAATGCTGGCATGTGAGCGTGGTCATTGGGGGTGAGCTGAACTGCCCGTTGCTGGACTGAGATGGCCTCTGAGACGTCGGAGACATCTCCAGTGCGTTCGAAGCGACACCGAAATGAATTTCCGAGGTTATTCAGAGAGCCTGGCATCTCAGCGTGGCCATTGGGGGTGAGCTGAACTGCCTGCTGCTGGACTGAGATCGCCTCTGAGAGGTCAGAAACATCGCCAGTGCGTTTGAAGCGAAACTGAAATGAAATTCCAAGGTTATTCAGCAATGCTGGCATGTCAGCGTGGCCATTGGGGGTGAGCTGAACTGCCCGCTGCTGGACAGAGATGGCCTCTGAGACGTCGGAAAAACTGCCAGTGCGTTCGAAGCGACACCGAAAGGAATTTCCGAGGTTATTCAGCCGGCGTGGCATGTCAGCGTGGCCATTGGGGGTGATTTGAACTGCCCGCTGCTGGACTGAGATCGCCTCTGAAACGTCAGAAACATCGCCAGTGCGTTTGAAGCGAAACTGAAATGAATTTCCGAGGTTATTCAGCAATGCTGGCATGTGAGCGTGGCCATTGGGGGTGAGCTGAATTGCCCGCTGCTGGACTGAGATGGCCTCTGAGAGGTCAGAAACATTGCCAGTGCGTTCGAAGCAACACTGAAAGGAATTTCCGAGGTTATTCAGAGATACTAGCATGTCAGGGTGTTCATTAGGGGTGAGATGAACTGCCTCCTGCATGACTGCAACAGCTTCCAAGATTTCAGACAGGTTGCCTGTGCGCTTGAAGCGTCTCATCAAGTCAATTCCACGGTTCCCTAATTCCCGAGCTGCATATATTCAATAATTAAAAAAATTCCTGAGGGTTCAAGCTTACCCACTGCTGACAATTCATCACTGTCTTGCACCTGTTCCTCTCGAGGAATTCCTGTAACTAGGAATGTCACCTCGAGTTTTGGCACACCCACAGCAGATGTCAAGCCTTTCGTGACTCCTGAAAATTTACCGTATACAATTCGAGTGAGCGATCATTGATTCATTCGGCAAATCCCCAATTATACCACGACACTTACGGTCCACCAACCCTGACGCTAACTCGTCTCTCGTTATTGACACGAACGCAAAGTCCGTGTATTCTTTCGATGTAGCCACAATCCTGAGGCTTTCTATATCTGTGTCTCTGAAATATGATTTCTATTAAATCTTGTAGATAGAATCATGTGCCATTAAATTCTTACAGTTCCGCCAGCGATGATTGCTTCCATATCTCTGACGACATCTTTTCCAATGACAAAACCTTCCCCTCGGTTGCAGATCCAAAAATGACGAGTTTGGCCGAGTTGAGATATGGAAACTCAGATATTTCCGTCCCACATTGAAGTTGGAGATCTGACGATAACGATTTTTAAGTTATGACACTTGAATTGGTCGATGATTTAGCTTACCCGTTATATAGAATGTGAGATGTGGATTCCGATAGAGAACTTCACCGCCTAGCCCTTCTGCTTGGTTCTTGGAAACCTCTTCGTCTGAGGTCATGTTATCGGCCAGAGCATCCTCAACAGATGCATTGCACTTGGGCGCCAATTCTAAATGGTTGACGATTAGGATTCGTATCATCTTCACCCATTGTGCGTACCCGTTGTGTCGTCTCGACTATCGGAATTCATTTCGACAGCAATGTGTCCGTCCTCATCATGAGTTCCAAAGGATTCGATTGTCTTCATACGGGATGCGTTCCCCGCAGTTACGATATCTAAGTAACTCAATATCAGTTTTAATGTAGGGACGATGTTTGGAGACTTTACCTACCGATTTCGCCCCCTGGTTCTTTGGTAGATGATCCAGGGTCAAGGTCCGTACAGAGGGTCATAGCTTTGTGATGGATTATGAGCGATTCTCGTCGATAGGCTCTTGAAATGTAAGAGAATCGGGCCTTGATTGCTAGATTTCTGGCCTTGGGGTGCTTATAAGTATGTACGGGCAAATGAAAGAGGTACAGCTTTTATGCTGAACGTAGATAAGCGTACCTCATGTCCTCCTCATGCCAAATCCAGTGCTCAGCTCCAATCTCAACATCATGTAGCGGTATGCATTTTCGACGGCGGGTGAACAATAATCTGCCCGTTCCGGGTGGGCACTTCATGCAATTCATTGCGGTCATTAAAATGGCGATGCTCGACACTAGCATGTCTCTTCTCGGGTGTTTTGTAGAATCCCTTCACCGCCTTGAGATATATGTGCACCCCAAATAAACGCCACACGCTTATCTGTACTATAAACTCGTGTTTTATTGCAGGCACGGCAGGAAAGCGCACAGGTCAGATCGATTTCGGTATTTGCCGACACTGTTTCATTCTCGTAAAGCTATGACTGTATGCGTTTACTTGGCCGGGAAACGAGATAAATGTAGTCGTGGGCTAGGGCAGAGTTTTAAGTACAGCCATTGCTATACGCCAAGTTAGATGTTTTAATTTAGAGTCGACTGGTTCCGAATCCGTCGAAGTGATTGTTGGTATTCGACTTGGCGTAGAACCACCCCGTCTTGCTCTGCGTCTTTCCACCATGGGTTCTCCTCAAGATTTATGGAATTCCAAGGCGTACATGTATCACCTGCAAAGTCGATGCTGGTCGGCCAGGGTGCTAGCGATCGTAAGCAAAATTTCTACCATTTTGGTTCCTTTTGCCTCTTATGCTTCGTTCTCCATCCTCGCAGCAATATTGTCGTAACACTCAACCGCCTCGCGTGAAAAGCACATAGCCTCTGGTCTCCAGGCCCCGAGACTACACCCAACGCGATACGTCAGGCTGGAGTTCAAAGTGTTGGGACAAACTCTGGGGAAAGATTAGGCTGTCAGCTGCAGAGGGGTTGCATGTTGGCTGAGATCTATATGTGCGTTTTCTCATATCGAACTTTGGCTGGTTCATTGAACTAATCTAGGTTCTATGCAGGAGATGACTTAACCACCTCCTTGTCGTCGTTGTCTCTGCCCTAATCCCAATCGGCGCCTTCTCCTCTCCCGTTCTTCGATACCTTCGCTCCTTGTTCTTCCTGTGCCTCTGCCCCGTTTACTCTCTCTGCTACGTCCGCCGTTGAGCTCGGATGGGTCATACGGCATGTCATGATGTGTGTGGTTGGGGTGCATATCTAGGCGGAGCAAGTGGTGGGTCTGAGGACGAGAAAGCTGCCTTGGCGGGGACGATAGACCGTCGGTGGCAGCTTCGAAGGCTCAAATGCTGGGTACGAAGACGTCGGTGGAAGTGGACAAAGCGAACATCTGCAGGCTCATCTCGCACTTGTGTTACAACTCGTTCGCCTGTGACAATGGTTCATTCAGCTCTCGATCTAGTGATCTAAATCCTTTTACCTCCAACGCCACCACCGACACAGACGCATATTGGGAGTTCGCAGCTCCTGGCAGAGAGGCCCTCCGAGCAACATCTTAGATATGTGGATGGATCTTACACTTATTGTACAATTGTATATGTCATATCCTTAAGCGAATATTCACCCCGCATTGTTGAACTACAAGGAGGCCAAGATAGACTCAGCGCCGCTTATAGTAACACTGGGAGGTTCCTTTTCAACAGCAACAGAGACTACTTTGTGTCCCTCGGTGACTATGGCGAAGCGCTGAAGAAGCGAATGTAAGTTCATGGCTCTAAAGATGTCCGAGGTGAGTCTGGATTAAGTACCTTGGAGCGTGGTCCGCCTAGTAGCCCAGATGCGTCGAAAATAAGGCCCAGAGACCCTACAAACGTACCCTTGTCATCTGCAATAAAATGGATGGCTTCAAAATTAGGCGTCAGATATGCCTTCTCCACTGATCTGATGGAGAAGATACACACGCGTTCCGTTAGGAGCCAGCTTCTCCTTCCACGCCCTTTGAGAGTTCAACGGATGATAATTCGTGATGGACTGTTTAACGTACTGCATGACAAAGTAGTCATTCACCCCAAAAACATAGATCCCATGGACACCTTTGGCCGTGAATTTGTCGTAGTTTTCGATGTAGCCAGGCAGGTGCGAATTGCATGGTGTAGTGAAAGCACCTGGAACGCCAATCTACAGTTTGAATGATCAAGGCGCTTTAGCGATCCTGTCTGGAGACATGCACCACCGAGCCAAGGGGTGAGTATGTGCGCTGTAATATGTGGCTTACGAGGATGTTTTTTCCGGAGAGAGTCAAAGGTGAAGTCTTGTCTGGCGCAGTGCTCTTGACCTCAGCGGTAGGGATCGTGCCTCCAGGTGCGATTTGGGCATTAGCCAAGAGAGAGGCAGCGACACTGTGAGCAGCCTGAGCAGCCGATGCGATTACAGAGGTCATGGTCAGAGTTGAAGAGAAACAGTTCTAATCAGATGCCGTGGTGAGAGTGGCGTCAGGTTTCGGCGATTGCCTTTTTCGTACAGTCTAAAATTGGATACTACTTATCAAGAGATGTAAAACAGGATTGAACCTCTGAGCATATCCAAGAGGCGTGGTAGGGTCTATCCAATAGGGTATAGTATATCCGAACCAGACGAGTACCCACACATATCCCATCGCCTTCATGAGCCCCGTCAGTCGAAAACCCGTCCTTTTTAGAGTAGTATAAAAAGCACGGTATCCTCGAATATGATAGTCATGGCCTGGAGAATGAAGAATTGCATTGATCCTGGGCGATTTTAGCTGGGTAGAATAACGTAGTTGCCTAACTGATGTATCAACCCAGAAATGAGGAATACAACGACGAGTTTGAAATATTTGAAGAGAATTCCTGGAGACATAGTACGTCTGCTAAGAAGTTTGCATGTGCAGCGAACATAATATATCGAAGTGAGTTCCTAAGCGTCCACGGACAAAAATCTACACATGCCAGGCGGAACATCTGATGCCATTAGGTGGACATCAGCAAAGATGCACTGACAACGAGGAAGTGCGACGTACCACCCGAAGCGTCGAATCGTATATGTATCGAAGGGCAAAAAAATAAGACCGGCCAGTCTCTATGTTCCGAAAGACCAGTATCGACCCAAACCAGCACGAACAATGCGTGTTAACCAGTACCAAAAGATATGTTTTTGTTGTAATAGGTTCGTATTCACTGGAGCCACACTAAAGTCATGCGCCAACACATTGCTGGAAATTAGAAGGGTGCGGGAGGTGATAAATGACCAACGAGACACTAGAGAAGGTAGACGATAGACAGGTTCAGGTGACTAGCTGGTTGTTGGAGCAAACAAGCTGCACACTAGTATAACGCGAAGCCGAGCAGACTTACAAGTCTGGTTCCGGGCCCGTATTGGTGCTGCTAAGAAATATTGTTGTGTGTCGAGGCTGATAGTGCACCAAGGCGACGGGTATAATGTAGGTCCATCATTCCAAGGGAGCTATGCCTAGAATGACCAGGATTTCTGTGAGTACCCACACCAGAAAGGACTCGGAAGACATTGAAGAGCATCCCCAAGAGTAAACACTCTTTGAAATATTGAAAATGATAGTGGTGCCTACAGATTACTTACAAGTCTGACCGGCGCTTCGCTGGCGCCTAGATAAGATATTCCCGTGAGAACGCTGATGCCATCGATCATCGCCTCAAGTCGCGTGACTCAACCGAAAACCAAGTCATACGCCAAAAAGTCATCACCTGCCTGAGTGATAACTCAAAAATCGAATGCACCGATTTTTCCGCCCGTTATCTCATTTCACATCACCCACCAGACAGTCGTCTAGGTTCCATTCGTGTCCCTCGTACGCTTTGCACGCTTATTACAGGACAATGTCTACAGAAGCACCAGCAGCTGCTGCTGGCACACACAAGGACCCGGTAACGGGGGAAATGATCTCCAAGCAGTGAGTTTTTTTTGTGTGGGCTTTGTCGGTTGGGTAGATGCTGATCGATGGGTAGGGAGCTCAAGCGCCGGGAAAAGCAGAGAGCGAAGGAGGCGTCTAAGGCTAACAAGGCTCAGAGTGCAGCGCCT
>Ga0247742_10002643_pt1 | contig 11650 bp, 12 predicted proteins | sample UWRJL208509C2_FD_180944 | JGI IMG/M metagenome (GOLD analysis project Ga0247742, IMG submission 180944) | Plant litter microbial communities from Arlington Agricultural Research Station in Wisconsin, United States - UWRJ-L208-509C-2 | ecosystem: Environmental > Terrestrial > Plant litter >... | reverse complement strand
TCAAGAGTGGATTTTCAACCATGTTACACCTCCCGTCGAGGTTATTGGCTCGCTAGCTCTGCAAATGAACCGACGTGCGATGGACGAGGAGCGGGTCAGCCAAGTCATTCTTGTTTAGGTGGCACCAGCTGATACTGATCTTGCAGGCTCGCCAACAACGAGAGTTAGAAGAGGCAGAACAAGAAGAAGAGAGGGCGGCTCGGGCGGCGCAGGAGTTGGAAGAGCAGATACAAGCAGATGCCATGCGGCAGGCGATGGCCAAGGAACAGCAATATAAAACTCGTAAACGAGCGAACTCAGAGACGACGGAGGTTCCTCAGATGTTCGACGTCGATACTCCAACAGAGAGGTTTCACGACATGGAGATGAATGGTGTCAAATTTAATAGCGTCAAGTTGTTCCACCCTCGCAGTGGTAAGCCTCTTTGTGCTGTAATCTCAACACATTTTGATGATTTCTCCAGCATGTCTCGGATTGATGTACATGGCGGAGCCTGTCGTCGACGATATCACCTCTGTCACTCCCCTTGAATTACTCGTTATTTCATTCGAGGCGCATTATTATATCACCAGTCAAGGAAAGAAGAAGCTTAATCAAGTTGAGCAGGAAATTAAGAACCTCATTAACATACGTCATCCGAAGCTTCTCAGCATCTACGCGGTTAAACTCAATTTCCCGCCTCATGGTTCACCGTTGCTAATGGTTTTGATGGAGCAATCGCCACCACTTACACTACATGATGTTTTGGAGGACTCTGATTCTCTGCGAGAGGACAGGGCTTCGGTGCGTTCACAATCAATCATATCCAATGCTGCCTAATCTTTCACATAGGACTATGTCGGTCAAGTCCTTGCTGCTCTGAACGCCCTTCATCTCAGCAACCTTGTGCACAGAGGTATCACCACTCGCTGCATCGGACTCACGTCGAAAGACAACCCTAGCCAACCAAAAATGGTCAAGCTCTGCAAAGCCGCGTTCCACACTCGTCTCCTTGATTTACATCGATCCAATTCTTTTGGACCTAACACCCCACCACCAGCCGAAGAAGTCACGATTCCTGAGGGTTGGCTCTCGAGGGACGTGCAGAACGAGTCATCGTTGTTGTATACTCGCCAGCGTGACATCCACGATGTCGGAATTATCTTGATTCAGATGGTGATTGGTGCGGACGTTATGGAGCGGTATCAAGATCCTGTGACTGCGATTCATTCTTGTTAGTTTGAATTGTTAACTTTCGCTAGGGATGTTACTGAGCCAACTCTCTCCATGTATAGCGGCGATGTCACCAGCGCTTGCTCGACAAGCACTGGTAATGATTCAAGCTACCAAGAAACTGACCGTCATGAACCTGTTGTCCGACCTCAACGACGGGATCCTCCAGAGTCCTCCAACCACCAACAAAACCTTTTCCATATACCCAACTGGCAAGCCCATAACTGTGTATTTCCCTTCGGCTGACGCTAATGATATCCACGTCTTTAGATCCCAGAACCCCAGTACCTTTCCATTTTGGATCACCTGAGGGAAGCGATTACTTTCGAATTCCTCCCAAAGCCAAACACAACAGCAGATGGAAAGAAGATTGGGAGGAACTGGAACTGCTTGGGAAGGGCGCCTTTGGCTCGGTTGTGAAAGCGAAGAATAAGATTGACTCCAGGATCTACGCCGGTACGTGTCTCGCCATTGGCTTCCTACATGACGCTTACATAACGCTCTTCCAGTCAAGAAAGTGCGTTTGAAGACTATGCAGAGCGATAAGATTTTCCGAGAGGTCAATGCTCTCAGCCGATTGTCCCACCGAAATATCGTCCGATATTATACCACATGGGTCGAAACCGCTGAAACTGATATGGCTACCGCATCCTCTGACGATTCGAGCGCGGAATCGGGTACTGATGACGGCATGACTTCCGTCCCCGAACAGAGCATGGGCACCAAGCCCAGCAGCAACCGACATTTGCCCATTAACGGCGGATTTCACATCAGCATCGAAGATTTTGACGACCTCTCGGTCTCGAGGTCCTCTTTCCCTAGCATTCATTTTGGGAGGTCTGGGTCATCGGGCGAAGAGGATAGCACCAGCAGTGACGAGCAGGACGAGTTCGCTGACCTCTTCAAGAGAGGGAAGTCCAAGTCGGGGTCCAGCAATACCTCAAGGTCAAAGTCGCCGAAACCCAAGTCCGCTGTTGCCGCAAGAACCCTGTATATTCAGATGGTAGGCTTACTTGAAAATTTTTTCTTGTTTTTTAATGCTGATGGTAGACTGCGGTACGTGTAGGAGTTTGTTGAGCGTCAGACTTTGAGAGAAGTAAGCTTTTCAGCCAGTTATTTCCCGCCTGATGGCTGAGTTCGCATTAGCGAGTTGATGAAGGAATATCTGAAGATGAGGCGTGGCGTTTGTTTCAACAACTTGTCGATGCACTGGTGCATATGTCTACACTAGGCATTCTGCACAGAGACATCAAGCTCACGAACATCTTTATCGGTGAGTCTGTCAGCTCATCGACGACGAACATGACTCAATCGATTCACAGACGCAAAAGGAGATTGCAAAGGTTCCTTATACGACAGCTTTCTGTTCTCCCTCTAACGAGTTTGTTCTAGTTGGGGATTTCGGTCTTGCGACCTCTGCTTTGGCAGAAGTTGATCCCTCCGCACTGGCTTTGAAGAATGTAATGCTCGAACCTGATATGACACTAGGCAAGTGATCATTCTAGTTGAACCTGCCTCTCCCTCATCCTTTTTCCAGAGGTCGGGACTCGTTTATACATCGCCCCTGAGGTGCAATCTCGTCGTCGAGCAAGGGGGCCGCGAGATCAATCTAAGGCAGACATGTACAGTCTTGGGGTATGTACAAAGCTACTACGTTCAGTCAAGTCAGTATTAATCTATTTCATTCGAAGATCGTGTTCTTCGAGATGAATTTTAGATTCAATACTGGGGCTGAACGTATCGCAGTTCTTGAAGATATTAGAAGGCCTGCGATTACATTTCCAACTAGTTGGGACTCTCAAAGAACGCGCCAGAGAGATAGTTAGTTCTCATCAAACCTGTGGATTGCGGATCCTGATATCTCTTTCATTCCAGTCATAACTTGGCTCTTACAGCATGAGCCTCAGAAACGGCCAACTGCTTATGAACTTTCACAGAGTTCTCTCGTACCCGCAAGGATGGAAGACGAGTACTTCAAAGGAGCTCTCCAGTTGATGGGTCAGTCAACATGTGTCTATCGTTGCCCGGTGCTTACGCAACCCTATAGCCAAGCCTGAATCTCAACACCATCAGACTATCCTAGCAGCGTTATTCAAGCAACCTCCTCGACCATCGCGCGCCTTTGTCTACGACATCGAAGCTGAACAACCCGAATATGCTGTTCTAAACGAAACCGTCCAAGATCGCCTAGCAAAAATATTTCACCTGCACGGCGCTGTAGACTCCGAGCCGCCACTGCTGATGCCTATCATGGACGTCGAAGAAGAGAGGAATCAAGCAACGTTCATCGACCCTCATGGCGACATTGTCGCTCTACCGAACAACATCCTGGTCCCATTCGCGAGACTAACAGCCAGAGGTAGCACCGAGCGGATCAAACGATATCATATCATGAATGTCTTTCGACCCAGGTGAGCTCTCTCTTATTTAACATGGCGTAGACCTAATCTACGTACCAGCCCTGTCGCCGGTCATCCAAAGTTTCTCAAGGCAGCCCTCTTCGATATAGTTAGTCCGGATCTGAAACATGGGCCTGTAGCAGCGGGTGCCGAAATCATCGCGGTGGCCAATGACTGCATGGACAGCTTCCCAAATTTGTCTCAAAACTATGACATACATTTGTCGCATTCGAAAAGTGAGCTTCACCTTGACCGTTGCTCTGAAGCTGTACTAACTTTTTATAGTTGTTGAGATCATGATGAATAGGATCCCCCCTGATGCGCGCAGCTCCGTGATTGAGACGATCCAGCTACCGAAGTCGACACCAGCCCAGAAACGCTCACTGCTAACGAAGAGAAGCCTGCTCAGAACCACGATCGACGAAATTGAACTGCTAGCCGAAGTTTGTGAGTTGTTCTTCATACAATACTGGTACATGTAAGCTCATACTGTGTCGTTCACAGCTAAGGATGTTGATGACACCATGTCTCGCCTCGAGAAGATTTCACCTACACTTGCGACTCTTATAGGCCCTGCTATCAAGGAGCTGAAAACGACTATGCAATTTGCTCAGTCAGCTGGGGTCGATCGGCAGATGTATTTCCACCCTTTGATGCTCGGGACACATCATTCATTGTTCAAGGATGGTGTTCTGGTAGAGGTTGTGAGGCGTAACAAGCCTTCAGACGTGCTTGCAGCTGGGGGCCGGTAAGTATATCAAGTCTTGACTGCAGCTATATTCTAATCACACTTGTTTACAGCTATGATAGTTTGATCTCCAGGTTTCAATCCCTGAAGCAGAAGTCCGACCCTGTATGTGCCTTCGGCATCCAGATCGCTGTTGAGAAGATCACAGCCGCCTTGGCCTCATACCAAGGCGCATCGCTGAAAACTCTCGTGAAGGAAGAACGATCATTCGGATTCTGGAGCCCACGTCGATGTGATGTTTACATTGTCTCTTACCATCCGGGGTATCTTCAAGAGCGTCTTGAGGTTGCATCTTACCTCTGGCAGCACAACATCAGCGCAGATCTGATGTATGAGACCGGTCTCCCTGACGCCGAACACGAAAATCATATGGACATCTGTGCTAGGGAAGGAATCCTGTAGGTCCACGTCTAAGCGTTATCAAACCCTTCGCTCATTTTGTATCTCAGGTTCACTGTTTACCCCCGTCCCCGTACAGGCAGGAATCTACCAGCCTTCAAGGTCAAGAGCATCCTTAAAGGAACGGAGATTGATCGTACGTCCTCTCATATTGGCCGAACCCGCCTTACCATCTAAGTATACTCCCAGTCTCTCGTCAAGAACTTGTTGGCTGGCTACAACATCAAATTACTGAACAGAAAAGGATCGATGCAACCACATCTGGTGCTCCAAATTTCTTAGCCGAGGTCACCCCAGATATTCCTGCTGTGAAAGATACAGCTGTCCTACCGGACGTTCAGCTCGTTCTACCAGACCCCAAAAAAAACCGCCAGAAGCAAGTCAAGCAAATCTTTGCAGATAGAGGTATGGATTACTGGCTCAGCGCTTTTTGGTTGTGCTGAATTATGCTGTAGCATTCGAGAAAGCCAAGGCTGTACGAAGCTCCTTCCAGAACAACATGCCCGTACTCGCGATCGACGTCTCTCAAGCTCACTTCGAGGCAATGATCAGAAATCCGACATGGATTACCGACGAGGATGCATGGAAAACGATGACGACAGCCTACCCGAATCCACCGCAATACCCTGGGTACAACTCTTCCATCCGAGAAGCTGTTCAAAAACGCAAAGCTGACGGCCATGTCTACATTCTACTGTTTGGTGTTAGAGAAGATAGAGCACAGCTCCTCTTCTTGGGCTAAGAAATTTTTGGGTTTGGGAACGCGACCATTTAGGGCCCGGCGGACAATCTCATGAACATATCACACTTTCCTCTTCATTCCATTCCTAACGACATTTACGAAATAATTTTGTTCCCTTATGCCCTCATCCGTTATCCATCATCTACGCATACTTCGACAATAGCTCCTCCCTATAAGCTCCATCCTATCTTGTAATATGCATATTCAACCTCATCATGACCTTCAGTGTCTGCGTCGCAGACTATGATATCTTTGTGATGAATGACCAGATCCTGGTGACCAGAAACTGGATTTAACGTTGGTGATTGCATCTTGAAGACCGTCTCGATCGTGCTTGATTCCGAGGCATGAGTCACACGGAGGGGAATGATCAGATGAAACAAGGGATCGTTGCTAATGGCACATGGATTTGGCTTCCTCAAAACCTTTCTGAGGCAGGCTTTGATCCACTCTGCGTGCTGAGCCTCGTAGATGATATCTGCTCCGTATACGACATCGAAGGGATGTTGGAGAATGTCTGGGTCAGACTCGGGACTAGACACCGCAAATACAGACCAGTCCAGGAATTGGGGATGAACTTGGATTGTAGACGGATTGGAAGAGGGGGGAAAGTTTATGCCTATGTTGCGTTCTAGATTTTGGAGGACTGTAGGGTAGTGGTCCGTCGCCACGATTTCCAATTGGACCTTCGGCATTTTCGAGAGCAAATGGGCTTCGACGAGTTTTCCGATGGTCAAGCTGACTAGGCCTGTCCCAGCACCAAGCTCTAGGCATCGAAATTTACCTATGGATTCAGTTGCGGGCTTTTCTAGCCTGAAAGCTGGAGAACATAAGGCCACGGGATCTTCGACAATCATCTCGGCCATGATGCAGGCACCGCCCCAAGTTTGGGCACCGACACTGCCGTAGTCGTGATTGTCCAGTGGTACATCGATAATATCGACAGTGACAATCACTCTGCCCGCTTCTGAGGCATAATTGTCGAAGGCAAAAGTCCGTGCTATGATACCTGCAGCAGCGGTTCCGGCACATGTCGCAAGAAGGGATGCTGCACTTTGGACAAGAGCCTCTATACTAGTCGAGTCGATTAAAAGAGATCCTATGTTTTCTGGAGCTGACATGATTTCACAGGATGATATCAGTGCTGTGAGCCATTTCAGGGCATAATTCCGCTCGAATGCGTCAGTCTGGATGGCGTTTAGTTGCTCCCATTCTTTCATTATTTGCCCTCGCTTTCTTGTATCAACTCGACGAGTAGATCCTCGGACAGGTGGGTTATAGATCTGTCGCAGATAATCCAGGCTTTCCTTGAGAGCGGGCAAGGGTGTGCATCCGAGTCGGATGTCCTTTATTTTCGGAAGTTGCGATGTTGGGGGTAACATATCAGTCTGAACTTCACGTCGTCGTATGACGGGATCTCCGTAACTAGAAGACGTATGTGAGCAAAGATCTGAAAATTTTCAGAGTACAAAGTCGTACGTTGTGGTTGCTCTCTGAATAAACGCCGATCCTTTGGATAAGATTGTGCTTCGGACTTATATGAAGTGCTGAATAAGCGCGTCGGTTGCTGCAAAATTCTAAAGCACTTGTTTGACACATAATGCAAAGGCACAAGCGCACTTAGTACAAGGCTCGAAACATCATGGAAATATATTACGCAAGGCTTTCAACTAGCAAAGGTAGGCTCTTGCTCTCTACAACTTCACCACGACCGTTGCTCGTTCGTAACGAAGGAGACACGATTTGCGAAAGATTCCAAACCACGTTTGGCTCCTGTTCAGTGCATGAAAACTTAAATCTTGATATTAGCGTAGCAAGAATTATCTCTGTAGCATGGAATATTCAGCATGGCTCTATGTATGGCCGTGGTTGTGACTCACTCATCTCGATGATGGCGAACTTGTAGCCTCTGTAGTAGTAGAAAAAATAAGCCATAATCTCAAATATAAAATGATAGTACATACACGCAAGATCGGTTGCCTCCAAGGAATGATAACCTGTAGAGTAGGCAGTGGGTTAGCGTAAGCTCGCGCGGCACATTATGACTGACGCACATTCCCGAGTACACACCCGGTAGTCGTAGATCCGGGCCTAGTTGTTTCGGCGGGGGCTCTACCCACCTCTGGGGTCTCCAGATTTTTGCATCGGCTCCCCAGTGTGTCTCGAGTCGGTTCGCACCAGAAATGCTAACGAACAGTGTCGTACCTATGGGTACGTTCACGGAGGCTGGATCGCCGTTTGTCAATGTGTATGGAAGCACAGTTTCCTTGATTGTCCTAGATGCACGAATTTAAAGTAGGAATTTGCGTAATAGACTGCGAGCTTACGTTCGGCGGACGAATGGAACTGGAGGATGTCTTTCTCGACAGATAGTTAGTCACGGATGAGAGCCAAAGGAGAACCAACTCACAGCCGAAGAGTCTCTTTCAGGATAGCATCAAGCCAGGGAAGAGCTGATATAGTCTCATAGCTCAGATAGCCAGTCTCTTCACATAACTTTGACCTATCGGTAAGCGCTGCGTTAATTTCCGCTCTGAGTCGCTCCTGCATGTCTGGATGCTGTGAAAGAAGGTGCAATATACGAGACAGACAAGAGGAGGTTGTGTCCTGTGCACCGAAGATTAAGACACTGGAAAATTCAAATCAGTGGATTCGCAGGAGTCGAGTGTGAAGCTCACGTCATTTGCCCAGTGAGCTCATTGTCTGATAATTTCTCGTTATTACTTATATCTTCCGCTTCATTAAATTTTACTATAGAAAAGAACGGATTAATTCTTATCTTCAGAACCATAAATGTCACCTACAAAGGGCTGTGGTGATATCGTTGTTTTGAGCTGCTCCACCTTCCGAGCAAAGGACTGACTGCCGCAGCAGCTCTCGCTTTTGATGCAGAATTTTTTGGGCTTCACGATGCATGATATCAGACATATCTTTGATCTTCTGTACGGCACTGTGGGGAGTCCATTCGACAAGTTTACGCCTAAACCACGGTGGACCGAGTTTGGAGAGAAACGGCGCAAATTGTCGGGCGAGAGATAGCTGAAAGAGTGTCGGGCTAGCGGATTTTTGGGTAAGCTCTATATAGCATGGCAGGATAAAGCCTATCGACTAACATTAACTCTTTAATTGCAGACGTATATGGGTTATTCTGCGGCGAATCCAGAGGATCAAAGGAGTGGCTGAGAACGGCTCTTCCAACAGATTCTAAAGCCACGCGAGACATCCAGTCAGACATGTTCAGAATGGCGGCGCTTGAGTGCAACGAGGACCCATATTTGTCAATCTCGGTCTTCATCACGTCTGCAAGCTGCGCAGATACTAAACACACAGTTACAAGATCTGACCGAAATAAATGCGCACCTTCTCGGCAACTTCATAGAAAGTTGGTATCAAACGACGTAGATAAGAAACGGAGAAGATTGGGCTGACGGCGCGTCTTTGGCGTTTATGTTGCTCTCCTATTAGGATTCTCAACGAATGAAACAGCGCAAATTGATAGGAAGTCGAACTTACCCGTAGTGGCCACAAGACCAGGACCAAATATCACTTTGTTGGTCCTTAATTCCGAGACCATTGGCTCAGTGGTGTTGGAAATTACTAAATAGCTAATGCTCACTCGATGAATACAGACGTCTCTTCAAAGGAGTCTTGATCTTTTATGAAGATGCTATGCAATGCACGTGGATCTGCGATATAGAGTTGTTCGTTCTGGCAGTCAAACATTAGTCAACACAACAATTGAGAGACACATCGTTAAAACGTACCCCGAAAAAGCCGTATACCCTGACCATACCACCATAGAGGTCAGTTAATGATAGGTGGAATGACAGACCCTTGGGATTAAAAAGTTCTTCAAGATTTCCTGACAAATTCCAAGAAATCAGTCAAAGTGATCTGTAAGGAGAGATTTGGAGCTACCCATGACCCATGATTGTGGAGGAGGACCAGGCAATTTCGAAAATGTCGTGGCATATTTGTGTGTTCTGAACAGTAGCCCAGCTGCAAGCATGCCAACGGATGTCGCGAGCAGTGCCGAATGACGAACAAGCAGAGCTATCACGAGTCCCAAGTGAGAATCCATGTCGTGTCGAAAGGTCTTGAAGTGCCAGTTATATATGATCAGGCGCAGTAGGGTTTTCTGGCCCGCATTCTTACATACCACTAGCACTGGATTCAACAAAATGATGGAATGCCGCAGCCGGCGCAGGTGCGTTCGCGTTGCGCAACTTCATTGAAGTCTGAGCCACTAGTCCCGAGTCTTTTGATTCCATAATGAAGGTGGTAAGTAAGCGAGCGCCGAGTCAGTTCTAAACCACTTCTGATTGAGGTCCAGAGACGGTTAAAGCAGCGAGCGAAGGTCTCGACCCCAGCATTCACGACTACAAGACTCGATGGCAATGCTTACCCCACAAAGGCAAGCCAACCATATACGACAGCACTTTCAGTTCATAGAGATCGAGTACAACATCCCGTGAACGGTGAAGTGGGTCCGTTTCGCGGTTATTGTCACCGCGATTCCGAGGCAACGAGAGTACAAAACCCAGAGTTCCCAGCCCATAAGCAAAAGAGTCGCTGCTTGGTCAAGAATGGAATGGGTTTCAATGAGCAAGCGCCGAGGTGAAACGAGATCACTAGCCCCTGTGGCACTTGCACTTCAAGGATAACTCGGCGACGAGGTTTTCAGATAGAAACTTGTCAAGCTGAGAGCTTAGACCATTGCGAGTCCTTTGGATCTAGCTTAGATTGCTATTTCCGCCCAACTTCCAAGAGATCATTCGCCAACGTGTCGACAAGCGAAAAATCAAATATCACCAATCTTAGCTGGTGCCAACCCCTTGTTCTTTCCGAGTCATGATCTTGTCGGATATATAAAATTTACCGAGCACAGCACGGAGGGATCTTTCACCTCGTTGATGTAATGCTGCTGATACGAATTCTTTTAGGACCAAATGTAAGCTTCATAACCTCATGAAAGGTAACAAGATACTCACGACACACTCACAAGGTCTTCCTGCAGTTCCGATTAAAGCAGAAACAAAGCCCAATTTCAACATTCAGGTCTTTGTATGCTGGCGTTGACGATGTGGGAAGTGGTTACCTAAGTTAGGCTCAAGGCTAACGGACTTCTGCCAAGTCGTCCTGCGCAATCTACTATTCATGCTGAGGTGCCATTGATTGATTCCAGAAGTTGGACAAGAAGTCGACACACTGCGTCCCAAAGGGTTCAAGATGGCTCTTTTAAGCACTACATGCATTCTGAAGCTGTCGAGTACGGTTACGAGTTCGCTCGTACGATCAGGTCGGCCGCTCTCTCGGCGACCGTGTAAACCACAGCTTGAGTATGACACTCGGGAATAGTGGGCTGAAAAAGTATGGACATCAATGAGCTACGAATCCGACACGTACGGAAAACCCAAGGACTCACGAATACAGAAGCATCCACTATTCTTAACTTTTTCGCACCCTTTAGCGTGAGGTCTGGGTTTACAACCCCCCACTTCGCATTGGATGGTGACATGGCTGCCGTCCCAACCGGATGGAAGAAGCTTACAGTGTATTTACGAGCGTAAGCCGCCTTGAGTTCGTCTGTGGTAGCATTTGAAAGGTCTCCGAATGGCGCCAGGATGAACCCATTCCAAGCAGTGCTCGAAACGAACGTTTGCACGTCTTTCATAGATTGCACGGCCGTCTGGATGTCAAATTCCGTGGTAAGAAGTGCCGGGTTGATCACGGGTTTGTCGAAAGGGTTTGAAGACGCCAAAGTCAAATTTCCACCTGAATGAGATACGGTAAGTATTTCAGCCGTATAACAATCAAAGTGAAAGATCTTACGCGAAGTCGGCGAGATCACTGAGGAACGCATTGTCATAAAATTACCCGTCGCTGGCTGGGGCAGTTGCGGGACAGCTCCAAAGCCATCCTTGAGATATATAATCAGAACCATTGAGTGTAAAACAATTGGTATTACTAACCGCAAAGATAATCTCAATGTGCCCAGATCCAGGCCCTGAGGATGGATCCCCGAACTTCTTCAAAACCGTCGACGTCTTCGGTAATCTCGTAAACCCAATGTTATTCGCGCGAGAGTTTGCAAAAAGGCCCTGGCCAGTGGTAAGGTAGTTTTGTAGTTCTGCGTTAAACAGGCTCGAG
>Ga0247742_10002642_pt1 | contig 11651 bp, 10 predicted proteins | sample UWRJL208509C2_FD_180944 | JGI IMG/M metagenome (GOLD analysis project Ga0247742, IMG submission 180944) | Plant litter microbial communities from Arlington Agricultural Research Station in Wisconsin, United States - UWRJ-L208-509C-2 | ecosystem: Environmental > Terrestrial > Plant litter >... | reverse complement strand
TACGCCGCAAATATAGGCTTATTCTTTCACTATTCGTTTATGAGTGCCGATTTGATTTGCTGTAGCGTCTTTTGGGTATGTATCATTTCCGAAACAATATGCTTTCTCAATATGCTGATTTCCATAGAATAGTATGCAGCCCAACTATCAGTAGTAAGCAGGTTCCGTATTTGTTTGATAATTTTTTCAGTTTCCGAAGCAGTGCGGAATAAAGTTATATCTCCCGATTTAAGATTGGCTTTATGTTGGTAATTGACAGTATTGGTATCAAAGTCAACCTCTATATAGTATAACTTTTCGGTATCATTATCGGGTTGGAATTCACTCCATAACGCAAAGCCAAGCCGTGATTCCTGATTTTTGGAACTGTTTATATTTTGTAACCGCCATTTACAGTTCGCAGCGCGTCCCCAATGATTGGATAACCGGTAGACACCTGTTTCTGTAAAGTAATAGGAACTGCCTGATTTGCTTTTATAATTTGGTTTAGTATCAGCAACGGTATTTAACGGTACTTCCGTAAAAACACAGAAAGTATGCTTGTGAAAATTAGATTTATTATATTCTTTCGACATGCTGCAAAGATAAGAGTTGAATCTAGGATTTTATTTGTTTTTAGTCTTAGTTTGTATCAGGTTTAATTTTGAAAGACTATGCACGCAACTACATCAAGAATAAAGGGCGAAAAAACGATAAATGGTATTGTAATACCGGTAATAACTTATAATGCAGGATGTTATTTTCTTACTCAAATGGAAATATATGCTGATGGACTGATTCTTTGCTGGGGATCTACAGATATCGAAGGACTTAAGAAGCATCTTGAAACAGGATTCATTGTTGTTGATCTGCCACCTGGATCATTGTTACAGCTTAATAGTAATTGGGGAATAATCGAAGTTAGTAAATTTGACTGTTATAAAAGTAAAGAAGATTTTATTAAAGAAGTAGAGGATATAATCAATGATCTTAACGGCAGGATTAACAGAATAAATACGTGCAGGGAGTTATTTAAATATTATCTGATAAACCCATCTGAAAATAATTTTGAATTACTCAGGAATGCATTTCAGGATCTGCCAGGCAATCATAAAGTCATAATGGATTATGTAGATTATAAAGATCCGTTGGTTGGTTTAATGACAAGAGGAGAAACATTTACCAAAGAGCAGAGATATTATATACTTGATGATTATTTTGAGGGAGAATAGGAAGAGATAATAGAATAGCAGGGCTGCAATTATTTTTTCCTATATTTGAATAATACTATTACAAGATTTTATTTTCAATAAAATCGTATTTACAATTTTACAATGAAAAAACTACCCGTATTTTATTTACTGCTATTGGCAGTCTTACCTACTTTTTCTCAAAATGATTTTACACCAGATTGGAGTAAAGGCGTTATATGGTACCAGATTTTTCCCGATCGTTTCTATAATGGAGATCCTTCTAATGATCCAAAGGTTACAGATCAGGATGGGGCCTATCCTTTTGATGCTACTTCCGATTTCCAGATCCATCCATGGACCAGTGATTGGTATACCTTACAGCCATATGAAAAGAAGAACGGTAAAGATATCTGGTATAATATTCAAAGAAGGCGATATGGGGGTGATATACAGGGTGTCATTGATAAACTCGATTATCTACAATCACTGGGGATTACGGCTATTTATATGAATCCGCTATTCTGGTCACCGTCTTCGCATAAATATGATGCATTATGCTACCATCATATTGACCCTACATTTGGGCCTGATCCCGAAGGGGATAAGAAAATGATTGCTGCTGAAGATCCTCTTAATCCTGAAAAATGGGTCTGGACAAAAGCAGATTTATTGGTATTAAAACTTATAGATGAAGTACACAGCCGCAAAATGCATATCATCTTTGATGGTGTATTTAATCATTTGGGTGCTAATAGTTTTGCTTTCCGAGATGTGGAGAAAAAACAACAGGCATCTCCATATAAAGATTGGTTTATGGTAGACAGCTGGCGTGATCCTGCGAAAGGGACAAAGTTCGAATACCAGGGATGGTTTGGCGTTAAAACGCTCCCCGAACTTAAAGAAGATAAAAATGGAATAGTTGAAGGTCCGAAGCAATATATTTTTAATGCTACCCAACGTTGGATGAATCCGATGAATAAAGGTAATGCACATGGTATAGATGGTTGGCGTCTGGATGTTGCGTATTGTGTTGGCCATCCATTTTGGAAAGACTGGCGTAAGTGGGTAAGGACTCTTAATAAAGAAGCTTACCTGACTGCAGAGCTTGTAGATCCTATTGACAAAACAAAACCGTATTTAAGTGGTGATGAGTTTGATGCCACTATGAATTACAATTTTGCATTTATCGTACATGACTTTTTTATACAGGAAAAGACCGCAATATCTGTAACCAAATTTGATGCACAGTTAAAAGAACTGAGACAGGCATTTGGTGAAGGAGTAGCCTTAAATATGCAGAACCTTGTTGATAGCCACGATGCAACCCGTATAGGGAGTGCTGTTGCTAACCCTGATGGCAAACGGTTTGCAGATTGGGGGAAATATTTCAACTGGAGCCAGAAAAGTAATAATGTTACTTATAACGCACGTAAGCCAAATGCACCGGAAATACAAAAACAAAAACTGATAGCCGCATTCCAGATATTATATCTTGGTTCGCCAATGATCTATTACGGAGATGAAAGTGGTATGTGGGGCAGTAATGACCCTGATTGCCGTAAACCAATGCTTTGGGATAATACCAAATACGAACCCGAAACATCCAATCCGGACCAAAGCAAACATACTCCTGATGAGGTCGTTTTTAATAAGGACCTGTTTAGTTGGTACCAGAAATTTATTGCACTTCGCAATAAGTACCAGGCAATAAAAACTGGGGATTATACTACACTTGTTACTAATGATGCCGAACAATTATATGCATTCAGCCGTAAACTTGGTAAGCAGGAGGTAATTGTTGTAATTAACCGCGGAAATAAACCTGCTGTTTTTAAATCGGACAGCATACAAAAAGGCAATTTCAAAGATGCATTTACCGGAAAAAAAGTCAGTACAGTTGAGATTGGAAGCATGAATGTTGTCGTTTTGATAAAATAGCCAGGATTGAATTAAATAAGAAGCTGGTCAAAAATGTAGTGATGTTAACCATTTCCTTATATTTGCAAAAAAATAAAAGCCATGACAAAGAAGAACGAAGTGAATATGATGAATAAAGGAGTGTATACCGGTAAAATCGAAAAAGATGAAAACGGTAACTTTTTTTGTGGAGAATACCTGTTGGATTATAAAGAGGTTATGTCATCTTTTAAAGAAGGTGATCTTATTACGATCAAAACAGTGATAGTAAACCCAAGCGATAAATCATATGGTACGTATCCTAAGAAAAGCAGGAACTTTGCATTGGCAAATATGAAACCGGAGAACGATTAAATTTAACTTTCGAGAGCGACAAGTATTTCACTTCGGAGTAATCCGCTACCGCCTCCATAATGTTGTATGATCTTACAGTCAGGATTGTGTTTTGTAAAGAAAGTCCTGAGGTTCTCTTCGCTTTCCTGTTCAATTCCACACCCTAAAAGCACAACGTCGACAGCAGTACTCGTAAAAATAGATTCAGCTTCAGCTTCTTCAGAAACGCCTATAGCGTCCCAATCCTCATTAGCATTAAGCAATCGAACAACGATGTTAAGTATTTCAGGATGTTTTCCAATATATAAAATTGTTGTTTTCATGTTGCTGTATATTTAAATAAAAAATAACCTGCCGAAAATATCGGCAGGTCAGTAAGAATGAATTTATTGTTTTATAAACTGTAATTCAATGTTTAGTTTTACTTCATCACTAACTAAAACACCACCTGTTTCAAGAGCAGAGTTCCAGTTCAATCCCCAGTCTTTACGGTTGATTTTTCCAGTGATAGAAAAACCTGCTTTAGTATTTCCCCATGGGTCTTTCATTAGTCCGCCAAATTCTGTAGACAATGTCACCGGTTTTGTAGCTCCGTGTAAAGTCAGATTACCTGTAAGTTCATAATCACCTTCATCTATTTTTTTGAATGAAGTAGATTCAAAACTGATTTTTGGGTATTGTGCCGCATCAAAGAAATCAGCGCTTAACAGGTGTGTATCACGGTCAGTATTCCCTGTAGTGATAGAATCGATATCACCGGTAAAGTCAATTTTTGCAGTTTCGAAATTATCGCCTTCAGTTTCGATAGTAGCATCAAACTTTTGGAAGCTTCCTGAAACATTAGTAAACATCATGTGTTTTACTTTAAATCCGATCTCTGAGTGCGTTGGGTCTATTGACCATTTGGTTGTTGACATAATATTTGTTATTTAAAATTTATTATTAATTTAATTCTGTTATTTATTAATCTTCTTATTAAAGAGCCATTGGAACTTCCATCAGCAATATTTCTGCACCTTCAGAAACGGCAATGATATCAATCGCATCCGTATCCCAGATTCCAAGGCCATCACGCTCATTGAGACTGATGTTTCCGATAGTGAAATCACCTTTAAGAACAAATGCATAAATACCGTTACCTGCTTTTTTTAGGTTATAAACACTTTGGATATCTTTGTCGAAAGTGCCCAGGTGAAACCACGCATCCTGATGGATCCATACCCCGGCATCATCAGCATTTGGAGACAGTATCTGTTGGAGCTTATTGTGGCGGTCATCCAAATTTAATGAAATCTGGTCATACCTCGGTGTTACATTCTTTTTATTTGGGTAAATCCAGATCTGAAGGAATTTAGTCAGCCTGTCGCTGTTTTTATTGTATTCACTATGGAAAATCCCTGTTCCGGCACTCATCGCCTGGATATCTCCTTTTTTAATTATTGTGGTATTACCCATACTGTCTTTATGTTCGAGGTCGCCTTCAAGCGGAATGGAAATGATTTCCATATTATCATGAGGGTGCGTCCCGAAACCCATACCGGCATCAACACGGTCATCATTAAGTACACGTAAAACCCCAAAGTGCATCCTGTCCGGATTGTGGTAATTGGCAAAACTGAACGTATGGTGGGAGTCCAGCCAACCGTGATTAGCGTGTCCTCTTGTCTCTGCCTTATGTAAAATCGTATTGTTTAATATTTTTGAAGTAACATTCGGCAAGTGGTTATATCCTACCGGTTCGAGTTCTTTTATTTCGTCAATCTCATTTTTCATGATATCTCCCAAAGCAGCAGAAGTCACAAACATGCTTGTTCCCATCAAACCCTTTTTTAAAAAATCTTTTCTGTTCATGATAGTCTTGTTGTTTAATTACAGTACAAATTTCCGATTGTTATAATTAAGAAGCATTGAACTGGGACAAGAAAAGAGGGCAGTGTTCAGTTAACAGTATTCAGATGCTTCTTGTTATTAACACTGCAAAGTTGGGGTATATAAAACAGCTGGGCATTGAACTGGGACAAGAAAGTATATGGCGATTATTTTTTCGCGAGCCTGGCACGTATCTTACTCAGGAATTCGGCGGAGATGCCGAGGTACGATGCTATATAATGCTGGGCGACACGTTGAGGTATGGTAGGGTAGTGCTCCAGGAACTCTACATATTTTTCGGTAGCAGTTTTGGAGATGGTATTGAAGAGCCTGTTTTGGGTTACGGCCAGGTTACGTTGCATTAGTATACGGAATGCGCGTTCAAATTTTGGGGCGGTTGAGAAAAGTGCTTCTTTTGTTTCTGGAGAAAACATATAGAATTCACAGTCTTCCAGTGTTTCTATAAATACATGGCTGGGTTTAGTTTCATAAATACTGAAAGAGATATCGCTGACCCAGGCATTTTCTATCGCAAATTGAAGGATCACCTCAAAGCCATTTGGATCAATATAATATTTACGTAAACAGCCCTTAATCACAAAAGCTTCAAAGTTACACATCTCACCTTCATGGAGCATAATCGTTTTTTTTGCTACTTTTTTATACTCCAGCAGGGAGTTAAATATTTGCAGTTCCTGGTCAGTAAAAGTAACATAACGGGAAATACTGGTATTGATTTGGGTAAACATGCTGTTTTTGTTTTGTAAAATAAAGATATTCAAAATTCTTAAGCTGAGACAACTTAAAGCGAATTAACTATTCATTATCTTTGCAGTGTAAAAAACAATGCGTGATGAATTTCAAAAGAGCTGAAGATAATCCATTCGAAATACAGATTTCATTTCATAAACTAATTGAAAATCTGGAAGAGATCGCGAAATCTAATGTAGGCTATAGGGCAACCTATGCAAAAGGCTTACTCAACGAAGTAGCCAAAGTTCCCGAACTCCGCGACGGGATTAAAGGTGTCGAGACTATAAACGAACATAAAGAATTAATAAGCCACTTACTGGCAGATCTGTTTCCAACTGCTTTGACCAAAAATGATATCAAAGCTATTACCATCCCTTTTCAGAATATAACATTTAATTATTCGGAACGGTTCAAACATATCCTTAACAATGCCGGGCCCGACTTTGATATGGAAATACGTGATTTTGACAATCACCATTTTTATGTAATGAGCTGCTGCCTGATCCTGAACTATTATTATGGGTATTCTTTCGATTTCAAAAAACCATTTTTCTATGATATTCCTGATGCCGATGGAATATTAAAGCATTATAGAATACTTTATAATGCCGATTTTATGGAAATCTATCCTAAAGAAAAAGCCACTGCCATTTCTGCCGAAGATGTCAATCTGCTGATGGATAACTTCGATAATATGCAGTTATGGTTGGAGAAATTCCCGCCCAATAGCTGGATTATGAAAGGTTTTGGAATTATGACCCTATATGATGCAACTATCGAAAGTGCTGTCTCTAATCTAAAAACTAATCTTCTCGTACAAAAGGAAGAAGGTAAAATGGATAAAATTCAGGAAAGCTTTGAGAGTATTTTCCAATCCATATTTAATTTCAGGGATTTGCGCATCGGATTTACATCGATCAATGCACAAAAGAACAAGTTTACAATTTCTCCCTTTGAAAGCAATATCAAAAGTTTTATTTTATACGATGGCATGGAAGAAGACTGCAGTCACTTCTTATGCGATACACCATTTTTAAAATTAGTAAATGAGCAAAAATACTTTATAATCTCGGATGTCGAAAAGTTCGCACAGGAGAATCCTGGCAGTAATATGGCCAAACAGTTACTGAAACAGAATATCCATTCGGTTGTCCTGGCGCCGGTTGTAAAAGACGACCGGCTGCTCGGAATCATTGAACTGGTTTCTTCGACAAAGAGAAAACTGAACAGTATCAATTCAAACAAGCTTGATATTGTTCTTCCGTATCTGGTAGATACTATAGATCGTTATTATACAGATTTACAAAACCAGATAGAAGCCTTAATCCAAAAGGAATATACCACTATTCACCCAAGTGTTTACTGGAAATTCCGCGATGAGGCATTTAAACACATCAATGATTCCAAAGAGTTTTCATTACATGAGATCGTATTCACGGATGTATACCCTCTTTTTGGGCAAATAGATATAAAAGGTTCTTCTGATAGAAGGAACACCACAACAAGGGATGATATCTTTGTACAGATTAACATGCTGACTGATATTTTTGAAGCAATCAGCGCCGAAAAGAAACTGCCTATTTTTGAACAGAAAGTTTTTGAGCTGCAAACTTTCCGTGAGCACTTGCGAACAGAGTTAAAAGCAGATACGGAGCAAATCATACAAAACTATATTAAATCAGATATCCATTCCATATTACACGAATACGTTTCAGTAAATGCCGTTACAAATGAGCATATAAAGAGCTATTTTGAGCGATTGGATCCTACTTCGGGAACTATCTATGAATCCCGTAAAAAGTACGACAGCACAGTGTCGATCATCAATAAAAAGATGGCAGATATACTGGATAAGAAACAGGTCGAAGCCCAGGCGTATTACCCGCACTATTATGAGCGTTTCAAAACAGATGGGGTAGAGCACAATATGTATATAGGACGCAATATCACCAATACCGATAAGTTTGATTTTCTGTACCTGTATAACCTGCGCCTCTGGCAGCTTCAGGTAATGTGTGAAATGGAAAACCAATATCATATATTACAGCCTTCATTACCTTATCCTATGGAAGTGGCTTCGCTGATCCTTGTAATCAATCTCCCGATAACCATCCGTTTCAGGATGGATGAAAAGAGATTTGATGTTGACGGATCGTATAATGCCCGTTATGAAGTGGTTAAAAAACGTATTGACAAGGCGTTTATTAAAGGTACGACCGAAAGGATTACGGCCCAAAACAAGATTACCATTGTCTACGCCCAGCAATCGGAAGAAAACGAATACAAACGTTATATAGAGTTTCTGCAACACAAAAACATGCTGACAGATCAGGTAGAGTTTCTCGAAGTAGAAGACCTGCAGGGGGTTTCCGGACTAAAAGCCATTCGTGTAGAAGTGGTTTATAATCAGGGAAACAAGAAAGTCTACAGCTATGAAGAGCTTTTGGATGAATTAAAAGGTTAAGCTCTTATTGAATAGAAAGCAATAACAAATGAGATAAAAGAGAGAATTATACCAAACATAAAAATGTTATAAGTGATTCTCAGAAGCTTGTATTTCCTGTGTAACACCAATCCCAGGAAATACAAATCTTTAATCATCGAATTGTATAAATAATCCTTGTCTTTCATCATTTCATTCATTGCCCATTGATAATCATCAAGCGGCATCTTATAAAAATTACCAAAAAACAACAGGTTGATCTTCTTCTGGTCGATCTCTTTTCTTGTAAACGATCCTGAAGTAACTTTAGGTCTTGTGGAAAGTATCGCAAAAATGATACAAATCACACTAAACATCAGTAATACAAATGTAGGGATTACCAAATGCGCATTACTTGGACTGTCCAGTTTTGGGATAAGTGTCGAAAGGGATATAGAAATAATAATAGCGTTAACCGATAGCAGTATGTTCGCCTTACTGTCGGCAATCTGGCTCAAATGGGTATGATTATTCATCGTAACCTTAAACATGGTTTCTATTCCACGTTCCGGTTTTTCGGATTTATCTTCTTTTGCTTTTTTGTGCTTGCCCTCTTTATCATGCTCATGGGGATGCTCAAGCTCATTAATTTTTTCCTGTAACAATAACATGTTTTTATCTTTCTTTTTCTGCCATTTTTGTTTGGCATAATCAGAGAAAAAACGGTGTTTCTGCGTAAGCATCTTGCGATTGCCCGTCATCCATTCCAGATCAGTATAATTATTACCGCAGGTGGCTGCCCATTCTTCTCTCAGCAAATCAGCGATTTGCAGGTAATTTTTATCTGCAAAATGGGAACAGTCTGCATCTTTGATAATATATTCCAGTTTGTTCTCCGGTTCTCTGTAAATCTCTGTAGCAATGATCAGGCTTTCGGTAAGTTCAGCTATATCCTTATCTATTTTTTCATCTTTAATGAAATCGTTAAAGATCACAACGCTTTTCTGTTCGTGTTTTTCCGGACCGTTCACATAACCGGTATCATGAAAATAGGCCGCAAGTATAAGTGCGGTCCTTTCATTGTCCGAAACCTTCTCCGAATCAATAATTTCTTTCACTGCCGAAACAACCCTTAAAGTATGGCTGAAATTATGATAAGTATATTCAGGAGAAAGTTTATCTTTGAAAAGAGTAAAAACGAATTGCTCTGCTTTTTGTAGTATGCCCATGATAAAATTTTACAGCAACCAAATTATGAAATTATTCCTTTCAACAACGGTAAAGGCCGACAAATTTTAGCTTTCACCAAGTGTTTCTTTTTTTTGCTGTTATTTAATGCCTGTGCAACACATGAGGCTCAATACGGTAGGGAAGCTGGTATGGATAATAGTATAGGAACTCCGGGTTCTGCTTTAAAATATACCTTTTACCTGGCAGGGGATGCAGGAAATTCCGAAGAACAGAATTCGAAAATAACACTCTCTAACCTGAAAAATAAACTGGATAATGCCAGTGCCCAAAGTACACTATTGTTTTTAGGCGATAATATCTATCCTGCGGGTATGCCGGTTACTGAAGCAAAGGGACGAAAACTGGCCGAGGAAAAGCTGGATAACCAGATAGCACTTGCCACAAACTATAAAGGGAAAACTATTTTTATTCCCGGGAACCACGACTGGTATAATGAAGGTGTCACAGGTTTAAAGCGCCAGGAAGATTATATAAACAGCAAAATCAAACAAAAAAAAGCATTTCTTCCTAAAAATGGCTGTGCTATTGAAGAGGTGAAAGTAAACGACGAACTAAGCCTCGTAATAGTGGATTCCCAGTGGTATCTCGAAAACTGGAATGATAATCCTACGATCAACGATAATTGTGATATCAAAAACCGCGAAGATTTTTTTACAGAGCTTGAAAATATAATAAACAAAAACCAGAAGAAAACAGTCATACTGGCAATGCACCATCCATTAATAAGCAATGGTACCCATGGTGGCCAATTCTCCCTGATCAAAAATATCTTTCCTTTTGAGTCCAGCTTCCCTTTACCGGTTATAGGATCGGCAATCAATTTCCTCAGGAAAACTTCAGGTTTATCCCCACAGGATATGCAGAATAAAAAGTATACTGCTTTGGTAAAACGCATAAAAGCGATTATCGGCGAGCAGAAAAATGTAATTGTGGTTTCAGGACATGAACACAATATCCAATATGTGGAACGGGATAATGTGAAACAGATCGTCAGCGGTGCCGGATCCAAAGCTGAAGCTGCCCGTGCCATATCACCTAAAGATTTTTCTTATGGTGGTGCCGGTTATGCGGTACTCGAAGTGTTTGATAAAGGGGAATCCTGGGTTTCATTCTACGGCATTAAAAATAAAAAAGAACAATTACTGCATAAATATCAGGTGAGCCAGCCGGTACTGGAAAAGGAAATACAGGCATATCCGGTACCTACAGCCAAAAAGATGGATGCTTCTGTATACAACGATTCACTGATGCACAAAAGCGGTTTCCATAATTTCCTGTGGGGGACACATTACCGTAGCTATTATGGCAAATTAATTAACGCTAAGGTGGCCAATCTTGATACGCTCTATGGCGGACTAACACCGGAAATAGCAGGTGGCGGCCATCAATCTTCTTCCTTGCGGTTAAAGGATAAGTCCGGAAAAGAATATGTAATGCGTGCCTTAAAGAAAAGCGCGGTCCGGTTCATACAGGCAGTTGCTTTTAAGGATCAGGCTATCGCAAATGATTTCAAGAATACTTATGCAGAAGATTTCCTGCTTGATTTTTATACGACTTCACATCCGTATACTCCTTTTGCAGTAGGTGATCTTGCCGGTGCGGTAGGTGTCAGTCATAGCAATCCTAAATTGTTTTATGTGCCAAAGCAAAATGCATTGGGTGAATTCAATGAAGGTTTCGGTGACGAACTGTACATGATCGAAGAGCGTCCTTCGGAAGGTTTTGAAGGGCTTGCCAGTTTTGGAAAACCGGATGCTATTGTAGCAACCGAGGATGTATTGAAGAATCTTAATAAAGATGAAAAATATAAAATTGACGAAAAGGCCTATATAAAAGCAAGATTGTTCGATATGCTGATAGGCGACTGGGACCGTCATTATGACCAGTGGCGTTGGGGTGAATACAAAGAAAATGGCAATGTGGTTTACAGGCCT
>Ga0247742_10002641_pt1 | contig 11654 bp, 10 predicted proteins | sample UWRJL208509C2_FD_180944 | JGI IMG/M metagenome (GOLD analysis project Ga0247742, IMG submission 180944) | Plant litter microbial communities from Arlington Agricultural Research Station in Wisconsin, United States - UWRJ-L208-509C-2 | ecosystem: Environmental > Terrestrial > Plant litter >... | reverse complement strand
TGTGCTCACTTCCGTACTTCTAGATTTGTTGCGAGGGCGAAAATGCATGAGATCGAAATGCTGGGCCTACTTGACCATGATGTTCTGCCGAGTATTGAAGTCCCTTACATTCCTGAACGGCCAGATGCAAACATTTCGCCGTTGGATTCAGTGAATGGCGCAGACATAACCAAGGCTGATGCGGACAAATTTGATCTCGATATCTTTGCTCTCACCACCAATTACAACACCGCTATCTTGCCCAGTACACCAAATGGTGCAATCCCGTCTACGCGACCGAACGCCGAGAAGCGTGCTTCACACCGACACTCTACGGTTGCTCGTATTGATACGATTGAAGAAAGTCCAAAGATACCGGTTCATAAGGAGCTCGCCCCAGAAACTCCTATTAAATCAGCAGTCAAGGGACGCAGTTCATCTCCCTCGCAATCATCGGTGCGCTCCGCTCGTTCTGCGCGCTCTACCAAGTCAACTTCGTCAACAAAAACCTCATCTCTAGTGGCCTTGTCAAAAAGCACCCTGGCTTCTAAACTTGCGCCATCCTGGCTCTTCAACCCTTTCAGAAGTGGACCGAGCGAACCTCAGACCACGGAAGTCTCTGCATCAGCTTCGCCTACCTCCTCGGAGAAGAAACAGGGCACGGACAAGCCCTCGGTGACCGTCCGTCCTCCGTCGTCGCCCATACGGATGCCCCCTCCCTCCAAGCCCACCGTTGCTGCAACCAGTCAACAGATGCAGCCAGTCGCTATCAGGAAAAGCGCAAACCGGGCAAGCTTCAGTCGGACCTTCGAAGAGGAGACCCTAGCCCCTCACAGAGCTTCGCTCATAAGACGCTCTCCCATCAACACTCCCCCACGCGACGACATTTTAGCATCTAAACGGCGAAGTGGAGCAAGTACATTGTCATATTCATACAACGCCTCCTCCTCCCCTTCAATGCGCACGAACCCAACAAAACCTCGAGTGGAGATGTCATATTCCCAGGCGAGCCTTGCACGTCGGTGGCAACACATCTATCCTCAGCCTTGGTACAAGCACGACTTCAAATGGAAAACCATTGTCACCCCAGGCTGTTTGCCGCTCACTGTCGAGCATTTCCCCTCCAGTATCGAGCTTGAGTCGTCTTATGACGTCTTCTCGTATGAATTTGTTGTGGACCCTAGTGAGATGCGCTCCTTCCTAGTGAAGCCGCCTGTGGTCAAAGGGAATGCGGAGGACTTACGGCGTGCATGGGCTTTGGTGGTTATGCGCGGCATGGCAGCAGTGAGACTGGCTCAAGGCTTTCAATTTATCTTGAAACCAAAGCAATGGCAAGGCGAAGAAGAGAAGCCACAGTTTCGAAGGACTAAATCATTTGTTGGAGATGATGATTTATTTTCCTGGCCTACAGGGGCTGCGGAGGTGTTGAGCTCGACAACTGACCCCGTCTATCTCAGCATGACGAATGAGATTCATCGGATCTCATACGATGGAGAACTCATTCAAGTAAGGCGATACGTTCGGCGGATGTCTCTTACAGCACCCTTTCATTACAAATGCTTGATTTGGCCCAAACTCGGAGGTATGTCTGTCAAAAATTGGACACGCGAATCGTTGCTCACAGAAATTTTGCTTCAGGTGGTTATACGGAACTTCCTACTGAGTTCAAATCCCACGGATTAGAGAACTATGGGTGGAACAGGTGGGCAGCTATATTGCGGACTGTTATGCACTTGCTTGACATTGTCCTTTCTAGGCTTGACATGCTTGTTGCAGGGTACGAACACGAGTTCAATGAATCTCTGAAATACTGGAGAACGCGGTTTATTGTCGTCCCAACCTTGGAATCACCAGAGAGGGAAGAAGCAAATGAAGAGAAATTGAGTGACGAGGAACTTCGCATTCTTGGCATCGAGAAACTAGCAGAGCTATTCACCAAGCTCAGATGGCAGCCACCAGAAGAGAAGATAATACATCCCCCTGTCCGATTTCTGCCCACGACATTGGATCCAGCTATGTCTGTACTTGACGAAGCTCTGATGGACCAGTTGGATCAAATTCATGCCTCTGGCCCTCTTCGCAAGAATATGAGAAGTGAACGAGAAATCGCGGACATGTCTCTATCTGCCATTGCAAAAGCAATGCGTGAGGAAGGCGCTGTGCCTATCAAGTTTTATACATGGCATAGCTCGCAATACCCCGACTCATTTATTGGATACGATTTCGTTTCTTGGTTGGTCCGAGAATTTCGAGATGTGTCCTCTAGAGTCCAAGGCACAGAATGGGGCATCAGGCTCCAGGAGCAGGGCTTATTTGAACATTGTCGGGGGAAACACAGTTTCCTGGATGGGTGAGTTTTTCTCATTCAGACGAGAGAAGGAACTGACACGAAGTGAAGCCACTATTATTATCGCCTTACGGGTGAATATTCGTCACATACCACGCCTAAATATTGGTTCAGACGTCAGCTAGACGACGGACACACACGACCTCCTCACATCCACACGCCATCTTCACGATCGCTGCCTAAGACTACTATTGGCCGAAGACCAGCAAAGAAACGGCTAATCCTTAGTCAGACCATGGCTATTAACATAGACCCGCTGAAGGTTTGCCTGCACTATCGGGATCTTAAGTGACTTTTCACTAATTCATCTCCAGAAAAGTGACCAAGCAGAATGTGTGGTCTTGCATCATGATATCATTCACAACCCAGGGACGGTCTTCCACTTCGAACTGCAATGGATTGGGACGACTGCGCGGTGCATAGAGGAACAGCTGAAGCATTGGAATAGCCGGATCGAGAAATATGGTCTGAAGCTTGTGGAAGCCTATGTCACCCAGATCAGCGACATCCGAGAAACTAATGGCTTCCAATCGTGCTATCCATTGCGTCTTTGCATACCTCCGCCCAACATACCTGACTTGGAATTGCGCATCCCGGAAAGCACTCATCCCTCCTTATACTTTGAGTATGCGTTACTTAACAAGTTCAACTTCATCGTCGACGTTGAAGCTGGCGAGCTTTATCCTGACACTATTGACGTTGTCTATTCATATCGGCGCTTAGCATTTAGGTATTCGCAATTTGTTCATCGAACTGGTGTGGCTTTTATCCAGGTTGTGGGCGGTACCCAAGGGTTCTTTTTCTTGACCAACCGACTAATGGCGCCAGGGAGGGTTTTTCGACCTGCCACTGCAGCCGAGGTGATCAGAACCGAGATGGCCAAGTTTTGTATGGACAAGGGCAGGTTACAAGCATTTTATGACGAAGTGGTAGCAGCATTACCTCCTTCACCGCCAGCTTTGGAGGAACCACCGTCTTTGAACATCTAGTTGATTAGAGTAAAAGTAGGGATATATGGATACGTTGGATATAGAGCATGCTATACTATTGGAGGTCTACGACACATCGTGCCTGCTTACAATGATATCTTGACCATTTGGCCGAACGGAACGCCGATGGGTGTCGCGTGGTAGAGGCTTGCGCATATCTGCAGAACGTATATCAAAGATGTGCACCATTAGAAAAGGTCGTCGACCTACCAAATGCATCTTCTTCATCTCTTCCGCCTTTCCCAATCCCCAATGTACCATAATACTCCCTCACTCTTCGATACACGCTATAGCCCATGCCTTCATACATGCCTATTGCGACAGAATTGGCGCATCGCACGTATAGATCTACGAAGAATCCTTTGTAGATTTCCTCAGAGACCATTTCGATGAGAGACATCATCTTTCGGGCGAGCTGTAGCCGACGATATTCTGGCGCGACAGTAATAGCGGTGACGTGTCCATGCCATTCGGTGCCACTGCCTTCTGCCTTGCCGAGAACTATGGGAATTTCAGGAATTTCAGCTCAGCACAGTACAGTACTGGCAAAGAATAGAAAGGCGCACCATAACCCATCATTCGTCCACTAGGTGCCTCCTGCACGCAGCACAAGTCAGGCCAACGTGAGAGGTAACTGAGGTAAAATCCGATTCCATACTATAAGAAACGGTTAGGATGGTGTGCAGAACAAGAGGTAGAGAATTACTGTTTCTGTCCAAATGTCCAAGTTACTGGGGTAAAGAATTCGTAAACGGATATATTTGCGGTTGAAGCACGACGTACACATTGTTGAACTTGAACATATCAGAAGCTTTGAATGGCCTAAGGATACTCATTTTGAAAGACTAGAGACACTCGAAGAGGCGATTGGGTTAGGTTGAAACTGGTGGTAGAAGTGAAGAAAAGTTGAGTGCAAGCTGTCATGTATTCCGAGTCGGCTCTTCGGACCGTCGCGATCCTGATCTTAGCGCGAAGATTCCCGAAACCTAACCAAGAAGGCGAACTCTTTCTAAATTTCATGTCTAGTCAAAGCTCTAAGACCGAGGAAGCAGGTTCTTTGCATTTTTAATTCCAGAATACAGATTAGGGTATGTCATTAAACCTTTCCACTAAACGGTCGTAGCGCCGCTTGTCGTTCCGCCTGACCTCCATTACCATAGGGTTTGAGGACGATGAGAGCGATGTCGAACGAGATTATGATGGGGAATGAGTTAAGGAGGAATAGACAGAATAAGGAGTGAATAAATAAAACAAAGAGCTCCAAATGAACGAATGGAGAGGGGGGGAAACCGTGACTTGCTCGGCTCAGATCGCACCCTTGATGATAACTTTGCGATACTTCTCCTCAAATGTGCGAAAAAATTCAGCATAGGCTGGCTTGCAGTCGAGAACCTTCTCTTCGTCGCGGCTGTTAGGATTGGTGAAGAAAGGGCCCACTTTATGCTCAACAAGGAATGTCCTAGCTTCTTCCAAGGTCTCGAAAGCCAAGGTTTTGCGAATGAATGCAAGTGTCAATGTTTTGTATCTGTGGAACAGTCAAGTCCAACTACAGTGGTCATAGATAGAGCATAGACAACTTACGCTTTTGTCATGCACATAAGGGCTTTCACTCTTTCACGATCGATGAAATGATCCATGATGTACGGGGACATATGCGGCGCCTTCACATACAGTTCGCACAGCTTCTGGTAGTTTCCCAGAGCCTGTGCTCGCTGTACTCCAAGGGCGTGCTGCACAGCTGGATCCGCTTTCTGTCGGGGTGTTAGTTGACCTACGTATAGATTTAGTTCTACAAAGCTTCACGTCAGAAATTATGTGTCACTGTCAAATAGAAGCATAGTGCACCACTTCGATTGCGTCCGTGGAGGAGCATGAGTATCCGATATGCCGTGAACTCCTCGACTCTACCAGGTATGCCCAGCTCGTAGAGTGTCTTCAGAGTTGCTTGGCATTGGTTGTATTCCACCATATCGTTCTGGTGCGGAGTATGAGCAATATTCCACGTGAGAAGAAGGAAAGAACAGACACTCTCAAGTGCAATCCGAGCATGAATCTCATATACTAGTACCGTAAAGTCGTTTTTTATACGCTGGACCTGAGAAGCCAGTTAGCAACTGAACAACGCCAATTGAAATTATGAGCACTTACTGTAAGATCTTGTCGCAGACTCTTCAGTTGACTGCAGATCCAACCGTAGGAGATGCCATAGTTATCTTTATCCTTCCAGCGTATTTTGAGTTCTGTGAGAGTTTTCTGAAGGACAGCATAAGGTCGAATCGTCTCCGGTTTCGGCTCGCTTGTTAGTCGCAGATAATCCTTGAAAATCTCTTGAGAAGTCCCCACAATGGTGTACCGATCCCAGTCAACAACATTCTGGAAGCAGCATAATCTAATCACAGATCCCCAAAATAATCGGATAAACTCACGGGATCGCCTTCAGGCTCATCGTTCCCTACATATGGTGATCCTGATCGTGAGTTGCCAAAAAGATGTGCAGTCTGATGATTCGCCTTGAGTGCCCCGCCCCCAATTCGCGTATGTTTCGTTCTCTCCAGCTCATGCTCACGCTGGAAACGCTCTGCTCTCCGGCTCAGTGCCGCCTGATCATTGTAATTCGTAGTTACGGCATTATACGGTGTTGTGGCATTTTTGAGGGCATTCTTTTTGGCTTTTTTACTCGTTGCAGTGGGTGTGTTGTCAAAGCTGTAACTGGATTGCATCAGCGTGACGGTAGACATAGTGAAGATCCCCACCTCTTGCGCTTCAGATTGTTGAAGATGGGAACTGGTTTCGGGAGTAAACTGTCAAAAAGGCGTGTCAGCAAACGGTAAATGAAGTGGGTGCTTCTCCCACCTTTTTAGTTGTACCCCGGCCCAGTCCGTCGTCCAGAGAGTATGTGCAGCAAAAGCTTCGGATATTACCTGTTTCAATTCAGCCTGAACTTCTGATCTGTTTGCGTCTGTGATTTGGCCTAGGCATTTGGCGACCCATTCTCTGTCGAGGTAGGTCAGTGATCAATACGAGAGAGCAGCTGACAGACAAACTTGAGCGGTGGAGGCCACGACTCAGATGACATTTTGGTTTTCTTAGCGGAGGATAGCTGAAAAAGAGGCGATGAGGACAAGGCAATGCAGGAAGACAAGCAGAATGTAGTAGACAAGCAAGAGAGCTGACAGTGGGTGACTGTCCTCGAGCTCATCGCCTGGCAGTCGACCCCAGCTCATGGAGCTTCCCACGGTCAAGTTCCGATGTTTGTCATGTGCATTTTACTCTATTATTATCCCGAATGGCCCTACAAACCCTCATTCATAATGCAGAGCTCGAGGTTGAAGCAGATTCATGAATACATACAGAAATAATGAGTAATGTAAATAGTACAAACCTACATTCTAGTCACGCATACGAGCCGGTATAAAGCGTCGAAGCACCACCTCTCTCACTGAATAATGTGCTAGACAGGCAGGAGATTGCAGGACATCTAGTGAAAGTCTTGAACGAGCAGGAACTGTTACATAAACGAGTATGAGCGTCTGAGGTGCAAATCTTCTCAATAATTTGCTTCAGGATTATAACTTGGAGCGTACCTTCTGCACTTGAGAATTTACTCGATTTATCGTGCTCAACCAGGACCAGGTAAAAGGCTGGGAATTTTGAAGGTCAATCGTGGAGGATTTCTGATCTTCGGGGTCCTCATAGACTGGTAGCACGACCAGAGATAACCTTTATAGGCACTGTTAGTATATTTCCTCATTTAAGTCGTAGTAAATGCTCACTCTGCGTGCGTGAAAACAGGGCCACGCTTATATAGCAGATAGTCGACACAGAACTTTATACCACCTTTTATCACCCATCCCAGTGAACGGTAGTGATGGTACACAACATAGTTAACAAGAAAGGGATTATCGAATTGAAGGCTTTCGACTGATTTCACAGGCGGTGGTATTCGAGGCGGTAGTTCGCATGTCTGAAATGCGAGCCAGATTTGCGTCAAAGACATTGGTTTGGACTGTATTTGACAGATTGTGAGTCAGGAGACACAAGCAGTCGATGAAGGGATGGAATTCACTGAGTGCGGGTCCAAGACTGTTAGACAATCCAAATTCCACAGCAAGAAGAAAGCTTCCTGGAGGGTAAGTTGGAGATGTTCAACATCGACCAAAGGCTCCTCCTCTTCCAGAGGTACGTTCTCATCTGGGGTAGCGGGAATGCTTTCCTCTGCTACAGGTTGAGGTGCAGGTCTCCATGTTGCGGCGGAGGGAATGGCAGGACCAGAAAGTGCGGGTTGGATAACTCGCCCCTCTGTAGCGAAGATGGTCTCTGCTTCCTCTGCTACGGCGGCGATGGCGCGAGCACGATCAAGCTTGAACTGTTTGCGTTCAGCTCTGCGTCTTGCGGTTATTTCTTCCGACGTGAGCTCTGTATGACAATTGTCTTAACTATCGAATCAAGGAAGAAATAAGATAAAACGCACGCTTTCCACCGCTCTTCCGTATATTTATCTGCCTCGCGAGCCAGCTGGGCTCACTGCGAGACAGATCACCTTTTCCAAAGAACCCTCGTCGCCAGAGAATTAGAGAGTGCTCTGGATTTGACACCCATACTGAGCGCGTAATAGGGTCAAAGATTCCTTCACAGTGTGGATTCTCTACACGGGTCAGGGAAAGCCCGAGAAGACCTAGGATCGAGCCAATACGGCTCGGTGGAGGCTCAACGAAAAGAAGTGGTAGTGGGCTGGCGTAAATGCGGTTATTCTCATATCGCCTTCCGCCACATTTGTTACCGCCACCACCTCTTCCTCGAGTACTTGGTGTTATGAGAGACATGTAATAGGAAGATGTGGTAGCATGACTCAAAAGTGCAGATCTCTCAAAGTCCAATCAAGTTCGAGTATCAGAAACAAACACCACTAAATAGCTTGACACGAGAACGGTCGACGCGCCTAAGTACACCTTCACCAAAACGCCCTGCCTGCAAGATGTCGGACAGCCGAAGGCAACAGATTGAGAGTAAGCGTGCAAAGCTAGCTGAGCTACGCAAAGCAAGGGCAGATCGACAACGAGCAGATGTTGAAAGAAGGGCAGGCCCACCAGACGTGCGTCTTATTCTCCTGGACAAGCACCACCGTATCTGACTTACGCACAGGTGGTTGGAACTGGCCCCTCAAATCCAAACAAGAGAGATGTCGACGATCTCGTCAATGCTCTAGTGGGGACAAGAGTCGGCATTGACAGTGGTGAACTCACCCCATCCTCATCGGTACCAGGAACACCATCTATGGGCCAGGTAGTTAACCTACCAGTCCAATCTAGTTTATCTGCGTCTGGCTCTGGAAGGGTAAGTCGTCAGAGCGACTTCCATGAGCGCACCAGTGTTGGCGCAACAAGCACTTTGATTGGGTCGCACAACTCGGCTACGGACCATGTTATCGAGCGGTAGGTCTATCTAGACGCGTCTGTGATGCCTCTGTATTCTGACGGCCGTATCTAATGCAGGGTTATGACACCAAGGTCGTTCCCTGACCTCATTGATATTGAGCAGAATCTATTTGAGCTCCCCCATAAAGTTTGACCACTCGTTCAGTCCTACCAGAACCTATCCTCATTATACATTGGTTAGGAGCGCGTCATTTACAACAAAGAAGTACAGACAACATTCGTGGAAACGGGGCCATCACCCGACTACGAAGCAGAACTACGTCAAAGGTTCCAAAGAGAAAAGGACGTTGAAGTGGAAAGGGTCGCCCGTGAAAAGGAACTAGAGCTGGAGAGTGTGAAGTTGGACCAGGAGATTGAGCAAGAAATCAGAGGTATGAAGTCGGCATGTCCTCTTGGCTCAGCACACTGAACGCCCCAATTTCTAAAGAACTGACCGAAGACGAACGCGCTAGCATTCTTGCAGCCCCCGAGTTCCTTGAATTCGTCGAACAGTCGTCAAAAATTGTTCAAAGAGCTCTTAACGATGGATATGATTACATTCGTGACTATACCATCAACGCTGAATCCGGAGGGTAACTCCAACACGAATTGACCACTGTCAACATTTCTGACGGTAATTACAGTGACGATTCAGAAGGAAAGCGCGTCAAGCGCGTGTGCGAGTTCTGGGATGAACGATATGGCAAGAATCGGTCAATAACAGACATAGATTGGTCTCCTAAGGTGCATAATTTAACACACTTCCTCCTTTGGTTTGACTGACATCGAGCCCAGTATCCAGAACTGAGCGTCGCCTCATACAATAAAAATCCTGCCGCGCTGAATGAACCTGATGGGATTGTCGCTGTCTGGAATCTTCACCTTCTTGAACGTCCAGAATTTGTTTTCCATTCACAAGTATGCTTCCATTCTACTATTCCTGCTTCTACATCCTGAACGCGTTCTTAGTCTGACGTCCTGTCAGTGACGTTCTCACCTTTCCACTCTAACCTAATCTTCGGCGGAACATACTCTGGTCAAATCCTGCTATGGGACACTCGATCAAAACATCTGCCCGTCCTTAAGACACCGCTCTCAGCGGCTGGACACACCCACCCAGTGTATGCGATGCAGATGGTTGGAACGCAAAATGCACACAATTTGATCACGAGTAGTACGGATGGCACGGTTTGCAGTTGGCTCGTTGACATGCTTGCTCAACCTCAGGTGGGTGAAAGAGAGCACCCATATTCTCTCGGGGACTGACTGCTTGTCGAATAGGAAACTCTTGAGCTCGTTCATGCTGGCCACAACAAAACAGCTGAAGTAGCAATCACCACTCTTGACTTCCCTGATAATGAGACTACGACATTCTGGGTTGGTACAGAAGAAGGCAACGTCTATCAAGCCAACCGATACGACCGTGCAGGCGCCAAAGCCGGCCTCAACCAATATGATGTGTACAAAGGCCACTCAGGCCCAGTCATGGGGCTGCACTTCCACCCGCTGGTTGGCCCCGTGGACTTCTCCGATTTGTTCCTGACATGCTCGGTCGATTGGACGGTCAAACTGTGGAGGGCCAAGAGTCTGGCGAAACCCTCAACAACGCCGCAAGCAGTTGCTCCTCTATATTCGTTTGATGAGGCGGACGATTATGTCTACGATGTTAAATGGCACCCTGCGCATCCGGCGGTGTTTGGGACGGTCGATGGGTCGGGCAAGTTCGATTTGTGGAATTTGAATACCGATACAGAAGTGCCTGTGGTATCAACTACTGTAGGGTCTGGCCGTGCTATTAACAAGCTCCAGTGGGATAGGAAGGAAGGCCGAAGAGCCGCTTTGGGAGGAAGTGATGGGAGGCTCTATATCTATGATATTGGAGACATGGCGCTACCACGCGAGTCAGAGTGGACGGACATGCAGAAGTCGGTCGCGTCCATCGTTGGCGGCGGGCAGGCGAACGGGGTTGCAGAGAGTGACCCGGCCAAGATTGTCGCTGGTCGATAGCTGGGCTACCACTACTACTCCTATATGCGTTTCAGGTCCTCCTGTGTTGTGAAATGATACTCTATAATTTGTATATATTGGATAATACACCAGGAGTAAAAACTGAAAAACTTACAACTTCAGTCTTTACGGAACAAAGCAGGTCCGATCCTGGTACCGCAATGGAGTAGGACAATCTAATTCCCTTTATTGATACCAATGAGGGCGTAGCAAGGTGCGCTTTCCAACTGGGCTTTTAGCGAGGGTGAAATGGCTTGAGTTTAGGTGTTAAAGCCCTTCTGACGAAGCTGGCTGGCAGTGGCTGCTGACAGTTGTCCTAAAAAGGAGCGCCCATGTCCTTAATTGGCAAACAGCGCTATTTCCTCCAGCGAACGGGGCTTCAGGATAGATTACAAGAACTCGATACACAAGTTGTAAGGAAGTGGGTCTAGATACAAACCCCTTGAAATATACATATCATCTCAAATTTCTCTAAAAGCCAAGCAAGTAGCGAACTACGCAGTCTTTCCTTTTGCTTCCTTGATTTCCTGCAGCGATTCTCCCAATGAGCGTATGATCTTGTCAATATCATCCCGACTTGGATCTACAACCGAAACACCCATATGTCCTATGCGGAAGTACTTGTCTGCACGTCCCAAAATTCAGTAACTTCATACATGACAGGTAAACACGAACTCACCCTTGATGTCTTTATGGAGTCCTCCAGCAATGACGATGCCCTTGCCCACCAGCCTAGGCAGGAGGTCGGACACCGACACGCCTGGAGGGAAATAAAGCGCCGTCATACCATTTGCCGCTTCCGAGTCCTGCAGTGGCACAGATTTAAGGCCGAGGGCCTTTGCGGCCGACTTGATCCTCTGCGAGGCCTTTCGATGCAGCTCAAAACGCTCCATAAGGGATGGGAGGCTCCCACCCGTC
>Ga0247742_10002640_pt1 | contig 11655 bp, 13 predicted proteins | sample UWRJL208509C2_FD_180944 | JGI IMG/M metagenome (GOLD analysis project Ga0247742, IMG submission 180944) | Plant litter microbial communities from Arlington Agricultural Research Station in Wisconsin, United States - UWRJ-L208-509C-2 | ecosystem: Environmental > Terrestrial > Plant litter >... | reverse complement strand
GGTCTCACAGTTTGATTATTATGTAGTGATGGCCGCTCTTCTCTTTGCTATATTCCTGGAGTTACTGGGTTGGTTCATATTCATCGGGCTTTTCACGACTGTTTGTGAGTACATTCTTCTATTGATGTCAACGCGACTCACAAGGCTCTCAAGTAATCTATCTATTGCTCATCATACGCCCCACTCTCGTGTCACTGATGTCGAATCTTTCATCTTTTGAACTGTCGATTGCACGTATCAAACCCAGTAAGCCGTTCTTAAAGGCCACATTCATATAGCTTTCTTCAAACGTAGTTCGATTCGATTCCTTTCACCTTTTTTGCCTCGTTTCTTGTATTCAATACCCGTACTTTTCCCTGCCTTGCACCATGGAATTCACAGAGCGTATCCTTTTCCGTCCCTTGTAGTTTGTGTACTTGATTCTGAACAGTGATTGTATATTTCCACTCGTAATAATAAAAATATTGGGCCAACAGTTTCCAGCTACTTGCCTGCGTTGCGTGCAACGACATCTCACAAAAGAATTGTCTCAACTCTTGGCATGGATGCCTGGAATCTACGTGATCGTCTTCTTGGTCTCTTCCATGTGATGTCTCATGTCTGTGCGAGTTAGTGTACGACTGCCACCCCGAGATAAGTCGGCGCTGCGATAGGTATACATCTATTAGAGTATAATTAAATACTTTCTAGTACCGCTAGAGCATGTAGAAGGGTAATACAAGTTTTTCTGCAGTCCTGTCGACGCCTTCAGCGTTAAGGTGGGCCGGAGAAAGGCACAGTCCCTTTCACCTTCCCCTAGATCAATTAACGACGTGAGTAAATTTATAAAGATTTATATATGTACCCTGGATGGTCAAATTTTTTCTGCTCAAAAGCAAAGTCGCAGTAACCCAGCAGCTGCTCGACATGCGTTATCACTGTTTTCCACGCTATTAAATTCTTGTAAGACAATACTTGAGCGTGGAGGATAAAAAGAAAGGCTCAAACCCAGTCAAGTCGAAAGTAGGATAATTTGCTTTAGTCTTCACTATGTTAACGTGTGTGGGTACGCTACTTGAATGCACGCGACCTGAACGCGAGTGTATGCAACTACCCGCGACTTTAAGGCGACACGGCTTCACTGCACATGAAACTTGTGAGATAAGAAGTGGTGTGCGTTTTATCTGTTCATTTTCCCCATGTCTTAAGGACCTAATCTTCGCCCTTCTAATGAAAATATCTGTTTTAGTAGCTATAGCATTGATGTGAAAGGATGTTTAGGGATGAGATATTGGACATGGGCTGAAAAACGGTAAATCTCTCTCATCTCCTCCGAGTATGATATCCGTCACGAAATCGACGACTGAACCACCGAAACTTGTGATTATAAGTAGACGCAGATGCCAACCAAAAGATGCGTGTCCACTGAGGCACTTTCTGGTGTTACTATCACTCGCGATCAAAATCGAACCGTGACCTTCCGGCCTATCACTTGACTGCTTGTTTCGACGTGCTCATTGACGCGTCGGTAACTCACGTGCCGTTATTTCCTTTCTGGTTTGATGCTCGGAGCGTTATTCCGGTATTGATTACCCCCAGTGCTCTCAGAGGTCAGTCATGTTGCAACTTTTTGACGACGCTTACTTACCTCTTTTCACAGCTCGTGCCAGCGAACGACCTCTGTGTCCGACTTTCCGAGTCAAAGTTGGCCAGCTCATCGTCATCGTTCACCGACATCCCTTTATGCTCACATGTTTGTTGCACTGTGCACCACACCCCTCCTCCCGTTCTCTCTTTTTGTTGCCTTTCCTCTACCCTCTCTTGGACTGCCTCTCTTCCATGGTCTACTTCTCCTCTCTCTCACAGTAACGAAGTGTGAGACCGACCTCTTGTTCATGCCTCTCCCTCCATCCACTCCTCCACTGCAACACCCAGCGCCCAACGCCCAGGTGCATCTTTCCAAGATGTGACTAAGGAATCAGAGTATGCATTTCCCCATAACTCAATACCTGATCATAGATTCAACCGCTGTGCTAGACACGCCCACTCAGCCCATACAACCTGAAGCTCGAGATCTTCGTTACCCTCTACATTGCACCTGTACCCAGACACTGACGTGGATTACATGGCGTTTTTTTGTGCATTCCTCGCCCTCTCCTTCTGCGCTGAAATCTACGTCGTTGGATCCTTGGACTCCCTCCGCCTTCAAACTCTCCCTGCGTCAGTGTGCCTCATCCGATCTCTACGCATGTCCACCTACGACCTTGGTTTACTGTACATATGCGGACATTATATTCTCTCCGCATAAACACATTGCCGACCTGATCTCTCATACCGTGGCCAACAAATCAATGGATCGGACTAGACTGCTTATAGCAAAGTGCGGCAGCTACCATGTCTAGGCTCCAACCCACTACCCACTTCAGTCGCTTTGGCTGGTCATTCGAGCAGGTGCACTCGAGGACCCGAACATTCAAGGCTCAGCGTTCGGCGTTCGATGTTCAACTAGTCGACCGCGACGCTATGAACGAAAGAAATGCAACAAATTGGCCATTGGCGTACGTCACACAATTCCCTACGAGGACATCCGCTGATAGACTTTCACCTCCTTAACTCATTAGCTCGTTTGCTCATCTACTTCAGCTTCAAGGAATATCCACATCCTGGCGACGCGCATACACGGGCACGAGCTCATGAACATTCCGTTTATTGCCGCATTCGTCTTTACACCCTACCTCTATCTCCTGCAGCCACATATCCCTCTCCTAGATGAACCGCCTAATCAATTGGCTGTGCCACATTCGCATTTGGATGAACTTTTGCAAGAGGACAGGACCCCAAGACCTGTGATGTACGGTATATTGACACGAGGCGATTATTTAAATGATAGGCCGCGGCTCGTTCTCCTTGTCTCCCACCACAGCCTCTATTCATTGCACGGTTTCCGCGTCGCCACCGATCGATTCTTTTTTTGACCTGATTTTACTGTTCACTAAAATTTCGCAGCAGAAGTGCTGCACTATGGAGCAAGAACAAATGTGGGGGTCAGCAGGAGCAGGACTGGGTGCCGCCGGAAGTAAATGTGGCGCAGCGGGGGGCGCTACTGAACTTGATTTGGCAAGTGCAGGAACGGGTGGAGGGGCACTAGCAGGTGGAGGGGTGGGAGCTGCAGGAGCGGCGGGAACGAGAGCAAGAGCGAGAACGGGAGTATGAGCAGAAGCAGGAACAGGAGCATAAGCAACAGGAACAGAAAAGAGAAGCTCAAAGGCGCCACAAGCGCCTTTGAGCACAAACTAGACTGTTGAGCGACGTGATGAGGGGGGACTCGCCAACGAGGAATCTACGATCTTGACGTGGGTACTTCTATTGACATTATCTCAAAACCTAGTCTCACACTTTGATTAATAGTGCTCACCGCCCTTCTCTTCGCCCTTTTCCTGGAGTTACTGGGTTGATTTTTATTCATCGGGCTTTTCACGACGGCTTGTGAGTACATTCCTCCTTTAGCGTGTGTCAACGCGGCTTATGAAGGCTTTTAAGTGATCTATTTATTGCTCATTATACGCCACGCCCTACCCACCTGTCGTGGACGTCGAATCTTTCAACTTTCAATATGTCAGTGGCATGTATAGCACCCCATGATATCTGTTTGGATTACCTTGCGCCTACCACCCAATGCCTAAGTTGGGGTAAAGCGGTGCTGAGATGGGTATAAATTCATTAGAGTCATTTCTAGTACTGCTAGAGCATATAGAAGAGCAATACAGGTGCTTTTTGGAGTCCTGATGAGGAGCGGCCTGAAGGCGTACCCGAGAAAGTCTTTCTAGTGCACAGCCACACCATAAGCGCCGAACATGTTGCACAGCATCTAATTCACACTCCTCAGCTTCCTCAGGCAACCAAATTCAGTCAGGAGCTTTATATCGAACACTTAAATGTTCTATCAAAATCAAATACCTCTAAAATTTGGATACTGGAGGGGTAAATATTACACATGTCAACACATGTCCTATATTTGACCGATGTTGCACTTGGAAAAATTACTGTTTTACATGCTAGTAGACTTTGGTAGGACAACAGCGCGAAGCATAAATTTGAAGGATGTTTGGGGATGAGATATTGGACGTGGGCTGAAAAACGGTGACTATCCCTCATCTCTTTTCGTTCGAGCTTGTTCTTCGATTTATATGGGAAGGTCAGCTGGCAAATGTTTCACCTGTCTCGAAAATACTGGGACGTGAACAAAACAACCTGTGCATGATAATCTCTGTACGTCTGGATTTGTCAATTGAAACATTCTTCGCTGCTGGAGGGCGCATGGCAACTGGAAGATCGTACAAAAAATCCAGCTCAAAGCATGTGCAGGGTGTCAAAAGACTGACATACAAACTTGTTGGGCGAGGCTGGACACAGGACTCCACATACGACGTGACCAGGCCGTTCAACACCCCATGATGACAATTAGCAGTGTTTATGTGGTGCCAGGGTAATCGGAAGGTTTCTTCCCTCTCACCTGCTATAGTATTCATTCCACTTTTTCAAAGTCACCGCTTCTAAATTTGCCACGGACTCCATTTACAGACCTCGTGAGTTGTGGTGAATTGCCCTGTAGAGAAAAATATTGTCGTAAACCCACTCTGTTTCTCCAGGCACATAATATGAACAGATATTTGAATCTCTTTCCTATTTTTACGTTATGTATGGTCTCAAATGCTATGTGGCTTGATAAGTGTAAGTGCACAGAACTCATTGACGGGACACCATACAGGATGGTGTGCGATAGTAGACGCGCCCTTGCCCGTGATCTAACATTCCGTGATTAGCAATTGGACCATGGCTATACTCGTATATAAGGTTTCATAAGTACTACAACGTGAACATTCTCGGCAGTGCAGTGCATTTGAGAGTCATATCTGCATTTCGATCAAGAGAATAGGACCCCAAGACCAGTAACTTACAGCCGTGAAGCGATTATTTAAGTATATGATACGTCTGACAACTCGTTCCTACTATCCTAGCAGCCCTCTATAGATTTCACAAAGTTCCGCGTGGCCATTGAGCTATTGAGGTGATTGCCCACCCAGATATTCTGCCCTTTGTTTGGGCAAGCATGCGCGCATTGATTTTGTCCCGATTTTAGTGTTCATCTAAATTTTGAAGTACCAGGACTAGTATTAAGTACTGGATGGATCAAGAGAAAGAACAGGAGAGGAGGCAAAGGAATCCACTGCCATTGTGGATGGGGATGCTAGAGCGAGCACTGGCACTGGCGCAGGGGTGGGCGCTGGTGCTGAAGCTGGTGCTGGCACTGGCGCTGAGACGGGAGCGGCAACGGGAGCGGGAATGGCACGTACCAGGGCAGAGGTATGGGCCGCTGTGGTGTCTCTGGCAAGAGGTGAGTGAGGAGTGGCGGTGCGTGTATGTGTGGATATCATTATATGTGACCACCCCGCTTATATCTGGTACTTCCATTGATATTATCCTAGATCCTTGGTCTCACATTTTGATTATCAGTGCTCACTGCCCTTCTCTTTGCTCTTTTCCTGGAGTTACTGGGTTGGTTCGTTTTAATTGGGCTCTTCATGACTGCTTGTGAGCATTTTCCTCCTTCAAGTTTAGTGTATCCCAGCACGACTTACAAACAGTTTAAGTGATCTATTTATTGCTCATCATTCGCCCTACTGTACCATTACGACCTAAAGTTCACAGCATGTTACACGTTACATACATTGTTCACTGGACATGATGTTCGCTACCAAATGCCACCTGTTACCCTGGGCAAACATCGTTCACTGATGTCTGATCATGCCTCTCAACAGCTAGCTGGTGATGCCCTTCTTTTTTGGTAGCCTGTAATTCACAAAAGTGGGTAAATGAAATCTTTAAAGAGACGATTGTAGCATTTTGGGCAAGAAGAAGGGTGTGTCAGAAGCGAGTTTAGATTTCCTCTCGACTCCTCTGCGCTTTGGTGGGGTCGATCGGTGTCTGATTCGTGCTTTATGGGCGCAAGCTCGTTAGTCTCAAGAAAAGTGGCATGACAGTAGCGTGTCCCTCACATTCAATTTTGGACGTTGTCAGTGGGTCAAAATTCTCACTTGTCTGATATAAATGCTTGCAAAAACCCGTCGCATGACTCGCACCCACACAGGTGATCATATACCATGTGGAACTGCCAAGAGGTATTATTAGCGCGCGCACGTGCTTCTGGCGCCCAGTGGCCGAGTACGTTTATCTCCATTATTCCTTTCATCAAATGAGAATTGAATGTTGTCTTTCGATTTCATAGTCGTAATAACAAGAAGACACGTAGTACCGGCACTTCAGATCAAATCCCCCTGGCAAACGTATGACGATGCTGTCAGTTCTCAGTATCATCAATCATAAGCTTTACCAGTTAGGCCGACCCGCAGGGCTGTGTCTCAAATCCTCTATAAAACCTCCTGGATCAAGAATGCGGCATTTTGTACTGCCTTGGGAAGATGTATATTAGTCTTGGCATTTTCCCATACGTCCTGAAATCCATCCAGTCGCAGATATAAGAGACACATCCTTTTGAGAGGTGGGTCTACAGCCTCTTCGAGGTCCAAAGTCCCAACCAAGCAATGAAAACTTGCATCAATCTCTTAATTTGCGGCTTCGCTTCCATAATTTGGACAGCACAGCAAGGTAAGCAATCTTTTGACATTGCTTCGTCTCCAACTAAATTCGTTGGGTTGGATTGGTTTCAGCGACTGCGGCTGTGGTGACGCTGCATGCTGTTCAACAATCACGAGAATATCCAACTTCATGGTCAGTGGAGCAACTCGGTACGACCACCGTCTCTGCAATTGGACCAGGCGAAAGCGGAAGAACTCGATATGAAGTGAAACAGATACAGAGTCGCCTCGTACTCCATGACCCTCAACAGTCCACAACCCACACTGCCTTGGATTCGCCAATCACTCTGACCTGTAAGCATATTTCCAACAGGTTCATTACACGTTTAAATCCTGTCAGATTCGCGTACAATTCTTGACTCCAGACACCTACGAAGAGGGCGCGAGCCAAATTTACCAGAGCTCGCCTCCTGCTCAAATCACAGTGGCCACGCCAGACCAGGTGCTATATTACTTCGGCGTTGTACTTAACTGCAATCTGGATACATCGAAGGCTGAAGGTGTTTGTGTTGAGGTAAACGACTTGGGTAGCTTCGGGACGGGGGCGAGCCCATTCACAACAACGTATACCGGATCTATTATGCCCTGGGCCACGGTCACAACCAGCAGTGGATTAAAGACGACTGCAAACTCAGTAGTCGCAGTCGGTATTGCCGTTCTTGTTGGAGTTCTTTCTGGGGCGGTTTTTATTCTTGTGTAATCGGCCTTGGGTAGTCGACACACGTCAAATATCTGGTGTAAATACAATTATCATTTTGTATAGTAATTGAAAGAAGATATCTACCAACTATATATGTGGCATGTTTGACACCACTCGAAAGTACGGATGATCACGGGCTCAAGTCATACATCTAATAGTCGTAATTGTGCACGAATGCCAGTCATTTCGATGCAATTGTAAAGTGTGAGGTCTATCAGTGAGGTTTTATGAGTCAATTGTGGGGTTGTAAATAGAATGGTGACTTACGATTTCGAGGTAGTATTTTGGCCTAGCGTCGTCAAAACGCCGGATGGTCGAAGGCAAGTAGCGGTAGGCTCAAATTTAAAGTGGCCGGAGTTCACATGAAAGTTGTGAGTACTCTGGGATTTGCAATTGCGTAGTACTTGTGGAGGTTGGCAGACAAGACAAATTGGTCACCTGCAAGTTTGTACAAACGGGGTAAACAATTTTCTCATGTCACTTCCGAAGTTGGGCGCTGTTCAACATATGCCATGATTGATTACATCCACCTTGAGCGTGAACGCTCGTCTTCACCAGTTATCCACAAAACACTTTCGCGCTCAGTCCGATACTACGCCAATAATGTCAGAAACGCCAGCTTACCAACAACCTTCTGGCGTCGGGATACACCCTCACATTAATACCGCCCCAAACCGTACCTTCGCCGCCGTTGACCCGTTCAAGCCTTCATTGGCTTACAGCATTCAGAAAGTTCATCAGCAGAATTCCAACAAGGCGAACGACTTGGACAGCAGACCACCCCCTTCGGCTCGCGTTCACTATCCTCAACACGTTGGACCATATGGTCAACCGTATGGCCAACCGTACCCGTATCATCAAATGCAGTCCATTCACGTTCCTCCTGCTCATACCTTTCCACCTGGGCCAAGCCATACATATGACCCATATGCACCAACGCCAACTATAATCCAACCCGCTCAACATGCTCCTGCTGGCATACCACACATCCATCACGCTCGACCACAGCCTGTCATCGTTCGCGATGACTCCAGACGACGCTCGCGTTCCCGGAGTAGACATCGGGCTTCGCCTTCCGAGCCACTTTTCGATGCATCTGAATCCCGCTCTGCAAGCCCGAGCGAACGCAGACCCACAGTCCTTATGGGAGCTGCCAGGCACCAGTCCCGCTCTGCAAGCCCGCGCCGACACAGTCGTAGTCCTTCGACTAGATCTAGGACACCCCCAATTGTTATTCCACCTACCGATTCAGTGTCCAGCCCATACGATCAAGGCCCACCAGTACCTGTAATCATTGGCCGCAGTGATTCCGAGTCCGCACGGTATCCATCCTCTACTTGGTACCAACCCAGAAGGACTAGGTCAACTTCCGGTAGTCGCAGTCGCAGTCGCCGTCACAGCCCCATTTTTCGGGCGCGCCGAAGTCGTTCTCCCAGAGGGCATCAACCAGCCTCGCTTGTATATGATGCCTACCGTCCGACTCCTCAGGCGGCACGTGCGAGTGACGCTAGTAGCAGCTCCTCTTCACCCATACCCTGTGGCGGCCCGATGTTGTTGGCACGCCCGCCAGTAGCTTGCTATCCACCTGCTCTCAATCCCAATATCGGGGAAAGGCCCACGAAAAGTCCTACCCTCCTGAGTGAACGAATCAGCATTTATTCCGAACCAATCAAATACCCCGAAAGGCCCCCGCCCCCGGCGACCACGCGAGACTACATTTATGCGTTCGTCGCCGACGTCATCCCCCGCCAGATCTATCTTCATCTGCTTCTTCGGCTTCCTTATCTGTACTTCTCCCGAGTGACGCGCATCTTTGAAGAAGCGGAGATGACGATGCCTCAGATCAAGCAGGGCATTCTCGATGCGGCCACGCAGCTCAAGGATCCTCTGCGCGCCAATTGGTACGAAACTCAGAATTTGCCGTACGGGAATTTGGAGAAGACGTGGTCAAATTTTATTGATTCTCTCATGCGTGAGTGGAAGACCCTCAATATCATCTCCGTTCTACTTCTATCGTGAGCTCCATGAATTTCGTTTTTCTCCCTGGCGCTGACGATCTTTAGGGCCATCTTGACCATACTTCAGATTGACAGCGCCGCGAATGATCCTATCACTCGATTCTCTGCCCTTCTATCCATGATCTGCGCTCTGATGAGCCTTCTCTATGGCTGTGTTTACATCATTCGCTTTGGAACGATGCGAAAGACTTACAAGGCCGCCGAATGGGCTCAGGTCCGCTAATAGCACTTTCATCCCGCTAAGGAATGCATATTGACCTTCATATTACAGGAATCTCAACAAACCCGATCAGGGATATGGTGGAACGTCTGGGTTCTTCTTGCTATGCCTGCAACATGGTTAGCATGGTCAATGATTCTCTACATCGTCTGTATCATGTCCTTCGTCTGGCGCACTGGAACGACGGCCGACACGGACAGAGGAACAATGTCGCCTTCCGAAGCCCGCATTCCCCGCATCGTCGTCTCGGTTGTGCTCTCCCTCGGCCTGATCTACTTCGGCCTGATCGCATCCACCTTGCGCAGATATGGCGATATGATGGATCAGGCGTGGCAGAGACGTATTATGGGATGGATGAGTGATAACACCGCATATGCTTATCCTCAAGGGTATCCTTCTCAAGTATACACTCATTCAGTAGCTCCAGTACATTCTTCGGCCGCCTATCAACCTGACGGCGTCGTTCTTCCAGCCGCCGATTACTATGGCCCCAATCCAAGCGTACATACCCACAATGAGCGGTCCACCCGCCCCGGCGGGTCTACAACTCCGCCTTCTCTCTACGGTTATCAGACGAGGGCGTTGAATGGAGTACCAGATTATGTTTCGATAGAGGTTGGCCCTATCGGTGAAGAGATGCATGCTCGGGGGCGGTCTGAAAAGGTCAAGCCAGTGGCGCCGCAGCAAGTGGAGGTATTTTCAACTGAGCGCACATCGGATCCTCGGGACATCAAGATGCACAAGCTACTGGGGCTGGCCGCAGATGACCCATTCGAAAAGAGTATACCTCATGAAGATTCTCTCGCCGCTTGTAGCTTGTCAAAGGATAAATGGGAAGAACTGGTAACGGTATGTTTCTCCCATTCTGTTAATCATTCAACGCTATAATAATCCGTCTTTAGGAAATCCTCAGTGTCTGGGACCGTGATAAGCTGGAAAATCTTACGCCTATTCTGACACACTGGAACGAAACATTTTTCCGTGAACATGGTGGCCAGATTGCGCTCTGTAATGAGATGGGCTCACCTCCTCTGGGCTATGCGGTGTACCATTTCTCGTCCAGAGAGACCTTACCCAGAGCTCGGCCTCGGTATGAATCTATCGGCTACCTCCAGAGACTAGATATCCACCCTCTGGTGACCAACGATCCAGAGAGCAAACCTGAACCAATATCTTTGTTTTCGTATCATCTCACAGTTGACCCTTCTTTGCAACACGCTAGCTTTGAGGATCTTATGGCTGCTAGAGATAAGGCCCGCCAGCTTCGACGTAAACTGTCCTCCGAAGGAAGCATTGGTGGTATGGGTGAACTAAACTCGTGCTAGGTCCTAAAACCTGGGTTCAACCTTGTTCACAATATTTTGTAGTATACAATTACATCGCAGAACTACATAAAATGTACAGACCACAACAATTCGATATGTAACAATTTGCCACAATGTCCTTCCGTTCATAATTCCATCCACACGGTTCAAGCTTGGCTATGGCCAGGGGTTATCGGATCGTAACGGCGAGGCTCTCCTGGAACAGGGAACATAGCACCGGGGGGATAGGTCAATGGGGTACAGATGACAGAAATCTCGAGCGATCCGAGATCAGCCGGTGAACCATCAACCTGTAGACAACAGTTGTTTAGCAATGAACGAAGAGTTCAAGTGAGAATCTACCTTTTGAACTCTCCACTGGAGAGATTGCGTGAGATACGGGTGTACGACCTCAGGATCCAACGAGCCCAGACCCGAGTGCTGCGAGATGCCGTTGTTCAGATGAACGAAGCCTTCCACGACAAGGTCCGCCTGCCTTCGGCAGTTGGCGCACTGCTCAGCAGCAGTGTTCACGAAGGCATGGTGGGCGCCGACGAAGTTGGGGCAGACGAGCCACTCCTCGGGGTCTTGGGGTACCTCGCCGAGGAAGAGGAGCACAGAAAAGCTGCAGCCTATCTCATACTTCTTGAATTCGACGCGAGCGGTCCAATCGTATAATCCCTGGTTGGGAGGAGTGACGTGGGTACCATGGGCAGTAGGGTGGCCATGAGCTGGACCGTTCCCGTTTCCTGACTGCGACAAGGAATTTGGTACCACA
>Ga0247742_10002639_pt1 | contig 11655 bp, 11 predicted proteins | sample UWRJL208509C2_FD_180944 | JGI IMG/M metagenome (GOLD analysis project Ga0247742, IMG submission 180944) | Plant litter microbial communities from Arlington Agricultural Research Station in Wisconsin, United States - UWRJ-L208-509C-2 | ecosystem: Environmental > Terrestrial > Plant litter >... | reverse complement strand
GACGCGATCATCGATGGCGGCGGAGCGGCTCTCGCGAACCCGTTCGCCAGCGCCTTCCCGGTGACTGGAGCGGCGGTATCGGTACTGTCCGGCCCCGCTATCGGTCTCACGGTCTCCTCCACCGATCCCGTCGCCGACCGGCTGGACGAACTGCAGTTCGACCTCGGTGAGGGGCCGTGCTGGTCGGCCTTCCATCGGCGCAGCCCCATCGTGTGCCCCGACATCAGGGCCGAGGGCGCGCTCTGGCCCGCCTTCACCGCGGCAGTTGTCGGCGATCCGGCCACCATGAAGGTGAGCGCCATGTATGCCTTCCCCCTCACCATCGGCAGCCTCGACATCGGCGCGCTCGACCTGTACGCCGTCGACACCACGCCGATGGAGGCCCCCCTCGTCGAGGAGGCCGCGATGCTGGCCGACCTCGCCGCCTGGCAAGTGCTGCGCGTGGTGCTCGCCGACCACGACCAGGGTTACGACAGCGGGTCGCTCGGCTACTCCCGCCGCGAAGTGCACCAGGCAACCGGCATGATCATCGCGCAGCTCGACGTCTCAGCCGACGACGCCGCTCTGCTACTGCGGGCACACGCGTTCTCGTCGGGCCGCACGGTGCGCGAGATCGCGCGCGACGTCGTGGATCGGCGGCTGGACTTCGCGCGCCCCGCCGGAACGGAGCCGAACGATGGCCGCTGATTCCCGTGAGCAGAAGCTCACCGAGGCATTCGTCTCGCTCGCCGACACCCTGGTCACCGACTACGACGTCGTCGACCTGCTACAGAACCTCGTCGACACCACCGCCCAGCTGTTGGAATCCGAGGCGGGCGGCCTGCTGCTGGCCGACGAGGTCGGGGAACTCGCGGTCGTCGCCTCCACGAGCGAGGAGACCCGACTGGTCGAGCTGCTGCAGCTCGACACCGGGCTGGGCCCGTGCGTCGAAGCATTCGAGACCGGTGTCGTGCTCGAGATCGACGATATTGAAGCAACCGGCGATCGCTGGCCGCTGTTCACCGCGGGGGCGCTCGCGCAGGGGTTCAACGCCGTGCTCGCCGTGCCCATGAAACTGCGGGAGAAGACGATCGGCACGCTGAATCTGTTCCGCAGCGCCAGAGGTCCGTTCGGGCCCGTCGACGTCGTCGTGGCCCGCGGCCTCGCCGACATCGCCACGATCGGCATCCTCCACGAGCGTGCCGTGCGCGAGAGCGACATCGCGCGCCAGCAGTTGCAGCATGCGCTGAACAGTCGCGTGATCATCGAGCAGGCCAAGGGCGTGATCGCGCAGCTGCGGGGAGTGAGCATGGATGAGTCGTTCCGAATCCTCCGCCAGTACTCCCGTAACAACAACGTCTCGCTGCGCGATGTCGCCACCCTCGTGGTCCGTCGCTCGCTGACCCTGTAGTCCGGCCCGCCGGTACGCTGGGGTGGTGAAGTCCTGGAACCGCCCGCAGGTTCCGCGACTGGTCGGGCGCGGGCCGATACCCCGCCTGCATGACACGAGTTCCGGCGGCCTCCGTGAGGCGGCGCCGGCCGATCGCGCCACCCTCTACGTGTGCGGCATCACGCCCTACGACGCCACCCACATCGGCCACGCCGCGACCTACCTCGCCTACGACACCCTCGTGCGCCTCTGGCTCGATGCGGGCTACCCGGTGGACTACGTGCAGAACATCACCGACGTCGACGACCCGCTCCTGCAGCGCGCGCGCGACACCGGGGTCGACTGGCGCGAGCTGGCCGACAGCCAGATCGACTTGTTCCGAGGCGACATGATGGCACTCGGGATGCTCCCGCCGACGCACTACGTCGCGGTGACCGATGTGATCGGCGGCATCGCCGATGCCACTCAAGCGCTACTGGATTCCGGCTTCGCCTACCGGCTGGGCGACGACGTCTACTTCGAGGCCGCGACCCCCGACGCGCAGCCCTGGCACCTCGGTCAGGAGAGTGGCCTGCCGCGCGACGAGATGCTGCGGCTCTCAGCGGAACGCGGCGGCGACCCCGAGACCCCCGGCAAGCATGACCCGCTCGACCCTGTGCTCTGGCGCGGGGAGCGCGCCGGCGAACCGAGCTGGCCGAGCGTGCTCGGGCCCGGTCGGCCCGGCTGGCACATCGAGTGCTCGGTGATCGCGCAGCGCTACCTGACCCTCCCGCTCACCGTGAACGGTGGCGGCCGCGACCTGGTCTTCCCGCACCATGAGTTCACCGCCGGCCACACCGCCGCCCTCACCGGAACCGACCACGCTCTCCTCTTCTCGCACGCCGGGCTGGTCAGCTACCGCGGCGAGAAGATGAGCAAATCGCTCGGCAACCTGGTGTTCGTCTCCGAGCTGGTCGCATCCGGCGTCGATCCGCGCGCGATCCGGCTGGCGATCCTGGCCCAGCACTACCGCAGCGACTGGGAGTGGACGGATGCCCTGCTCGCGACCGCGAACCAGCGGCTCGCCGCGTGGCAGCGCTGGGCACACGGCGCGGGCACCGGTGACAGCACCCTGCGCGAACAACTACGAACCGAATTGGCCGACGATCTCGGCACCCCGGCCGCGATCGCACGCGTCGACGAGTCCGTGGCGGCGGGCATCCCCTCGACGGCGGCCGACCTCGACGCCATCCAGTCGCTACTGGGAATCGACCTGCACTAGCGGGCGCTGGCCGGTACTACTCCTTGGGCCGCCAGGGCTCCTCGCCGGCGGTACCTTCGCCCGGCTTATCTCCCGGCTTGTCCCCGGTGCGGCGCAGGTAGCGCTCGAACTCCTGCGCGATCGCCTCGCCGCTGGCCTCGGGGGAGTCGACGGTGTCGCGTGCCTGCTCCAGCTGCTCGATGTACGAGCTCATGTCGTCGTCGTCGCCCGCGAGCGCATCGATCCCGCTCTCCCAGGCCTGCGCCTCCGAGACGAGGTCGCCGCGGGGGATGACGACGTCGACGATCTCCTCGAGCTTGTCGAGAATGGCGAGCGTCGCCTTCGGGCTCGGCGCGTTGTGCACGTAGTGGGGCACCGACGCCCAGATCGACATCGTGGTGACGCCGGCCTTCTCGGCGGCGTCGCCGAGCACGGAGAGGATGCCGACCGGTCCCTCGTAGCCGCTGCGCTCGATGCCCAACTCGCTGCGCACGGCAGCGTTCTCGCTGCTGGTGAAGACGGAGATCGGTCGGGTGTGCGGCACGTCGGCCAACATGGCGCCCAGGAAGACGATCGAGCTGATGCCATTCGTCTCGACGACGTGCAGGATCTCGCGGGTGAAGGTCTTCCAGCCGCGGGATGGCTCGGTGCCCAGCAGCAGGTAGATGTTGCCGCCGTTATCCCCGCTGACGCGCAACTGCGCGTCGTCGGCGAGCCCGGCGGAGGGCGCGGTGTTCGGCCGGGTCGGCCCGTACACCGTGACGCCGGGCCAGATCAGCTGGCGGTTGCCGTCGTCATCCGCGGCGACCGTCGGCCGGTTGAACTGGTAGTCGAAGTAGTCCTCGGGGTCGACCTCGGCGATGGGGTAGAGGTCGAGCAGGTCTTTGAGGGTGCGAACGGCACCGCTGGCTGCTTCGCCCGCGTCGTTCCATCCCTCGAACGCGACGACGAGGAGCCGGCCGCTCGCGAACTGCCTGTCGGTCACCTGGCTCCTTCTCGAGCCCGGAGATGGTGACCGGGCTCATCTCAAGGATAGAACTACGATTGTCGGTTGTGACCCAACCCCACCCGCACGGCCTCCCCGCCGCAGTCCTCTGGGACATGGACGGCACGCTCGTCAACACCGAGCCGTATTGGATCTCGGCCGAGACCGAGCTCATCGAGTCGTTCGGCGGCAGCTGGAGTCACGACGAGGCGATGCAGCTCGTGGGTTCGGGGCTGTGGCACTCCGCCGCCGTCCTGCAGGCCAAAGGGGTTGCCCTCAGCGCCGACGAGATCGTCGACGCGCTCACCGACCGCGTGCTCGAGCAACTCGTCGAATTCGGCGTTCCGTGGCGCCCCGGGGCGAAGGAGCTGCTTATCGAGCTGCGCGAGTTGGGCATCCCGACCGCGCTCGTCACGATGTCGGTCAGCCGCATGGCGCACCACGTCGCCGACCAGCTCGGGTTCGTCGGATTCGATGCGGTCGTCTCGGGCGACGACGTCACCAACGCCAAACCCGACCCGGAGCCGTACCTGCTCGGAGCACAGTTGCTGGGCGTCGACCCGACTCACTGCGTCGCGATCGAGGATTCTCTGCCCGGCATGGCGTCGGCGCTGGCCGCCGGCAGCGTGGTGATCGGGGTTCCCTTCATGGTGGAGCTTCCGGATGATTCGGCGCACGCCCTCTGGCCGACGCTCGACGGCCGTCACGTCGCCGACCTCGCCGCCCTCTTCGAATCGGCGGCAGCGCGATGAGCGACGCGATCCGCCGGCAGTCCGGCCCGTTCCGCCCCGGCGACCGCGTGCAGCTGACGGGGCCGAAGGGTCGCCTGAACACGGTCACCCTCGAGGAGGGTGGCGCATTCCACACCCACCGCGGGGTGCTCAGCCACGACGCCGTGATCGGCCAGCCCGACGGGTCGGTCATCGAATCGTCCAACGGCATCGAGTACCTGGCACTGCGGCCGCTGCTCACCGACTTCGTGATGTCGATGCCCCGGGGCGCAGCGATCATCTACCCGAAGGACGCGGCCCAGATCCTCGCGCAGGCCGACATCTTCCCGGGCGCCACCGTCGTCGAGGCCGGCGTCGGCTCCGGCGCCCTCTCGCTGTGGCTGCTGCGCGCCATCGGGCCCGACGGCACCCTCACCTCGTTCGAGCGTCGCGAGGAGTTCGCCGACGTAGCGCGCGCCAACGTCGCCGCGTTCCTCGGCGCAACGCCGTCGAACTGGACGGTCACCGTCGGCGACCTGCAGGACGAACTGCCCACCCTCGAACCCGGCTCGGTCGACCGCATCGTGCTCGACATGCTCGCGCCGTGGGAGACCCTCGATGAGTGCGCAGACGCCCTCACTCCGGGCGGCGTACTCATCTGCTACATCGCGACCGTGACCCAGCTGTCGCGGGTGGCGGAGGCGATCCGCGAGACAGGCGCGTTCACCGAGCCCGAGCCGAGCGAGACTCTCGTGCGCACCTGGCATGTGGAGGGCCTGGCCGTGCGCCCGGACCACCGGATGATCGGGCACACGGGTTTCCTGATGACCGCCCGGCGGCTCGCCCCCGGCGCCGTTCTTCCCGCGCTCAAGCGCCGCGCATCCAAGTCCGACTTCTCCGAGGACGACGTCGAGGCGTGGACCCCGGGAGCTCTGGGGGAGCGCACCTCGAGCGCGAAGCGACTTCGCAAGACCGCCCGCGAAGCGCAGGCGGCGGCTCGGGCCGCGGCAGACGCTGAGCCGGCGCAGGACGAGCCAGCAGAGTAGTCCCGGTAGAGTACTTCCCGTTGTCCCCGTCGTTTCAAGAGGAGTTTTCCGTGCGCAGGTTCGTGAGCGTCGTGCTGGCCGCTGGGCTCCTGGGGTCGCTGACCGCGTGCGCCTCCGCGCCGACCCTCAACGGGTGCACCCCGACCTTCGTTGCGGGAGAGAGCTCGAAGCTCGTGACCGCGACCGGTGAGCTGGGAAGCGAACCCGACGCCCAGTTCCCCACCCCCCTCGTCGCCCCGAAGGTGCAGGCCTCCGTGGTCGAAGCCGGCGATGGCGACGTCGTCGACCCGGGCGATGCCACCGTGCTGCAGGTGACCATCTACGACGCGTCATCCGGTGAGGCGGTGATCTCCAGCGACTACTCCGGCTCAGGGCTCCTGCTGTCGGCCATCGATGGCCAGCCAGCGTTCGGCGCGGTCGCCCAGTGCGCGACCGTCGGCTCCCGGGTGGCCGCTGTCGGCCCCGCGAACGAACTGCTCGGCGCCGACGCGATCGAGGCGAACGGCCTCGCGCTCACCCCCGACCAGGCGGTCGTCATGGTCGTCGACGTTGAGCGAGCCTTCCTGGGTCGCGCCGATGGCCGCGATGAGCTCGCGCAGGCGGGTTTCCCCTCCGTCGTGCTGGCCCCGAACGGGCAGCCCGGGCTCACCATCCCGGGTGGCGAAACGCCCACCGAGCTCATGATCGCCCGCCTTAAGGGCGGCGACGGCGAGACCGTGAAGGAAGGCGACACCGTCGTCCTCAACTACACCGGCGTGCTGTGGGACACCAAGGAGGTGTTCGACTCGACGTGGGACCGCGGTGCACCGGCCGGGCTGGTCGCCGAATCCCTCACCGACAACGAACGCGGGGTGGTTCCCGGATTCGCCAAGGCGCTCATCGGGCAGAAGGTCGGCTCGCAGGTGATCGTGGTCATCCCCCCGGAGTTCGGCTATCCTGCCGGGAGCGCGCCCGCGACGGTGCCGGAGGGGTCGACAATGGTCTTCGTGTTCGACGTCCTCGGGATTGCCTAGGGCGCTGCAGTAGCAAAGAATTGACTCGGGCCTCGCGCCCTTCGACACTGGCCGGGTGTCCCGAATCTTGAGATGAGGATTTCACTCGTGCCAGCAAGTTCCCCACCCCGCATCCCCGTCGAGGAGCGGCTCTTCAGCCTCGTACTCGCGCTCTTGGCGACCGACACCGGGTTGACTAAGAACGAGATTCTGTCGACCGTGCAGGGTTATCGCCAGCGCTACGCGCACTCCGGCGACAACGCGAACCTCGAGCGCCAGTTCGAGCGAGACAAAGACGACATCCGCGACCTCGGCGTGCCGCTGGAGACCATCGAGTCGCCCGGCCAGGCGGGCAACAACCAGAACCTGCGCTACCGCATCCCGCGCGGCACGTATGAGCTGCCGACCGACGTGCGGTTCTCGCCCGAGGAGACCACCCTGCTCAACCTCGCCGCCATGGTGTGGCGCGAGGGGTCACTGTCGGGTGAGTCGCGCCGCGCCATCCTGAAACTCCGCTCGCTCGGCGTCGCCACCACCGAGCCGGTGCTCGGGTACGCGCCCCGCGTGCGCGTCCGCGACGCTGCCTTCGAGCCGCTCGGAACCGCGCTGGAAAAGCGGCAGTTCGTGCGGTTCGCCTACCTGAAGCCGGGGGAGGACGAGGCGCGCGTGCGCGAGGTCGCGCCCCTCGCCCTGATCCAGCACCAGGGCCGCTGGCACCTCTACGCCGACGACCCCGCCACCGGCACCCACAAGACGTTCCTGCTGCGCCGGATCGTGAGCTCGGTGACCGCGCTCACCAAGACCTTTCCTCCGCCACCCCCGGATGTCGCGGACCAGGCCCTCGCCGAACTCGACGAGGTCTGGAACCGGCACACCGCGGTGGTCGAGGTCACGCCCGGCAGCGACGCGGCTACCCGACTTGGCAAGCGTCGCGGTGCCAGTACGACAGACACGGGAGAGCTTCAACTGCACTACTCGGACATGAACATCTTCGCCGACGAGCTCGCGGGCTTCGGCCCCGAGGCGCTGGTGATCTCGCCTCCCGAGCTGCGCGACGCCGTGCGCGCACGACTGCAGACGACGGCGGCCGACCATGGCTGAGCGCCAGCAGCCGCGGCACGCGCAGGACAAGCTCGCCTTCCTGCTCTCCCTCGTGCCCTACCTGATGGACCGCGACCGGGTCAGCGTGGGCGAGGCGGCGCGACACTTCGGCGTGCCCGAGGAGCAGATCCGCGAGGCAGTTCGCCTCATCGGCGTCTCTGGGGTGCCCGGCGAGACTGCGATGTACCAGCATGGCGACCTGTTCGACATCGCGTGGGACGACTTCGAAGACAACGACCAGATCGTGCTCACCAACCTGGTGGCCATCGACGACTCGCCCCGGTTCTCGGCGCGGGAGGCGGCGGCCCTCATCGCCGGGCTGCAGTATCTCTCCGCCCTGCCCGAGCACGCCGATCGCGCCGCCATCGCCACCCTGTCGTCCAAGCTGTCGCGCGGCGCCTCGGCCGAGCCGAGTCACGTCGCGGTGGCCGCGTCGGAATCCGACGGCACCCTGGCGCTGATCCGCGAGTCGGTGCAGAAGGGCATGCAACTCGAGTTCGACTACCTCAACTCGCAGGGCCACGCCGAACGCCGTCGGGTCGACCCGCTGCGCGTCGAGTCGGTCGACGCCGACTGGTACTTGCGCGGCTGGTGCCACACCCGCGGAGCGCTGCGCACCTTCCGGCTCGACCGGATGTCTGCCCCGTCGATCACCGACGCCCCGATCACCCACGGAGCTCGGGATGTCGCCCTGCCGGAGAAGCTCTTCGAAGGCTCGCCGGACGACCTGCTCGTGACCATCGACGTCACCCCGAGCGCGGCACCGCTGCTGGCGGACTACATCCCCGACGGCGCCGCCACCACCGAGGTCGATGGCCGGGTGCGAACGACCGTGCGGGTGTCGCACTACCACGGGCTCAAGCGGCTCATCGCGAGCATGCCGGGCGTCGCGGTCGTCGTCGAGCCCGCCGAAGCGCGAGCGGTCGTCGCGTCCTGGGCCGCCGAGGCCGCAGCACGATATGACACCCCCGTAGCCGAGCCCGGTCGAGACCTGCCGTGACGATCGCGTGGTGGGGCTGGCTCATCATCTGGGTGCTCCTGGTACTCGCCCTCGTGGGCGTGCTGGCACTCTCGGCATGGCGACTGTTCCGCAAGGCGATGACCCTTCTCGATGAAGTCAGCCGACTCGCCGAGAAGCTCGAGCTGCTCGACGTCGAGCTGCCGGAGCACGTGCGTCCGGCGCCCTCCGTGCTGGCCACGGCGGCAGACATCCGGAGCCGGGAGGACGCCCGTCGTACGCACCGGCTGCAGCGGCGCATCGCTCGGCACGAGCGTCGAATCGCCCGGGCAACCCGGGTGGCGAGCGTCGACATCGCCACCGCCGAGTGGCCGGTCGCCTGGCGGCAACGGCGCTCTCGCAGGCCGCTCTGATCATCACCGGGTATCATTGCCCGTGATCGTCACAGCGATCTTCTCGATCCGGCAGGCAGGGAGCACTCGATGGGCATCTTCGGCAACGCGTTCGGCTGGCCGCACCTCGTCGCCATTCTCATCATCGTCCTCATCCTGTTCGGCGCGCCGAAGCTCCCGGGCCTCGCCCGCAGCCTCGGGCAGTCGATGCGCATCTTCCGCGGCGAGATGAAGACGATGAAGGACGAGAACGGAAAAGACGTTCCGGCGCCCGCGGATGAGGCCCCTCGGGCAGCGGACAGCGACACCCCAGCACCTCCGAAGCCGTAGTACCAATGGCCACCCGGAGCGGCCGGTGGCGCACCAAGGGCGACCAGCGCATGTCGCTGGGTGACCACCTCCGCGAACTTCGCAAGCGCCTGTTCATCTCGGCGATCGCGATCGTCGTCGGTGCGGTCATCGCGTTCATCGACTGGGGATTCGTCTCCACCCTGCTGAATCTGCCGGTTCAATTCGGCAGCCTCACGTCGTTCGTGCAAGACACCATGCGGGTGCCGATCAACCAGCTCGCGGTCGACCACAACGCCGACATCAGCTACACCACGGTGTCGAGCGCGTTCGACCTGACCGTGCAGATCGGCCTGACCATCGCAATCCTCATCTCGAGCCCGGTCTGGTTGTTCCAGCTGTTCGCCTTCCTGGTTCCCGGCCTCACGGGCAAGGAGAAGCGCTACACCTTCGGGTTCTTCTTCACCGCTGTGCCGCTCTTCCTGGCGGGGGGATTCACGGGGTGGGTGCTCTTCCCGCACATGGTCGACCTGCTCGCCTCGTTCACTCCCGAGGAGGACGCGATCCTGCTCGACGCCCGGTACTACTTCGACTTCATCATCAAGCTCGTGCTCGCCGTTGGGGTCGGGTTCGTGCTGCCGGTGTTCCTGGTGCTGCTCAACTTCGTCGGGGTGCTGTCGGCCGCATCGATCCTGAAGAGCTGGCGCGTCGCCATCCTGGTCATCACCCTGTTCTGCGCCATCGCGACCCCCGCCGTCGACGTGATCTCGATGTTCCTGCTCGCCATCCCGATGGTCGCGCTGTACTTCGCGGCCGTGCTGGTCGCGTGGCTGCACGACCGGGCGGTGGCGCGCCGACTGGAGCGCATCGGGAGCTCCGACGGGATTGCGGTGGCAGAGCTGTGACCGACCAGTTGTCACCCGCTGAGCGCTTCGCCGCGGCCAAGAAGCGCAAGGGACATCCCATCCTCGAGGCGTTCCGCTCTCGGCAGCGCTTCGATCTCGACCCGTACCAGGTCGCGGCGTGCGAGGTCGTCGAAGACGGCAACAGCGTGCTGGTGGCGGCTCCCACGGGGGCCGGCAAGACGATCATCGCCGAGTTCGCGATCTTCCGCGCCATGCAGAACGATCACGACAAGGTCTTCTACACGGCGCCGATGAAGGCGCTGAGCAACCAGAAATTCCAGGAGCTGCAGGCCGAGTACGGCGAGCACGCGGTGGGGCTGCTGACGGGCGACACCAACATCAACTCGCACGCCCGCATCGTGGTCATGACCACGGAGGTGCTGCGCAACATGCTCTACGCCGACTCCGACCTGCTGAAGAACCTGTCGTGCGTCGTGATGGACGAGGTGCACTTCCTCGCCGACCGGTTCCGTGGGGCGGTGTGGGAGGAGGTCATCATCCACCTCCCGCAGCACGTGAAGATGGTCTCGCTGAGCGCGACGGTCTCCAACGCCGAGGAGTTCGGCGACTGGCTGCAGGCGGTGCGCGGTGACACCGAGGTGATCGTGTCGGAGGAGCGCCCGGTGCCGCTCGACCAGCACATCCTGATGCGCGGCAAGCTCATCGACCTGTTCGACTCGTCGGGCCTGGTCGCCACCCACCGGGTGAACCCCGAGCTCGTGCAGATGGCCCGGTACGGCGGTCGCACGATCAGCTCTCGCCAGATGCAGGACGTGGGTCGCCGCCACTCCAAGGGCGGCCGACCCGACGTGCAGCGCACCGAGCGGCCCGAGGTCGTCAAGCTGCTCGACAGCAAGAACCTGCTGCCGGCTATCTTCTTCGTGTTCAGCCGCGTCGGCTGCGACCAGGCCGTGACCAAGGTGCTGCGCTCGGGCATCCGGCTCACCACTCCCGCCGAGCGCGACGAGATCCGCGCCATCGTGGAGGAGCGTTGCCGCACCCTGCTCGACGAGGATCTCGCGGTGCTCGGCTACTGGGACTGGCTGACCGGGCTCGAGCGGGGCGTCGCCGCGCACCACGCCGGGCTGCTGCCCGCCTTCAAGGAGGTGGTGGAGGAGCTCTTCCAGAAGAAGCTGGTCAAGGTCGTATTCGCCACCGAAACGCTGGCGCTCGGTATCAACATGCCCGCCCGCACGGTCGTGCTGGAGAAGCTCGAGAAGTTCAACGGCGAAGCCCGGGTTCCGATCACCCCGGGGGAGTACACGCAGCTCACCGGTCGAGCCGGGAGACGGGGGATCGACGTGGAGGGCCACTCGGTCATCCAGTGGGCCGACGGTCTCGACCCGCAGGCGGTCGCCTCGCTGGCGAGCCGCCGCACCTACCCGCTGAACTCGAGCTTCAAGCCGACGTACAACATGGCCGTCAACCTGATCGAGCAGTTCGGTCGGGAGCGCACCCGCGAGATTCTCGAGTCGAGCTTCGCGCAATTCCAGGCCGACCGGGCCGTGGTCGACCTAGCCCGCAAGGTGCGCCAGCAGGAGCAGTCGCTCGCCGGCTACGCGAACTCGATGAAGTGCCACCTCGGCGACTTCGGGGAGTACTCCGGAATTCGGCGGGAACTCAGCGACCTCGAGCGCAAGGGCATCTCGAACACGGCGTCGCGGGCGGA
>Ga0247742_10002638_pt1 | contig 11656 bp, 22 predicted proteins | sample UWRJL208509C2_FD_180944 | JGI IMG/M metagenome (GOLD analysis project Ga0247742, IMG submission 180944) | Plant litter microbial communities from Arlington Agricultural Research Station in Wisconsin, United States - UWRJ-L208-509C-2 | ecosystem: Environmental > Terrestrial > Plant litter >... | reverse complement strand
GATTATCTACTGGAGGCCTGAGTTTGGGATGGAATTGGCGAGCGTCGCCTTCCTTCTCTGCATAACCCCTATCATGATGGTTGCCGTCATTAGTCATAAGGTCGTCTGTTTTGGAGAGAGAGATTTCTTACTTCGGATTGTCGATATGTTCCTAGCAGCAAATTACATCAGAAAAGAAACTCTGGGATGGTCAGGGAGGTACGTACGACTGGTAAGTAGACGCCAAGACGCTCAGCGGTGACTTCGAATTCTTGAGTGGCAAATCCAAAGGTCTAGGAGCGATGTGAGATATTGAGGTTCGATAGGAATTTGAAGCACGTACCATGAATCCCAAGACAGACACGACGAGAATGAGGGTATCTGCAGACAGCTTGCTGAGGCCAGCAATGTCCATCGCCTAGATAAGATTAGTATGACGTCAATGTCGGTGAGGTAAGATCAAGCTCACCTGCGAATAATCCCTAAGCCAATTGCCCTGCAGCAATGTAAGGACGAGCGTTTCATACGAAATGCACATATACTCACAAAATAGACCTTCTTAACGTCGCTTTTGCTGAACTTGGAGCTACCGGCGGCGTGCTTGAGCAACTGACCAGCCATTCCGAGAAGACTTCCGCCACCGAGGGCTAGATGGTGTCCTTTGACACTCTTGGACAGAGTTTCAAGGATGTTTTCAATGTCTCCATGACGAAAAGCCTTGTCTGTGGGGGAGGTTAGTATTGGGTGGTAGTGAAGGGGATGCACGGACCATTGAGATATGCAAAGTCAGGGATATCACCAGCGCCGAATGCGTAGGTTTCGGCAGGCAGGAGGATCACCAGGACGGTCAGAAGCAGAAATGTATGCGTGATAGTCGGCGTGAATGCCATGATTGTGAGGGTAAGGAAGAGACCGTGCAATCGATGGAATTTATTGGGGGGCCTTCACAACGCCAAGCCAATCTGATCGCATGACATCAATGGTCTAGATCTAATCTTAAATCTACAATTTCTTCAGCTTCAGCTCCTTGTTGCCAATTCTCGTCTTTTGATCTTTCACTTCAGCCCCAAATTGCTCTTTTGTAGTCTTTTTCTCTACGCGTCGAGCTTGTCGATCTTGCTTGACCGCGGCCTTGCGAGCCTTTTTGTCTTCTTTGGGCTCATTGCGCGGTCTCGAAATTGTTTGGCGAACAGCTGGATAACTGTCAGCAGATAGAAGTGTAACAAACACGGTCCATACCTCCACGGCTTTCCTGGTCGTCAGATTCCTCAGTCTCTTCAGAATCCGGAGCAAAAGACACGCGATTGCCAGTATTGACTTTCTCCATTATGGACGGGAGTCCAGTCTTGCGATCAAGAACGATCTTTGGCACCGGCTTTATGTCGCGAGCGCGTATGAGACGTGGGTGGTTCTCCAGATTCGTGTGGGTAGCTGGACTGTTATCAGATGACTTCAGGCATGTAAAAACAATCGCATAGCTCACTTAGAATTGTCTCGCAATCCCATCGATCTTTCTTGTCTTCATCGTCAGAAGGGAAAAGATCATCGTCGTTGTCATCCTCCTCGCCATCGACGACACGTATGCGCTCGTCCTGGCCCATCGCACGACGCAACACATCCAATTTCTCGATGCCGCTTTCACCTTCGAGTTTTGGTTTCAATTTGCGTCCAAGAATTTCAAAGTCGTTTAGGAATTCGTTAACCATAGAGTCAAAGTCCTCGCGCGACGTAATGAGCTCAGGCGCCTCGTCAGAGTGGTCCCCGTCATCGGTGGTTTCTTCATCTCCATCTTCTTTGTACTCTTTCAGAATCATCTGGTGAACAAGTTTGGTCAGTGAGGGCTCTGAGACTCTGGTATATCCGCGTCCCACCTGATCAAAGCGGTCATCCAGGGTCTGGAGAGCTTCATTGCGATACATGGAAGAGCTGCTCATGCTGTATCCAGATGCATCGCTCGTCCCTTTTCTCCTCTTCTTTCCTCCAATTACCGACATTGCACGCAGGGTGCCCACCGTGTCCTCTCCCTCCGAGTGACCATCATCACTACCTCCCTTCTGGCCCTTTTGCGAACGTTTGAAGTCTGCAAATCGATTCTCCCAATTATCCTCCACCGATTCAGATTGTGGTTCTTCGTTTTCATCAATGCCTTCCTCTTTAAACTCAAATTCAACGTCCTCGTCGCTGGCTCTTTCGCCATCAGCAACCAACTCTCCGAAAAAGTCATCATCCAGGTTGTCGTCCACAAAAGCGTCGTCCTCGAGAGCTTCGAGCACCTGTCGCAAATGGGCATCCATGTCAGGCTGGAAGCCAGCTATACTATCTGGCACGGCCTGCTCCGATTCGAACGTCCGTGGTAGTTCAGAGGCCGAAGCCAGTACGCCATCCGGTAGATCAAGAGATTCGAGAACATTTTTCCTCTTCGATTGAGCTTTACCTTTTGGTTTTGAAGTAGAGGGTGCTTCGATGAGGACACTGTCTACACCATCCTCCTGGACGCCGACAGGACGAAGATGTTGCATATAATCATAGTCCGAGTCATCATAGTAAACGCCATAGATACTAGCCTCTCCGACGTTGGGATTAGAGGCAATATCCTCAGGGGATAAAAATGACTCGAGATCAGCTCGAGATTTTCCCTGATCAAATCTTCAGCCCTGGAAAAAGCAGTGAAAACGATAGGTATCCACCTTCTTCGTATTTTCTCTTTCAAAGGGCTTCAGCACATGTGAGCTAGCCTCAGGATCATTTATAAGGGGATCTCTTTGAGACCGATGGACGAGCTGGAAGTGTTTTGCGCCTGGCTGGCGAAATATTGATTTTGGAGGCATGATGGGCGTTCCGAAACGAGGAGCAGTCACATTACATAAGCCAATGCCTGGTCTTGCCTGACCACCATCTGCAAGACTCAACCACTTACGCCGCCTGACTCTAGTCCCCTCCATACCCCCAATTTACTTTTTTTCATCGGTTCTTAGGTCTTAGTTGACCCTTTGATCCTTTACCACCACCATGGACGCCCGAGTCAACCTCCAACGCGAACATGTCCGCCGTGGTTTCACCATATAAGTGCCCTCCATCTGTTGCGCTGCCTGAGTAGCGGTCCTGACAATCGTTTCCGTCTCTACTAGTCATCAAAAGGTGGTTCTTGAGATAGACTTCTCGGGCGCTCTCTGGGTATGTCGTCTTTTAGTGAAGTTCGTTGCTTTGCGGCCGGTACTTATGCGCCGGCAGGGCTACACCGAGATCACGATTATACCTTCCAGTAGCGAGCTCAGGACGCTCCATCTTCACTCCCGACAATGCAGTACGTCTATTTGACCGTGAAAACGAGCCATTGGTTGATGTATTCCCTCGTACCTAGCAATCCACAACGTCACCGTCGCTGGCCACCCCACAGAGTTCACGCATCATGATCCGGTCTCGAATATTTCAATGGGTGGACAGGCCGAGGCACAAGATTGCCATCGTCATCCAGAGCTGAAGCGAAAGATATACTCGGCGCTGCAGGAGAGTGATGAGGGGGAGTTGTCTATTGCGATACCAGGAGAGGTGTCACTCAAACAGTCTAGCCACTCTTCCTCCGGCTTGAATTTTGGGAACGATGGTGCGTCGTAACAGTCATTATAGTCCTCAATTTTACGAACATTTATACCGCAGTTGCGACTCCTGAGCCTCAGACACCAGGCTACTCGCAGATGAATCCCGAATTCGCTCCTATAGTCGTGCATATTGCTTACAGCCTACGTAACCCTGTCGACGGATTCGAGTTTGTTATTCCCAATGACTCATACCCATTCGTACGTGTTCTCCCAGCCAAGTGTGGCATTGTCTCACCAAGCATATAGCGCGTTCCCCATGCATATACAACACCGTCTTCCCCCGACTCAGCGAGATGTTGGGTACCCTGTCTGGATAATTTGTGGGAAAAGTGCACCTGGGAGTTCGAGATCGTGGTGCCCCGTTATTTGGAAGAACGGGCGGTAGATCAAGATGATGATGAGACAAGCGACGCGATGCCCACAATCGTTGTGTGCAGTGGGGAACTGGTTGAACAGGTACGTTGGCATGACGAATTGTACTCTTATCAGGGTGAATTAACTTGACATAGGTTGCCCATCCGAACAACTCGAACAAAACTATCTTCTTGTTTGCCCAAGCCTTCCTCACCTCCGTCCAACATATCGCCTTCGCCGCTGGACCATTCCACCTCCTTTCCATACCACCCGACAGCAGCCTAGAGGAACCTTCCGGGTCGTCACAGCCCCACATATATGCGTTCTGTCTCCCAGGCCAGGAACAGTTTCTCAATTCCTCGACTTCGTGCCTGCGCACCGCGATGTCCTATTACACTTCCGAATGCGGTTCTTATCCCTTCGGCTCGTATAAGATGATATTCGTTGACCAGCTTCCCACCCAGCGTTTCGACAGCGCCACACTCTCTTTAATGACCACCGATCTCCTTCATGGCGAGGATGCTATCGAGCAATCCATGGAAACCCGACATGCGATGGGACATGCACTCGCCTGTCAATGGGTTGGTATCAACATCATCCCTAAGAGCTGGTCAGACCTGTGGCTTGTCAATGGATTGGCATTGTACGTAACCGGTTTATTTATGCGCAAGTTATTCGGCAACAACGACTATCGCTTCAAGTTGAAGAAGGATATGCAACGAGTCGTCGAGTGGGATGTTGGCCCCATGCCCCCTATCTGCCAACCTCAAGTCCTCGATCCGCCCGATGCAGCCACACTGCCGTTCATCAACTTGAAAGCGCCTCTAGTGCTCCATATTCTTGATCGCAGGTTGGGCAAATCTGGAACATCATTAGGTCTCAGTCGTGTCCTGCCAAAGCTGTTCCTGTCAGCTATCAGTGGCGAACTGCAGAACAACGCATTGTCGACGCACACATTCCTTCGAACGTGTAGGAAAGTTAGTGGTGTTGACCCGCGGAGTTTCGCAGAGCAGTGGATATATGGTAGCGGGTGCCCTTCCTTCGGATTTTCGGCGACGTTCAATAGGAAGAAGATGGCGGTCGAGATTACCATGCGACAAGAAGCACCCGCATACAGTGGGTTAGACAACGAAATATCGCGGGCTTTGATGAAGCCTGTCCCGTTCTTTGAGGTTCGTCAATAGGCCCAATGATATCGGCACGTTACTCACATCCCATTTCCTATTAGGGCCAAATGACAATCCGTATTCATGAAGCTGATGGCACACCTTACGAGCATGTCTTGGATATTCGTAACCCTTTCAAGCGGTATGAAGTGCCCTTCAATACCAAGTACAAGCGTGTCCGCCGAAATACGAAGAGGTATCTCGCTCGGCAAGCTGCAGCCCAGGCAGCGGCAGAGGGTGACGCAGAAGCTGCGGAGGCGATGGGAATGGTGGATATTGGGTTTGGTCTCGAGATTTGGGAAAAAGAGCAGGAGCGAGAGAATTGGAAGGTGGCTGATTGGACGGAGGAAGACGAAGCGGTAATGAGTGGCGCGACGTACGAATGGATACGCATGGACGCGGACTTCGAATGGATAGCGAACATCAAGTTTGAGCAGCCCGACTTCATGTGGGTATCGCAACTTCAGAGGGATAGGGATGTTGTTGCACAACTAGAGGTGAGTTTCCACTGCTGCAGTGGTGGTGGCCCTGAAACTAACTCGTACTCCAGGCTGTTACCGCTCTTGCTGAAAAGCCCACGGCCATTGTATCCAGCACACTGACGAAGACGGTATTAGTCTCAAATTACTATTTCCGGATTCGTTGTGAAGCAGCTTCAGCATTAGTCAATGTGAGTGCTATACAGCCGTGTGTTGCTGCAGTTTGTCCTTACTCCTTTCATCCAGTGTGCCATCCATCGACTTGACTTCTTGGGATTGTTCCATCTTTTCAAACTCTTTCTGCGATACTGCTACGATCCAGAAGATCCCAACCAGGATCTCTTCTCCCATAAATATGTTCCAAAACCCAACGAGTTCTCTGACCTTGCAGAATATTTTGTTAGGAAGGTAGGCTGGGTGAAACTCATATTTCGAATACGATCGACTGAATATGCTACGACCAGACTCTTGTGTCCGCCATCTCACAAGTTCGGTTTGAGAATGGTAAAACCCCGTCGGTCGTTCGCCAATTCTTCATTGATCAACTACGTTACAATGACAATACCTCGAACCCTGTAAGTCAATGACCATGGATACTGATTCTGAATTGACTCTTGGTTTATTTTTCAGTACTCCGATGGTTTCTACATTAGTACGATCATATCTGCTGCTGCACATGCAAATATATCAACTGCGCCCCCCGAGAGAGGAGAACTACTACCCACGGAAACGAGGAACGACTACTCTTCGGAAGATATGGATCTTGTGAAGCAAACCCGTACGGAGGTTGATCGATACCGCAGCATGGATAGATTGATTCCTTCACCGCACAATGTTGTCACCATCGCGGCACTAGAAGTAAGTCTTGATACGTGGGTATTTTTTAGATCCTTACATCCCTTGATAGTTTTGCATGGTATTGGGCGTCGCAAATCTTGTCCCAAGTCATCCCAGAGTATTCTTCCCTTTTACAAGGTAACCAGTTCTTTCATTGGGTCGTTCGTTGGACTCACATCTATTTGCAGGGAAGGTAACTATACTCAAGTTCGTATCGCGGCCTTCGACGGCCTTTTCCTCACCAAGTGGTATAGCCCCCAAATCATGCGCTACATTCTGGCAGTCATGGCCAACGACTCTTCACGGGTTGTTCGACGGCACGTGGCGCGTAATGCTTGCTATAGTTTGGCCATCTTGGTTCAAATGGGAGAAATGAAAGCCACGGCAAAGGATTCCGAGACGCTGCTCATTGAAGAAGATGGTAACTCACAAGAGAAGCTGAAAGAATCGAAGAAGAGCGAGATGGAGACTATGATAAAGGTCCTTCGGAAAGACCGTGAGGTCGGCAAGAATGAGGTTCTCCGGGAGTTCCTCATGCCAATCGCACTGTATGTGTCCTTGATTGTCGTCGACAATGTGTCATTGCTGACTCGTTTGTAGAAATCCTGATATTGATCATGAAGTGAGATGGTGTATCTTGAAGCTTGCTGATCTCCTCATTCGACCCGTCGAGGAGGCACCTCCCTCCGTCAAGATTCATATTCCCAGCACACCAGTATCCGAGACTGCTCCTCCTTTACCGGTGGCGAAAGTTGTTCCAAAACCTCCGCGTGTCATCAAGTCTGGTGGTCCACCTACTGTCAAAAACCCTCTTCTTACTCTGAACCCTGTGGCCACGAAGCTGAAACTTCCAGCGAGCCCGCACTCAGACGCTATACCTTCGAAGGTTCCATCTACGCCTTTAGCCGAAACGCCCAAGAAGGCGGTAGTATTTGCGACGCCAGAGATTCCTCCCAAGGTGAAAGCCAGAGTTATCAAGGCTCCACCCCTCAAAGTCAACACCAAACCAGCACATGTGCCCAAGGCACAGTCTGGCGGTATGTCTCTGCCTGATCACCGTGCATCACGCATCGCTTTGAAGAAATTGCAGTCAAATAAGCATGCCCGTATCTTCTTACAGCCTGTTGATCCTATCCGCGATCATGCTCCAAAGTAGGCCTATTCGCTGCACCATCCAATCTACCATACTGAATTTCTATTTTAGTTATTTCGAAGTCATCAAGGATCCAATGGACCTGTGCACCATGGGTGCGAAATTAGAAGATGGAATGTACAAGAATCGATTCGCATTCCAGGACGATTTCCGTTTAATGGTTTCTAATGCGAAGCGCTACAATGCCCCAGGCAGTTTTGCTCACAATGAGGCTATTGCTTTGGAAATTTTCTTCGAAAAACGTAAGTGAACCTCATCACAGAATCGTCATCTCCTGATTGTGGTTGCAGAATGGACTGTCATCAACAAGACCTTGGAAGTAGCAGAGGATAAAGCTCGTCCTGCTCCAGTGGTGGTTGAGCCACCGAAACCTGCTCCAAAACCCGCTCCACGAATACTACCTCCCGTCCCGAAGGCATTTCCTACGCCGCCTGCTATGCCCCCAGTGTTGCAACGTCCAAAACCCCTGGAGCCCGCCCCTGTTCCCGCGGCCTCTTCATCTCGTCCAACTATCAAGTTGAAAGTAGGCTCTCAGTCAAAGGCCCCGGAACGGCCTCCAGAACGCTCTCAACCCGTTCCTAAACCTCAGAAGAAAAAGCCAAAACTCTCGGATTCTCCATCAAGTCTAGTTCTGGATGCACCTCCAGGTCCTCCGCCTCCGTACGTCGATGATGGGTCGCATGACATTCTTCAAGAAGTTCTGGCTATTGAACGCGAGAAAAACGAACAGCGTCAACGATCTCATGTTGAGAAGGAGAAACCAGCCACAAGTGCTGCATCTGGCAAGAGGAAGATTACCGGCGACATCGACGAAGATGAAATTCTTTCTCTTGCGACACCTGCCAAGAAAGAGCGGCCCTCTCCTCCAGGACCTTCCTCTAGCAAACCGTTGGTTGTACCCCCAACGGTGCCAAAACCTACCACCCCTTCTATCAAAGTCAAGAAGGAGAAACCTATTGAATCTTCCCGTTCCTCGTCAGCTCACCATTCTCCTGTACCCTCCGTAAAAGGAAAAGAGAGAGAGGTAGCTCTTCCGGTTCCTCCCGTTGCTTCCAATAAGGTACGCAAGCCAGCGCAAGCCACGCCCATCCAAGAGAAGAAATGCAAAGAGCTTCTCAAGAATCTTGTCAAGATGCCTGAGTCCCTCATCTTTAGGCAACCCGTTGACCCCATTCGCGACGGTTGTCCTACGTAAGTTCTATTCTCTCCTTTCTGAGCTCAGGTTTACCCTTTTATAGGTACTTCGATGAGATTGAACATCCCATGGATTTCGGCACAATCTCAACTAAACTGGAGCATAGTAAATATGTGACGATGGAAGAGTTTAAGAAGGATGTCGAACTCGTCTTCAGCAACTGTAGAAAATTCAACCGACCAGAAGATTATCCTACGCTCTGTGCGAATACAGTTGAGAAGGCTTTCAAGAAAGAGTGGCCAAAGGCTATGGAGCGCAAGCTATCTTGGCAGGAGAAACGTGGTCTGCAGGGCATCGTGTCAAATCTCGTTAAAGAGCAAGTGTAAGCAGACAATGGCGTTTCGGATTCACCACGATCTCATTCCGTCCCTTTCTAGCTCCTGGGTGTTCCGCGAACCCGTCGATCCCATTGCCCTGGGCATCCCACAGTACCACGAAATCATTCCGAAGAAAGATGCACGAGATCTGAGAACCATCCGTTCAAAACTGGACAACGACAAGTACGACACAGCTGAGCACTTTGAATCAGACCTAGATTTGATGGTGGGCAATGCTATCAAGTTCAATGGCGCCGATTCAGAGGTGGGAATTCTGGCTGCAGGTCTGCGTGATCTTTACAGGAGACTTTTAGCGGAATGGAAAACTGGCACATCTAAGAAGCGGAAAGATGGTGACCAAGGTACTCCTCAACCAACGAAGAAGGTGAAGGTGGCATAAAGAGAGGACTTTATATTACATTACCTACATATTTGCTAGTTACAGTCATTTTAATATGCTCGTTTGTACAGTAAGGGTATTCAAGTGCGATAGGTGTATAGATGATGAGGTGGATATCGCGAATCAAGTCGGCCTACCAATCGGGCCAAAGTTCTGAGAGAATAAGAGACTCTTCTTCCGGAGCGTCTGATTGCTTCATCCATCGATCGGGTATCTAATGCAATGGGTGTGAGGAAGTCATAGTGTCAATGTAGAATTTTCGTCACTCACAAGTGGAAAGTATCTTTCCATAGCGCTCAAGAATCGCTGGCGATACTGTCGAGGAGTTACGATAGTTGGTTCTCCACGCCCTGCACCCCCTAGGAATGCTGACTCCTTCACCCAACTCTCAAGTTTCTTGTCCCAGGTATATGTACGAATGTAATCTTGAGAATAAATGTCAGGCATTGGCAAAGAGAATTGTAAAATCATAGACTGACCGACGATACCAACGACCAACTCGTTGTTGGTGCTGTCAACGCCGCAGACAAGGGAATAATCCATGACGTTGATGTCTGCCAGAAACTTGCTATCGTTATACAAAGCGCCGCGCAATATTCGTTTCGAGTGCTCCCGAAGGTAAAATGGCTGGAGGTGTGCAGCTGGTTGGCAGAGGTGAGTGGGGTGTCACATCCACTGGTCAGTTACTTACTTTCAACTAAATTCTCATCAAGCAGCACTTCGTTCTCTCTTCCAGTCGATTGTACGTGTCGATTTCGGGTTGAACCTTTTAAGTCGTAGATCTACCAGAAAATGTCAGCAGGTCGTCAAAGTCCCAACATATTTCCATCCTGACCTTACTGAAACGGCGATCGTAGAAGAGGTTTTCCATAACCAATAAATTCATCTGCATAGATTTCGATTTGCCTGGTCCCTTGTCTTTTCCTGTCTTCCTGAAGGTCAACTTGTAGCATCCGAAGACCTTCGCAAGAAGTGTAGGGCGCTAGAGACATTGATTAACATAGATGAGGTATTGTCCACGCGGCAACTCACGTTGGCATATACAGAGGAAGACATGTAATCGAAGTACGCAGGTGCGAATGTCTCCATCGTCTGCAATTCAGGTTTGGATAGTTCTTTCGCGATGAACCGATCATCTGCGGGTTGTCAGCTGAGGTCGTCATTAATCTGAGAAAGCTTGTACCTAGGGTTTTAAGGAATGCTGATCCTGATTTTCCTCCGCTAGCATTCCATTTGACGCATCTTGAAAGCGATTCGACCATGCTTTTCTCGCAATCATATGTACGACGTAACGCATCAAACTGTTCTGGATAAAGGACCGTACAGCTGATTGTTAAACCGCCACTTTCAAACGCTTTGGGAATTTATCAGCGAAGTGTTATTCTGAAATTTGATCTAGGGCTTACTGATAGCCCATGGCAGCTTGGAGGAAGGGACTCGTAGGTCTTCTGTAGGGTCGGCAGTATCAGCAGTGTCAAGGTTAACCACCCCCCAAGTTGATGTCGAATCTGCAACGGATCGATCGTCGGGCATAAACGCCTCACCGCCTTCCGTGAGTTTCGCTTCTCGCGCCGTCCTCTTCTCTGCTCTTGATTTGGAGAGCATATCCCGATATTGGGGCGAACTGGAAGGACTTGAGCAAATGAAGGGGATGCAAGCCGGAGAAAATATCTTAACTACACTTACTTCAACGCTAGTGCAATGATTGACGTCGGTTCGTCAAGTCGCACAACCATGGAGGAGTCACGAAAAATATGCTCGGGGTCACTCATGGGATCATCACCTTCAATTGAGTTCCGCGCTGCCTGAGGCCAGAAGCCTGACAATGCCTTGAAAAAGAGAGAATCTCTTGCCATCCCACTCCCCATATCTATGTCGGAGTGAGGTGGTGTTAGTACTGTTTCTTGCCGGGACTTCACCGACGATAAGAACGGAGATGCAGGCATGGGAATTTGGCCCGGCGGCTGAAGGCGCGACGAGGTTTCTCCTTCATGAGTTTCGAGAGGGATAGGACTGGTGGATGGTAGTGTTTCTGTGATTGAGTCGGCACCGGGCAGGGGTTCCGGAGATGGTAGTTCTGACGTAGGGGATTGTGTCTGGATGACAGGTAGTCCTGGATGCTCCTCGTCATTTCCTTCGTCTTCATCGTCCGCTTCACTGGAAGAATCAGAGCTTTC
>Ga0247742_10002637_pt1 | contig 11659 bp, 7 predicted proteins | sample UWRJL208509C2_FD_180944 | JGI IMG/M metagenome (GOLD analysis project Ga0247742, IMG submission 180944) | Plant litter microbial communities from Arlington Agricultural Research Station in Wisconsin, United States - UWRJ-L208-509C-2 | ecosystem: Environmental > Terrestrial > Plant litter >... | reverse complement strand
TCCGCTGCGATATCGACGATTGCGTCGCTCAGCCGCAATTCGGTCCGCAGGCGGGGGTGCGCGCGAAGGAAATGCGCCAGCATGGGCGTCACCAATTTTCGGCCGAACGGCACCGAGGTGGCGATCCTGAGCAGCCCCGATGCCCCCGCGTCGCCGGGGGCGACCGCGGCGCGGCCCTCCTCGGCCTGGCTCAGCATCGCTTCGGCATGCGGCAGGAATGCTTCGCCCTCTGGGGTGAGCGAAAGCGAGCGGGTGGTGCGGTGGACCAGCCGCACGCCGAGCTCGGCCTCGAGCGCGGCGAGCCGGCGCGACGCCGCCACCGGGGTCATCCCCAGCCGCCGGCCCGCCGCGGACAGGCTGCCATGCTGCACGGATTCGACAAGAATCCGCAGGTCCGAAAGGTCTATCATATCTCCGGATGATAAGCCGACCGCGCAAAAACCGCTACTTATGCGCGCCGGTGACAAGGTCCACATCGGCTCGGCGGGCGGCTGCAGGCAGGAATTGGCATGACGACGATGATGCAAAGCGCAGATATGATGCCGGCCAACCGGCTGGGGCAGGGGCTCACCTTCGCGATGGCGGCAGCGGCCGGCGTCGCGGTCGCTAACATCTATTACAACCAGCCGATGCTCGGCGTGATGGAGCGCGACCTGCCGGGATCGGCCACCAGCCTGGTGCCGACCGCCACCCAGCTCGGCTACGCGGCGGGCCTGTTCCTTCTCGTCCCGCTCGGCGACCTGGTCGAGCGCAAGCGCCTGATCGTCCTACAGTTCATCGGCCTCGCCGCGGCGCTGGCGATCGCGGCGGTCGCTCCGGGTGCGTGGATGGTGATCGCCGCTTCGCTGCTCGTCGGCGTGCTCGCCACCGTCGCACAACAGATCGTGCCGCTGGCGGCGCACCTCGCAAGCCCGGAGAAGCGCGGCGCCACTGTCGGCACGGTGATGGCCGGCCTGCTCTGCGGCATCCTGCTCAGCCGGACGCTGGCGGGCTTCGTCGCCACCCATGCCGGTTGGCGCGAGATGTTCTGGCTCGGCGTGCCGATGGCGCTGGCCGCGGGTGCAGTGATGGCGATGCGGCTGCCGCGCAGCATGCCCGATTCCACGCTTTCCTATGCCGGCCTGCTCGGATCGCTGGCCGGCCTGTGGTGCGAGTTCGGCGCGTTGCGCAAGGCGGCGGTGACCCAGGCACTGCTCTTCGCCGCGTTCAGCGTCTTCTGGACGATCCTGGCACTGCGCCTCGAGCAGCCACGCTTTGGCCTGGGTGCCGATGTCGCGGGCCTGTTCGGCGTCGTCGGCGCGGTCGGCATCCTCGCCGCGCCCGTGGCAGGCCGCATCGCTGACCGTCGCGGGCCGAAACTGGTGATCCTGCTCGGCGCGGTGCTGACGCTGGCCTCGTGGATACTCTTCGGAGTGTGGAGCTCGATCGCGGGGCTGGTCGTCGGCGTCATCCTGCTCGATTTCGGCGTTCAAAGCGCGCTCATCTCGAACCAGCACGTCGTCTACGCGCTCCGCCCAGAAGCCCGCGCCCGGCTCAACACAATCTTCATGGGCGCGATGTTCCTCGGCGGCGCTGCCGGCTCTGCCGCCGCGACCTGGGCCTGGAATGCGAACGGCTGGACCGCAGTGACCATCCTCGCCGCCGCTTTGTCCGCTGCCGCCGTGCTCATCCAGCTCGTTGGTACCAGGCAGGGGCGCTGAGCGATGCGCATCGCAATAGCCGGCGGCTCGATGGCGGGCCTGTTCGCGGCGGCGCTGCTGCGCCGGGCGGGTCACGAGGTCGAGGTCTTCGAACGTTCGCGCTCCGGGCTTGAGGGCCGCGGCGCCGGACTCGTCGCGCAGCAGGAGGTGTTCGATCTGTTGCACGCGATCGGCCGCGACGACGTTGCCGAGCTCGGTGTTGTCGCTCGTGAGCGAATCACGCTGGATCGCGCCGGAGTCGTCGTCCAGCGCGATCCGCGCCCGCAGATGCAGGTGTCCTGGGATCACCTCTACATCGCCGTGCGCATGCTGATCGCGGAGGATGGCTATCATCTCGGGCGGGGCGCCATCGGGGCCGGCCAGGATGCGGACGCGGCGTGGCTGGACTTGGACGATGGCACCCGGGTCGCCGCCGATCTGGTGATCGGGGCCGACGGGATCGGATCGGCGGTCCGCAAGGTCGTGGTGCCCGGCGATGCGGGGCCGCATTATGCCGGCTATGTCGCCTGGCGCGCGCTCGTTCCCGAAGCGGCGATCCCGGCTGCGGCCGCGTCGGTCCTGTCCGATCGCTTCGCATTCTACCACATGCCGGGCGGACAGGCGCTCGGTTACACCGTCGCCGGCGCGCAGGGCGAGCTCGAACCGGGCGGCCGCCGCTACAATGCGGTGTGGTACCGCCGTACCGCCGATCTCGCCGCCACGCTCACCGATGCCGGCGGTCGCACGCACCCCTTCTCGCTGCCGCCGGGCGGCGTCGCGCCCGACGCTGAGGTCGCGCTGCGCGCCGCGGCACGCCAGTTGCTGCCGCCGCCCTTTGCCGAGATATTCGCGGCCGAGCCTGCGCCGTTCGTCCAGACCATCTTCGACATGGAGACGCCGCGCATGATCGCTGGCCGCCTCGCTCTGATCGGCGACGCCGCATTCGTGGCCAGACCGCATACGGCGATGGGCGTGGCCAAGGCCGCCGGCGACGCAATCGCCCTCACCCAGGCAGTCGCGCGCGGATGGACGCCTGAGGCGCGCGATGATTTCGAGGCGCAGCGGCTGGAGATCGGCACTGCAATCGTCAATTACGGGCGGCGGCTCGGCGCCTCGCTGGAATAGGCGGCGAATTCAAGGGAGAGCAAGCGATGTCGTGTACGCATATGGGAACGATCCACGAGGTGACGCCGAGCGCGAAGGGCTGCGAGGACTGCTTGAAGATCGGCAGTGAATGGGTCCATCTGCGGCTGTGCCGCGAATGCGGCCATGTCGGCTGCTGCGACGAATCGCCGCACCGCCACGCGCGCGCCCATTTCCGCGCCACCCGGCATCCGATCATCGAAGGCTATGATCCCCCCGAGGGCTGGGGCTGGTGCTATATCGACGAGATCGAAGTCGATCTGCCCGACCAGACACCGCACCGCGATCCGATACCGCGATATTATTAAGACGACATTGTGTCGGTTTCCAGTGCGGTAAGGAACCTCGCGACAATGCAAGCGTGCCAGAACAGATCCGCATTCTTGGGGGGGTGTAGGCGCAGCGAGGTCCATCATCGTCCGTGGCATCCGGGTAGATTTGACCTCAGCTCCTGCGATGCCACTAACTTGCCGGTGTGGGCCGCCCCCAACGGATCGCCTAAAGTCTTAACTCTCCGTGGCGAATCGCGCCCTTACCCGGTTCCCAATGTCAGCTTTTCTTCAATTCTGTTTCCGAAGCGGTCGGGCGGGTAACGGCCCAGCTTCAGTCGTAACGCCACGCCGCGCGGACAAGCGCTGAACGTCGGCTTCCGACAAGAGCTGACGCTCAACCTGCGGCATCGGAACGACGGGTTTGCCCCCATAGCCGGCCATACCTTTCGGCCTGAACGAACGGCAGCTTTTAGGATCGGTCGAGCTTATCCGGAATGGCCGGGATTGGGGCGCATAGCGGTCATGGTCACAAAGGCGCTGACAGTCTGACCGGCGATAACTCCAACGTCCTTGACGAACCGTATCGTTTCACAAATCATACGTATCGATGACAAAGCAGCGTGCGCGTCTTGATAAGTCGGTTGAGGATGCTTTCCGCAACCAGCATCGCGCCATCGCCGGTCCGGTTCGCGGCATAGATCCGCAGGACCGGGAGGATGTCGCGCAGGACGCATGGGTCAAGACGCTCGAGGCTTCGCGCGAGCGCGTAATTCGATCGCCGCTGGCGTATTTCCGGCAGGCGGCGCGGACCACGCTGATCGATCGCTTTCGGCGGCGGGCGATACGTGCCGACCTCCAGATCGAGGTTTCCGACCAGCACGTCCGTATGGCTGCCGATGCAGGGCCCGATCCCGAGCGCAACGTCATCGCGTCCGATCGTTTGCGACGTGCGATGGCGGCGATCGATCGCCTGCCGGCTCGGCGCAGGGAGGTGTTCCTGCTCGCGCGTGTCGACGGGCTCAGTTACTCGCAGATCGCGAAGCGGCTTGGCATCAGCCCGCGCACGGTGGAGCATCACATCCACGCCGCCATGGCGCAGATTTCGCGCGAACTGGACGAGGGCGATCAGGCAGGGCAATAGGGGCTCTGGCCCTCCGAAACGTCTGTGAGGCGAGGAGTCGTCCGCCAGGATGAAAATCGAGGACAATATCCGGGACGAAGCCGCGCGCTGGTTCGCCGCGTCCAAGCGCGGCCCGATGTCGCTGGAGGAGCGGCGCGCGTTCGATAGCTGGCGCGCCAATCCCGTTCACCAGTCGGCGCTCAATCACATGCACGAGACCTGGGGCGAACTGGCCGGGCTGCAACGCACTGACGCTGTGCCCAACGACGTCAGCCATCGGTTTCGTTACAAGGCCGCGGTTGCCGCAGCGCTCCTCGTGGCGGGGGTCGGTGGCATGTATCTGACCTTTGCGACGCTGGGTCAGAGCAGCAATCGCATCGACACCGCGATCGGCGAGCAACGCTCGGCGACCCTGGCCGACGGTTCGGTGATCAATGTCAACGTCGCCACCAAGCTGAGTTATAATCTGGGCGCTCGGGACCGTGTGATCGACATGGGTAGCGGCGAGGCCGCGTTCTTCGTCCATCATGACAGCAGCAAGCCGTTCTTCGTCCGGACCGGCGCCTATGAAGTGCGCGCCGTCGGCACGGCGTTCAACGTTCGCAACCGGGGTGGCATGGTCGATGTCTCGGTGCTCCAGGGGACGGTGTCGGTGACGGCGATCGGCGGTCCGCATCCCGGCCGCCAGATCGCAATGCTTTCGGCAGGCAGACGCGTCGCGCTCGGCAGCCCGGATGCCGCCTCACCCGAGCAGGTCAGGCTCGATAGTGTGGATCCGCGAAGCATTGCGGAATGGCGCGCCCGCACCTTGGACTATGAAGATGTGCCGGTCTCGCGCGTCGTTGAGGATCTCAATGCCTTCTTCCCGCGCGCGCTGGTCGTGGATCCCGCGCTGGCAGGCAACCATATCACCATCCGCCTGCGCGTGGACGATCGGGAGCGCGCCTTGCAGACTCTGACCGGACTGCTCGACCTGCGTCTCGATCGCGAAGGCGATCGGGACGTGCTCACGAACAAGCGCTAAAGCTCGGCGCATCGACAAAGTCTTCCTAGCGGCCAGCGGTCGCCAGCGAACCTTCCGCTACGCAAATTATTTTCGTGGGCCCTAGGTAGGCGGTGCGAATGCCGCGTCCTTCCTCTTGATCGTAAGAACGAAAGGGGCGTGGGATATGGCGAAATCAGGTTTCCGGGGGGATTTTTCGCGATGGGCGTTGGCCGTGAGTCTGGGCGTGGGCGCGCTCCCAGTCTCATCGCCCGCGGCGTGGGCACAGGAAGCCACCTATAGCTTCGACGTGCGCGCGCAGCCACTCTCGGCCGCGTTGCTCGACCTCGGTCGGCAGGCGCGCATCTCGATAGCGGCTTCGCGAGACGTCGTGCAAGGCCGGACCTCCAAGGCGGTCCGGGGCACGATGACCACGCGTGAAGCGCTCGCGCACCTTCTCGAGGGCACCGGGCTGACTTATTCCTTCATAGGCCCGGATGCCGTGCGCGTCTCGAAAGGGCGGCCGGTATCGCAGGGCGCAGCCTCACCATCGTCGAGCTCGGACAGCCCCACGGCAGTGGCGGTAGCGCAGGATCAGGCGCTTGCCGGTACCGGCGAAGCGACGGAGATCGTCGTCACCGGGACGCGACTTGCGCAGAAGGGCGACGAGGGAGTCCTTCCTGCAACCGTGATGAGCGCAAAGCAGATTGAGCGGCGCGGCTATACCAATCTTCTCGAAGCCCTGAGCGAGCAGCCTGCTTTCGGCGTGCCGGGCACCAGCGCGATTGGACAGCAGTCGCGCTACACCAACGGACAGAGTTTCCTGAACTTCCTAGGCCTGGGCGCCCAGCGCACGCTCACCCTCGTCAACGGTCGCCGGTTCGTCTCGTCCAACACCGCACATTTTCTCGGCGCTACCGGAAGCGCCGGCAGTCTCGTCGATATCAACGCCATCCCCGAAGTGATGGTCGACCGGGTCGAGACGGTGTCGGTCGGCGGCGCCCCGATCTATGGTTCGGATGCCATCGCGGGCACCGTCAACATCATCCTCAAGCAGAATTATGACGGTCTCCAGGTGGAATCGACCAATGGCATCTCGGAACATGGCGATGCCGACAATCATCGCGTCAGCGCGATCCTGGGCAAGAATTTCGCCGACGGGCGAGGAAACTTCGTCGTCGCCGGTGAATGGAACAAGAGCAGCGGCCTCAAGACCTCGGATCGGGCCCGCACCGGCGCCAGTGGACCCTTCTATACCGCGCCGAGCGATCCGAGCGCGCCCTATGGCAACCAGCTCTATTATGGGCCGCGCTACTTCTCGTTCACGCAATATGGCATGCCTTTCGCCGCGGACTATTATGATCCGGGCACCCTTGGGATCAAGGACGCCGGCGGCACCACGCTGGCGTTCAACCGGGAAGGCCGGCTGGCGCCGTTCAACTTCGGCACGCTCACCGGTGACGGCCTGACGAGCGCGGGCGGCGACGGTCTGCCGATCAACGATTTCGGCGGCTTGCTGACCGACTCGGAACGCTATCTTGGCGTCGCCCAGGCGCACTACAGATTTTCGGATGCGGTGCGCGTGTTCGGCGAGGCCTGGTATTCGCACAGCAGCGCGACGAATCTCGTATTCGATCCCTATTACAGCACGAGCCTGTTCGATCCCACGGCCGGCACGGTCAACGGCAATCTCGTAATCAGCCTGGACAATCCTTTTCTCAACCCGGCCGACCGCGCGATCATCGCCACCAATCTTGCGCGATATCCCGCTGGCGCGGACCTCAACCATGATGGCCGCCCCGATGTCCTGCCGACGCCGCCGGGAACGTTCGCGCTTGGCCGGGGCAGCACGGACTGGCAGACGGGACGGGCCACGACTGCAGTGGAAACCTATCGCTTTGTGGCGGGCGTCGACGGCGACCTGCAGTTCGGCAGCCGCCCGTGGCATTATGAAGCGTCGCTCAACTTCGGGCACTCCCGGGCGGTCAACAGGTCGCCCCAGATCGTTTTCCAGAATATGATCAACGCGCTGAATTCGACGCGCAACGCCGGCGGCACTATCGTCTGTACCCCCGGCTATACCAGCGCGCCGATCGCCACGCTCAACGCCAATTGCACCGCGCTGAACCCATTTGGCCAGAGCGACACGGCGATGCAACGTGCTGCAATCGATTATATCACTGCGGTGGCGCGCTCGACATCGACGAACCGCCAGTTCGTCTTCAACCTCAACACCCAGGGAACCCTCTTCGCGCTCCCCGGCGGCGAAGTTCGCACGTCGCTCGGCTACGAACACCGCTTCGAGGCGACCGGCTTCGACCCCGGCGTCTTCGGTTATGGCCAAACGCTATCGGACGGCACCCGGCAAGGCTTCGGTGACAGCGTTCCCGCCGATCCGGTCAACGGCTCCTTTCGGACCAACGAGGGATTCGTCGAGCTTCAGATCCCATTGGTATCGCCCGAAATGGGCTGGTCGTTGCTGGACCGCGCCCAGCTTCAGGGCGCCGCGCGGTATGTGCAGAACTCGCTATCCGGCGGCGCCTGGACCTATACGTTCGGTGGAGAACTGGCGCCGGTTCGCGATATCACTTTTCGAGGCAATTTCACGCGTTCGATCCGCTCGCCGGCGATCGAAGAGGTCTTTTATCCGACCTCGAGCGCCTTTGTAGGCGGTCGCGATCCCTGCGATGTGCGGTACATCGCCGGCGGCCCCGATCCCCAGCGCCGCGCCGCCAATTGCGCCGCTGCCGGTGTGCCGGCCAATTTCAGCTCGAACTTCTCGAAATTCTCGATCCGGGGAACGGTATCAGGCAATCCCGACCTGCAGAACGAAACCGCGAACAGCTACACGTTCGGGGCGCTCCTTCGCCCGCGGTTCATTCCCGGACTGACGGTCTCGGCCGATTATCTGAACATTTCGATCAAGAACGAGATCATTTCTATCCGCGGCGCCGACATCCTCAACGCGTGCTACGATGCCGCCGACTATCCCAATGCATTTTGCCAGGCCGCACCGCGCGATGCCAATGGTCAAATCACCACGCTCCGCCAAGGCTTCTACAATGCAGCGATCGCCAAGTTGAAGGCGATACAGGGCCAGGTGGATTACGATCTGCCGCTGAGCCAGTTGGGCATGGGTCCCGACGCCGGCCAACTCGACCTGGGCTTCTCTTTTTACCACCTGATCGAGCAATATCAGAAAATTGGCGTCAATGACGTGAACCATCTCGCGGGCGAGGTGGAGAACCCTCGGGATTCGTTCACGGCGAATCTGAACTACGTCAATCGGGGGTTCAATTTCCTGTGGCAGACCCAGTATGTCGGCCCGGGCAAGATCGACGTCGACCTGCCGGACAGCACCTATCAATATCCCGGTGTGAAGGGCTGGTACCTGTTCAACGCATCGCTCGGCTACGCGATCGACGACCGCTACAAGATCCGGCTCGTCGTGAACAATGTGTTCGATGCGGCGCCGCCGCTGATCGTCCCCGCCACGGGCGGCACCTTCACCTATTTCCAGGGGCTGCTCGGGCGCAATTTCCGCCTTTCGGTATCTGCCGGCTTTTAAGCCGTAGCTGCCGCCAACGATCGCGCGATCGATCAATAGAGAGTTTGAAAGAGGTATCTCGCAATGCGTCGTATGACTTGGGCCATCACTGGTCTCGGATTGATCCTCTCAGCGCGGGCGATTGCCCAGACCGCCGAAGCGCCGACAGCAGACGATGACCCCTATATCTGGCTGGAGGACAAGGACGGCGGCCGGGCAATGCAATGGGTGGAGGCCGAAAATGCGCGCACCCTGCCACGCCTGCAGGGCGACCCGCGCTACACGGACTTCTACAATAGTGCCTATGCCATACAGGCGGCAACCAATCGCATTCCGGAACCCGGTCTCATCCATGGTCGGGTCCTGAACTTCTGGCGCGACGCCGCGCACCCGCACGGCCTGCTGCGCTGGACGACGATCTCCGACTACAGCACCGCGAACCCGCACTGGACGACGCTGCTCGACGTAGATGCCCTGGGGAAAGCGGAAGGAAAGACCTGGGTCTGGAAAGGCTATAACTGCCTGAAGCCCGATGAGCGCCTGTGCCTTTTCGCGCTGTCCGAGGGCGGCGAGGACGCGATCACGCTTCGCGAATTCGATTTAGAGACTGGCCAGTTCGTACCGGGCGGTTTCGTTCTCCCCAAGTCGAAGCAGAGCGTTCGCTGGATCGATCGGGGCACGCTCCTTGCCTCGCGCGACTGGGGCGCCGGCACCCTGACGAAATCGGGCTATCCGTTCGTGGTCAAAATGGTGAAGCGCGGCCAACCCCTTGGCGAGGCGCGGGAGGTGTATCGGGGCTCGGCCGAGGATCAGGTCACCACGGTTCCCGCGGTGCTGACCGACGGGCAGGGCCACAAGGTGACATTGATCGCGCGCGGCACGACCTATTTCGGACACGATATCCTCGCGCTCACGCCCCGCGGTGTGGTGAGGCTGCCGATTCCGGAAAAGACCGATATCCTGGCAATGGTCGATGGCCAGGTGGTGATTCTGCTTAACGAGGACTGGGTGACGCCCACCAGGACGATCCGTGCGGGAGCGCTGGTGAGCGTGGATTACCGCCAATTGGATGGCCGGCCTATCACGCCGGTCGTCATCCTGCAGCCGAACGCAAAGCAGTCGATCGAAATCGCGGCCGGCACGCACAGCAAGCTGCTGGTCTCGATGCTCGACAATGTCCGCAGCCGCGCCCTCATCTTCTCGTACAGCGCTGGCGGATGGACATCCCAGCCCGTCGCGCTGCCCGATAACGCGTCGATATTGATCGAGGCTGCCACCGCCCGCAGCGACGATGCCTATCTCACGGTCACGAGCTTTCTCGATCCCACTACTCTGTGGTCATTGGACGCAGCGACCGGACGAGTGGCGCCGACTAAGGCGCTCCCCGCCCAGTTCGATGCCTCCAGGGATATCGCCGAGCAATTCGAGGCGATCTCCACCGACGGTACCCGCATCCCCTATTTCATCGTTCACCGCAGGGATCTTAGGCTGGATGGCTCCACGCCGACCATCATGACCGGTTACGGCGGTTTCGGCGCTTCGGAATCGCCCGATTATTCCGCGATCACGGGCAAGCTGTGGCTAGAGCGCGGAGGCAGTTTCGTGCTGGCCAATATCCGCGGTGGCAGCGAGTTCGGGCCAGCGTGGCACGAAGCCGGCCTCAAGACCAAGCGCCAGATCATCTATGACGACTTCGCCGCCGTGGCGAAGGACATATTCGCGCGCAAGCTCTCCTCCCCCGCGAAGTTCGGCATCTATGGCGGATCCAATGGCGGCCTGTTGATGGGCGTGGAATTCAATCAGCATCCCGAACTTTGGAGCGCGGTCGTGATCCAGGTTCCGCTGCTCGACATGCTGCGGTATGAGCAAATCCAGGCAGGCGCCTCATGGGTCGACGAATATGGCTCGGTCACCGTCCCGGCGGAACGGGCGTTCCTTTCCAAAATCTCGCCCTATCGCAATCTCCGCCGAGGCGTTGCCTATCCCGAACCGTTCATCTGGACCACGACCAAAGACGATCGCGTCGGCCCTCAACATGCGCGCAAATTCGCCGCACGAATGAAGGAATATGGTCTGCCGTATCTCTATTATGAGGACACCGCCGGCGGCCATTCGGGCGATGCCGATATCGCGCAGAGCGCGCGGCGTCACACGCTTGAGATGATCTACTTCACGCAAAAGCTTATGAGCGGAAATAGCGCGCCCGATGCGGCCAAGTGACGAAGGTGGCACCGCGCACCTTGTAGAGTGCGCGGAGAGGAAGGCTGATCGCGGCTTCGGGAGGGGTGGATGCGCTACGACATAGTATTGCTGACGAGCATGTTCGGCATGCCGCTCGCCACGGCACACGCGCAAACCATAGCGCCAGCAATTTCCGATCCGGCTCCCGACGCAAGATACCCAGCGGGTCTGGACGCCTTCGTGTTGCCGGTGAGGCCCGGCGCCATGAACGCGCTGATCTACCTGGCGTCGGGTTCCGGGCACCATCCCACGCTGTTGCTGCTCCACGGCTTCCCCGGCAACGAGCAAAATCTCGACCTTGCCCAGGCGGCGCGCCGTGCGGGCTGGAACGTGCTGACGATGCATTATCGCGGATCTTGGGGAAGCCCGGGAAGCTTCTCTTTCACCCATGCCGCCGAGGATGCGCACGCCGCACTCGCGTATCTCCGCGTACCGGCCATCGCCGAGAAATATCGCATTGATACCACGCGCATCGCGGTGGCCGGACACAGCATGGGCGGGTTCATGGCTGCCAATGCGGCCGCGGACGACAAGGCCGTGATCGGCCTATTCCTGATCGACCCCTGGGACCTCTCGGTGTCGGCGGCCGCGCTTACCAAATCCGATGGTCCTAAGAACTGGCACAAGGAGGTGGCCGACGAGATGCCGCCGCTGGCCGGGACCAGCGAAGCGGCG
>Ga0247742_10002636_pt1 | contig 11660 bp, 6 predicted proteins | sample UWRJL208509C2_FD_180944 | JGI IMG/M metagenome (GOLD analysis project Ga0247742, IMG submission 180944) | Plant litter microbial communities from Arlington Agricultural Research Station in Wisconsin, United States - UWRJ-L208-509C-2 | ecosystem: Environmental > Terrestrial > Plant litter >... | reverse complement strand
ATTTGCCCTCCTCGGTTGACGCGGACGGTTGCGCTACCGGAACGGCGGAGGTCAATCCGTCGACGTAAAAGTCGAAGAAGCGGCGGTTGTCGAAGCGTTCCACGATGGTTGCCGGTTGCAGTCCCGTTTGCGCGCTGGCGTGGCCGATCGAGCGTCCATTGGTGATGCCGACCGTGGTGTTCGAAGCCGTTCTTGCCGTCGTAGCCATAGCCGTTGAGCTGCTTGAATAGCCGCGCGATGATGCCTTCGCGGGCGCTGCCATACACCACGCGGTCATACACCTGCTTGTCGATCTTGAAAGCTTGTTGCTGAACTTTGATGCGGCGGGGCTGGGCAAAGTGGATAACCTGGAAGGCATGAGCTGGGGACCGCTGCTGTCCAACGGTCACCGCAGTCTGGTCCTGGTCTCGGACGATGACTTCAGTGATGACGAAGTGACGCAGTTGCTGGCGTTCGAGCTGTTGCCGGCGTCGGATTAATCTCCAGTACCAGCGGCCTGGAGCTGCATGGCCGGCGTCAGACGGACATGGCGACGCAACGGCTGGCTGAAATCTCTTGACTTGTTGCTTTCGAAATCAAGCTTATTAAAGTAGTCGCATTTGATCCACATAGAAAAAATATCGTATTAACAATTTTTTCTTACCGTGCTAGAGTGATAAGCCAGATTCCATCGATGTGAAGCGGGGGACATATGGCCTTGATCTATGGCGACAATCTCGATCACCACAAGCCATATGCCAATGCGAAGCCGAATGCGAGCCCCCCGGACCCAGGCTACTGGACCGCCGCCGATGCCAGCGCCGACTATCTGGCAGGTACGGCCGACGCCGACAGGATCGATGGCGGCCTGCTGAATGACACCCTGATTGGCGGCGGCGGCGACGATTATTTGTACGGTGGCTCCGGCAATAACGTGCTATCGGGTGGTGACGGCGACGATTATCTGGCGGTCGAGTCAGGCAATAGCATCCTGTCTGGTGATGATGGTAACGACTGGATTTATTTAGGCAGTGGCGGCACCCATACCGTCAGCGGCGGCGCCGGCTACGATAGCCTCCACGCCGAATACCTGTTTGCGGGGGAGACCACGCTGGCCGGCGGCGAGGGCGATGATGCGTACTACATCTATGCCATGACCGTCGCCACGATCGTCGAGTTGGCCGAGGAAGGCAACGACCAGATTCAGCTGTACTTCACCCGTTCGGGCAGCTACTACGTGCCGCTGAATGTGGAGTACGTGTTCATGATGCATGTGGAGCCGATGCCGTCATCGATCAAGATCTACGGCAACGAGCAGTACAACTACATCAGCGGTAATACCAGCGACGATTTCATCGATGGCGGCGGCGGCGACGACGATCTCAATGGCGAAGGCGGCAACAACACATTGCTGGGCGGCGACGGCAATGATTCCATTTCCGCGGACGACGGCAACAATGTGATGGAAGGCGGCGCCGGCAACGACTCTCTGCACAGCGGTAGCGGTGATGACGTCATGCGCGGCGGCGACGGCGACGACTATCTTGAAGCCGGTGATGGCGTCGACACCCTCGACGGCGGCGCCGGCAATGACCACATCTTTGCAGGCGGCGGCAACGACCGGCTCGATGGCGGTGATGGCGACGATACCCTGAATGGCGGCGCCGGTGACGATACGCTCAATGGCGGCAAGGGGAATGACCTGCTGTATGGTGGCGCGGGCGACAATGCCATCAATGGCAATGTCGGTGCAGACACCGTCTTCCTCGGCGCGGCGGACGATGGGAAAAACAGCGCCAGCGGCGGCGAGGGGAATGACTACTTCGTCGTCGAGGCCGGTTTTTCCGGGCAAGCCACGCTAAGCGGCGGCACTGGCGACGACACCTATGCGCTGGACGCGCACTCCAATGTCGCCATCGTCGAAATTGCCGGCGAGGGAGATGATCTGGTCAGGCTCAGTTTCAGCCAGGCGGATAGTTTTACCATGGCCGCCAATGTGGAAAAGCTGACCATGGTGGATGGGGAAAAAGTTCTTACCGGACTCAGCATCGATGGCAATGCGCTGGACAATCGGATTGACGGCAGCACCAGGGATAGATATCTGATTGATGGCGGGGGCGGCAACGATACGATTATCGGTGGCGTGGGCAATAACACGCTGCGGGGCGGCGACGGCGACGATGATTTGAGCAGCAATTCTGCTCAAGGCAACGATCAGATGGACGGCGGCGCTGGCGACGACAGGATTTCCGGTGGCGGCGGCGACGACGTGATCCACGGCGGCGCCGGTAGCGACAACCTGCAGGGCGACGCCGGCAACAACCAGGTGTATGGCGACGCCGGCGATGATTTTTTGTTGGCCTTCGGCGGCACCGATTACCTCGATGGCGGCGACGGCAATGACATGATGTTCGGCACGGACAGTAATTTTTTTGGCCCGCCGGGCAAAGTCACCATGGTCGGTGGCAAGGGGAATGACAACTACCGCGATTTCTTGCCGGACCTGGATACCGCCCTGGAGTTGTCGGATGAAGGCTATGACTGGCTGATGCTGCATGAGTCGGGCGCTGGCGCCTTTACGCTGCCCGACAACATCGAAGGGTTGTCCGCGCCGTGGTCAGGCAGCCAGTACACCCGGCTGACCGGAAACGCGGGCGACAATCAGATCGAGGGCGCCAGCGGCATCGCCGACGTCATCGACGGCGGCGCCGGCAATGACAGTATCGATGGCCACGGCGGCGCCGATACGTTGCTGGGCGGCGACGGCGACGATCTGATACTCACCAGCGATTATTACGACCATTCCGTGCGTTTGCCATGGGAGGTCGACGGCGGCGCGGGCGAAGACGCACTCTATGTGTATTACAAGCAAAGCCAGCTGACATCGACAAAGAAACTGGACGACGGCTGGCGCTTGCTGTCCTTTGGCGACGACACGGTGCGGGTGCGCAATGTCGAATGGCTGCATTTCGACGATGGCGAAATCGCCCTCGACAGTAGCGGGCCGGACACCGGCGTACTGCGCTTCCACGGCATCAACTGGCAGGAGTTGCCCGATGGGAGCTACAGCGGCACCGGCAGTTTTTCTGTCGGCCCGGTCGACGTGGTCGGCACAGCCATCATCACCAAGAGCGGCCAGATTATGCTGGCGGGTAAGATCAGCGCCACCGCCGGCGCCACCACGTACAGCTTCAACACCGGCGCCATCGTGGTCGACCGCGCAACCGGCATCGGCGATCTGTCCGGCACCTCCGCCACCATCGCCGGCCTGACGGTCACACCGCGCAATATCCATTTCAGCGGCGCGGACGCCGCCATTGTCCTCGGCTTGACGTTGCCGGCGGAGGCGGGCGGCTTCAAGCTCGATGCCGACGGCAGCGTCAGCCTGCTGCTGCAGAACGATGTGTTCAGCTTGCGCGCCGATGGCCAGGGCACGGTGCGGCTGCCCGACATCGACGCCCGCTTGTACGGTGTGCTGGATGTGAAGACCAGCCAGGTGACCCTGGCCTTCGACTCCGCGCAGAACGCCTTCGGGCTGACCGGGAAATTCAGCATCGACCCTGCCGGCCCGCTGCCCAACCTGACCATGGAATTACGCGGCAACGGCTTGCTGATCCAGGATGGCAAAGTGGCCGCGCTGGACACCCAGTTCACCGTGGACAAGTTTGCCGTGCGCGGTATCGGTGTCGAGGATACCTTGGTGGCGCTGAAGCTGGGCGGCGAGAATGATAGCTTGGGCGGGCATACCAAAGTCAGTCTGCCCTTTTTCCGCGGCGGCACGACCATCGAGGCCGCCATCGGTTTTGCACTGGACCCGCCCCAACTGGACAGCGTCGACATTACAGCCTCGCTGGCGACACCGATTCCCATCGGCGCCACCCCGATGTTCATCACCAGCCTGGGCGGCGGCATTGCCAACATCGCCGCTGCCAGCAGCACGCCGGTGCTATTCAAGGGCAGCGTCGGACTCAGTGTGGGAGCGATCCGCTCGCCCGTTGAATTCATGTTGCGTGGCGAAATCGACGTCAACCATGGCAGCGGCGAGCTGACCGGGCATGTCATCAGCGACAGCCTGTTGCAGCTGTCGGGACATGCCGATTTCGACTGGCGCGCCGGCACGCTGAGCTATACCGGCACGGCCAGTATCCTGGACGGGGTGGCCAGCGGCAGCCTCGCGCTGAATGCCAATCTGAACCTGGACATAAGGGGGGGCGGCAGCGCCCAGATCAAGTTCTTGGGCTACAGCGGCAGCGGCCAGTACACTCTCAACTTCAGCAACGATAACAACAGCGGCAATGACTATGTGTCGGTCTGGACCACGCTGTCCATGTCGCTGCTGGGCGGCGACAGCACCCTGCAGTGGGGGGCTAATTATTATTTCGATGGCAAGGTGACGCCGCTGGGCCAGTCCGTCGTGCCGCTGTATAAAAGCTGGATCATCGATGCGGGCGGGCAGGACTTGCTGATACAGGCGCACTGGAGCAGTGTCACCACGGCGGCGGTGCAAACCCGGCTGGTCATCTACGACGATCTGGCCAAGACGGTGGTGCGGCAAGTGGTGCAGGAAGCGGACTACGCGGCGCAGGGCATTGCCGTGGTGTCGGCGCTGGGCGGCGCCAACGACAAGTTCGTCTACGTGGCTCGCACCTCGGCCGGTGTCTACGACCTGGAGCTGGTCGATGCGAGCAAGCTGGGAACGGTCAGCTATTCTGCAAGCACCACGCTGACGCCATTGAGCCTCAATCTGCTCGCTGCAAGTGTCAACGATTCTGTGCTGGCGCTGGGCTACGCGACGTCGTCCGCCACGGGGCAGATCCAGTTCTATGCCGATACCGATGGCAGCGGCTACGATGGTCGTCTGCTGGGCGTGGCCGCCGCCGATGCCAGCGGCGTGGCCAGTCTGGCGCTAGACCAGCTGGCGCCCGGCAGCTACTGGATCTACGGCGTACTGAGCGATGGCCAGCGGATTCCTGCGATGGCCTACGCGACGACGCCGGTGGCGGTGAGCGGCGCCGCCGATGTGTCCGTCAGCATCAGCAATGCGGCCTTGGTGGGACTGGGGCAGGGTGTCGACGTGAGCCTGCAGATCGTCAACCACGGCACGGCTGCCGCACATGGGCTGGATCTGGCGGTGCTGCTGCCGGCCGGCTTGCGCGTGCTCACCAGTTCGCGCACGGCCGACCGCAGCGACGGCCAGGGACTGCACTACCTGTTCGATATGCTGCTGCCGGGGCAGACTGTTACGCTGACCTGGCGTGCCGACGGCGCGGCCGGCAGCTATCTGCTGCAAGCCAGCGTCGGCGGCAGTGGTTACGATAAGGATCTGGTCGACAACCAGGCCATCAGCAGCGTCCAGATTGCCGTTGGCCAGGGCAGCGCGGGCGACGACAATCTGAGCGGCACCGCCAAGGACGACATCCTGTCCGGCGGCGCCGGTAACGACATGCTGTCGGGCGGGGCGGGCGACGATACCTTGCATGGCGGCGATGGCGGCGACATCCTCAATGGCGGTCCCGGCAACGATAAGCTGGACGGCGGCGCCGGCATCGACCTGGCCGACTATCGCGGTGCGTCGGCCGGCGTGGTGGTCGACCTGGGGCGCAGCGTCAGCAGCGGCGCGGATGGCAACGATGTGCTGACCTCGATAGAGGGCGTGCTGGGCAGCGCGTTCGGCGATACCTTGACCGGCGGCGCCGGCGACGACCTGCTGACCGGCGGTGGCGGCGATGATGGTTTGACCGGCGGCGAGGGCAGCGACACGGCCGATTATCACAGCGCTTCCGGCGCGGTAAGCGTCAATCTGGCGCAAGGGGTAGCCAGCGGCGCCGACGGCAGCGACACCCTGGCTGGCATCGAGAACGTCATCGGATCGGCGTTCGCCGATACATTGGTGGGCGGCAGAGGCGGCGGCACGCTGTCGGGACTGGGCGGCGACGACCGCCTGAGCGCCGGCGCCAATGGCGGCACCCTGCTGGGCGGCGATGGCGACGACGTGCTGGAAAGCCTGTCGGGTACATCGAATACGCTCGATGGCGGCGCCGGCGACGACGTCATCACCGGCGGTAACGGCGGCGACCGGCTGATCGGCGGCGCCGGGAATGACACGCTGGACGGCGGTGTCAATAACAAGCAGTATGGCACCACCTACAACACGGCGGTATATAGCGGCGCTTTTGCCAGCTACCAGATCGAGCAGCACGACGGCTATTTCACCGTCTCCTCGGTGGCGGAAGGCGTGGACACGCTGCGCAACATCGACATCCTCAGCTTTGCCGACCGGCCAGATCTGTATCTGCCGCGCGAATTCGTCGAAGGCAAGGACCATACGGCGCCGACTTTTTCCAGTTACTTGTTCAAGACCAAAATCAAAGGCGCAGAAAATCTGTCGCTGACGTTTTCGGAAATTGTGCAGGCAGGCAGTGGCACGATCAGCATCAAGGATGTCAGCGGAAAGGTCATCGAGTCTTTCGATGTGGCCAGCAGCACCCGCCTGAGCTGGCAGTACAGCGGCCTGAGCATCGACCCCAGCGCTGACCTTGCGGCAGGCGCCTTGTACACGGTGAATTTTTCCGACGGCGTTGTGAAGGACCTGGCCGGCAACAACTTCGAGGGCGCGCTGTCGGCATCTTTCAAAACCATGCCCGCCACGGCCAGTACGATCACCGAGGTAGTACCGCTGAAATTACCGGCGACGGCGGTGGCCACCATGTTCACTGCTGGTGACCTGAACCAGGCCGCCAGCTGGAACACCGCCGCCAATCGCGGGCAAGCGGTGGCGCTGACCTTTTCCTTTGGCGACACCCGACCGGCCGACGGCGCTTCCTACACCAGCGACGAAGCGCGCGCCTGGAGCATCGCCCAAGAAGCGACGGTGCGGCAAGTGCTGAGCGCTTACGCGCAAGTGGCCGGCGTGACCTTTACCGAAACCGCCAATCCGGCCCAGGCCGATCTGGGATTTTATTTGTACTACCGCGAGATGGACAACGTGGCGGGCTATGCCATTCCGCCGGTGGGCGGCGGCCAGAAAGGCAATCAGGCCGGCGACGTGTTCTTGAACACCAGCGCGTTTGCCGCTGACGGTGCCAACGCCTACCTGCTTTATCATGAAATTGGCCACGCGCTGGGACTGGCTCATCCATATGACGGCAACAATGGCACGCCCACCATCGAGAGCCTGGGGATAGGCGGCAACCGCATCTATTCGGTAGTTGATGAGCGTCTGACCGACAAGCCATATTACTTCGGCCCCAACGGCTGGGAGCAGATTTTCAATCCGAGCGGCCCGATGATACTGGACATCGCGGCCTTGCAGACGCTGTACGGCGCCAATGCGCAGACCAACAACGGCGACACCACCTACCGCTTCGACGTCAATCCGAATTTCTACCGCACCATCTGGGATGGCGGCGGCCACGACACCATCGACGTGTCGAACCAGAGCAACGCCAGCCTGATTTCGCTGGAGGCTGGCAATTACAGCACCATCGGCCTGCGCGACCCGTTCGCCGGCATTGCTGCATCGGTGATCGAAGCAGCCACCGCGCAGATCGATCCGATCTATTTCAACGATGGCAGCAACAGCCTGACGATCGCCTTTGGCGTCGTCATCGAAGATGCGATCGGTTCCGCCGCCGCCGATATCCTGATCGGCAACGCAGCCGACAACAAACTGAGCGGCGGCGGCGGCAACGACCGTCTGCGCGGCAGCGCGGGCAATGACGTACTGGAAGGCGGCAACGGCCTCGACCTCGCCATCTACGGCGGCGCACGCAGCAACTACACGGTGGCGCGGACTGCGTCCGGTGGCGGTACGGTGACGGACAATGTGGCGACCGAAGGCCGGGACGTGCTGACGGGCGTGGAACGGCTGGCGTTCAGTGATAGCGCCTATGCGCTGGATATCGACGGCGTCGCTGGCCAGGCATATCGCATCTACCAGGCAGCCTTCAACCGCACGCCGGACTTGCCCGGCCTGGGCTACTGGATACAAGCGATGGACAGCGGCCAGACGCTGACGCAAGTTGCCGCAGGCTTTGTCAGTTCCAGCGAGTTCCAGCTGCAATACGGCGCCGGCGCGACCCATGAGCAGTTGCTCACGCGCTTCTACCAGAACATCCTGCACCGCGCCCCAGATCCTGCAGGATACGACTACTGGCTCGACATCCTTGTTACCCAGGCGGCGACGGTACCACAAGTCCTGGCCTTCCTCAGCGAAAGCCAGGAAAATGTGGATGCGCTGGCCGCCATTATCGGCAATGGTTTTGCCTATACGCCGTACGGAGTATAGGCATGCACGCAATGGAACGTAATCTTACGAGCGAGCTCCGCGGTGTATCGGTACGGGCACAGTGTGACGACGCGGAAGATATCAAGCTGCAGGAGCTGATAAGTGTGGTCGAAAAATATCGATAGCCGCTTCTGGCTATCCATGCAAGCCCGAGCGGATTGCGTATCTATGCGCGCGGAACCTCGGAGCTTGCATCGGTGGACCGCGCCTCTTCGTGGGCGCGAGGCTGAAACGGGGTAGCCTCATGCATGTCGCGATGCGGAATCTCTGGCTTGGGAGCGCCGGTAATTTGAAACCGTCGATGAAATCGAAACGGACGGCTTACGCCGCGCGGATCTTTGAAAAAGGGAATGGCGAAGACCTCGTCGCTAAACAACTCCAAAGTCCAATCCGTGTCGCCGAAAAAAAGAAACCGCACGGTATCGGGCGGGCAAAGCTCCAGTAGCGAGAACACCCCGGTTGCGTACATCCAGCCAAGCCGCGCGGAGTCCACAACATTCAACTTGGCGTCGAATAGATAGATGTGAAGCGTCTCTTCGTACATGATATCGTCGGTGACAAAGGCGAGCACCAAGTCATGCCATCGTATAGCGGCTTCAAGCACCGCGCCGTCAATGATGTGCCCGGTGGGCTGCCGGTTGATGATCACCTCACTTTGCGGCAAGTCTTCGCTCGGCGGCGAACCGATCAGACGAAGCGCAAATTCAGAAGGGTGAATAAGTTTCACGATTTACCTGCTACAGAAAACTGATGCCCAAAGCGGCAAGCGCGCCGCCGACAAATGCGCCTATTGTGACGCAAACCGGAGCGCCAGGGCCGCACGCAAGACCAGCAATGGCGCCTCCGGCCATGCCGCCGCCGATGCCTGCGCCGGTGGAGAGAAGCTCTCGTCCAGCCGCTGAAACTTTATCGGTGGACGTGGCGATGTTATATGCAGAAACCCCCAACGAGATAACGATCAACCCACGTCCAGCATAGGACAAACGCGTCAGAATTGTGCTGACTTTAAGGTTTGATGTTCCTGCAGATTTGACGATCGAGGCGTAGACGACATCTTTTTGCGATGCCGACAGGTTTTTGAACACTGCGTTCTCGCCGTAATGCCGGATTGCGTGACGTGCGACGAGTTCGTTTAATGAGTAACCCTTAACCTTGATGTATTGGGCCATCGCTCGGCCGACAGGTGTGCTTCTTCGGCGGAAAATCTCCATGACCACATTTCTGGTTTCTTGCGCTTGGTTGGCCGCTTCAGTCCAAGTGATTTTTCCTGCCAACGCATCGTCTTCCAATTTCTTCGCCATAGCCTTTATTTCTCGCGAGTAGGCAAGCCGAGTAGTGGAATCGATGGTGACGTGCGCCCCGACATTCGCTACTTGGCTCTCCAGCGACCTCATCGTTTGATCAAAGCTGGCTCGATCTTGAGAATTTTTTTCATCAGAAGTCATTTTGACCACCGTTGGCTGTAGAAGGATGCTCAGCATAGGTCACGTGAAAACGGTAGGAATTGCGCTCACGCAAACATGGTGATTGCGGAAACACGGAGTTCAAATCCGTGGATCGAGGTGTTGTGGATGCGGCTGGGCCACATTGGTGTGGCCGTTTGAGGGGTATCGTGCAGCGTGACTTTCTGGATGATGGGCTTCAGGATTTTTCCGGTCTATTTCTGGTCGTTACGGCGACCCAAGCAGGCTATCAAACACCTTGCCCATTGCTAACAGGAATAATGCTATTCTTGGTTATCGTGCAAGTCCTCGTATGCACGTAGTCAACATTTAGAAGGGTATCCAATGCTTTCCTTTGCTACAGAAGTACCGGTTCCTGAGGGTGTAACTAGCGCCGATTTTTGTTCAGCGGTGAGGAAATGGATTCTCGGGTCGAGATTCACGCGATTTTCTGCCGCCTCTCTGGAAGGATTAGGGGCTGGTGAGGCGTGGGATGCTATTGAGGAAACAGAGACTATTGAATCTATTTCCGAAACCACCGCAGATAGCGAGTCCGTAGCTATCGTCTATCGCAAATCAGACGAGGATTTCGAGTGGATTACCACGATTGTCTTGGCGATTGTTCCGTCATCGACTTGGATAAGTATTCGGATTGAATGTGACCCCCTGCGTCCGACAGCCAAAGTCCCTACTGCTAAGAAGCCAGTTTTGCTGCGCACACTTCTCCAGGAGTTGGGCGGTGGAGTAGATGGAGATTTCAAGGTGGGCGACACGCCAGTGGTCTTCACTGGATCCGAACTTGATTTGGCGGCAAATTGTGTGTTGGGTGAGACAAATTCGTACATGCCGATCATTTATGTCAGCGCTCCATTTCACGGAAGGTATTTGGTTGATCCCAATGTGCTGGCGGATTCATTGGCGGGTATGGCTCATGTAGTCGTGGAACCCAATCGTGAATTTTCTGTTGGGCTTATGAACTTAACTCAGCGCAAGAATGTTTATGGCGGAACGATAGCGTTGTACTGGCCCGAGGGTGGTGGAAAACGTTCTTTTTCTGCTTCTAGTGATGTATCGGTAAGTGCAATTGAGCAAGCGATATTTAATGAAGTGCGCCTCTCTTTGATTAATCGTAGGCCAATGGTGCGCTGCACTCTGTCCGCTCTAAAAGAACTTAAATCTCGGCGCTTGATTAATGTTTTGAAGGACGAGGGGTCCAAAGAGACGCAAAGCTACGTTGAGTTATATGAGGATGAACTTGCGTCTAAAGACGCTGCGCTCCAGGCTGCTGAATCGGAGATTCTGAGGCTTAAGGCGGAGGTCCGTCGTTATGCTGCACAGGACCGGGGAGGGGACGGACTTACCTTGGACGTGGGGGCGGAGGGGGACTTATATGAAGGGGAGATATTAGATACCGTGCGTGATGCGCTCGAAAGCGGCATTGGGCGTGTAACGGCCGATGGGCGCCGACAGCATATCCTTCAAGCCTTAGTTGATGCAAATCCGATTGCTGAGGAGCGGGTTAAGAGTCGAGAGAAGATTAAGAGCGTTTTACGTGGTTATCAAAGCATGGATTCCAGGACTAAGCGAGAGTTGGAGCAAATTGGCTTTGCGATAACGGAGGATGGAAAGCATCACAAGCTCGTTTACCAGAACGATTCCCGATATACATTTACTCTTGCAAAGTCAGGTAGCGACTATCGAGGCGGGCTTAATGCTGCCGGAGACATTTGCAGATTGTTATTTTGATATTTCGGGTGTGCTCTCAGCTGCGACCAGAGAGCGACCAGAAACAAAAAAGCCCACGAACCGAAATTCGTGGGCTTCCTTGATAATTCTTGGTAGGCCGTGCGGGATTCGAACCTGCGACCAACGGATTAAAAGTCCGCTGCTCTACCAGCTGAGCTAACGACCCAAGGTAATGCAACCTTAGTTTCTTTCAAGTGGTAGGCCGT
>Ga0247742_10002635_pt1 | contig 11660 bp, 4 predicted proteins | sample UWRJL208509C2_FD_180944 | JGI IMG/M metagenome (GOLD analysis project Ga0247742, IMG submission 180944) | Plant litter microbial communities from Arlington Agricultural Research Station in Wisconsin, United States - UWRJ-L208-509C-2 | ecosystem: Environmental > Terrestrial > Plant litter >... | reverse complement strand
TAGAGGCCAACCCACATTCTTTTTCGTCTCCTTTACAGGCGTTCAAGAAACACCAGGAGCTAGACTAGTAACCGCTGGATCCCGAATATGTAATACTAACTAACGTGCTTCGATCGAACATATCACGTTTGCCCCATTTTAAGTTGACGCCGCAGAGAGAGAGAGGAGATAACTCAACGACGGTCAGGGAAAAGGGAGTTTGCACTAGTAGGTGCATCTATCCTTCGTTTCTGACTGCTGCCAAACCTAAAGTCGTAGCAACGCAGCACGGGTCACTAACACCCCACTTTTCTTTTTCTTCTCAGTACCATGGAGTCTCTAGGACGAGTAGTGATTTGGTAAAACAAGCACCCCGAGGGTATTGATAGATAACGCGCAAAGCTGAGGGTGCAATTGGATTTGGGGGTCTCGAAATTCCTTCCGCAAGTTTCTACCTCAGATGTCCAGTTTCTCGTGGGGATGCATCTCTCGAATTGGTTAGAGTGATCCAGTCGATCTAGACCGTATGGGAATTCACCAGCGCTTCTCAGGGGAAACGGAAGTAAAACTCTTATCGATGGATGAATTTAGTTTATGTCTTGGTTTTGTAAGGCATTTAAGGTGGGAGATTGATGGATTCAGAGTCGACTGGCTACAGAAACGGTAGTGATCCTCTCATTCGAACAGAGGAGCTTGCCACTCTGACTTAAAGGAAACTCATACAGATTAGGAATCTTAAAGTTTAAAACACCATTGAATATTAACCGAGTGTGCACGCATGTAGACAAGCTAGATGAAATTCTATGGAGATATGTCACGGCTGAAATTTTGAGAGACTGGGCACCGAACCCGAGAGCCTAAGATTGCATACACACGAGGTGGAAGTATTGCTGACGGCGCGTCAAATTTAGAGATGACCCACATCCTTGCTGGTCGGCGATATAATAGCGCGAGCAAGATCGACAGAGGCGTTCATAAACCAAATGGTCGCCGAGAATATTTTGTGAATACTACCATTGAGTAGGCAAATCGGACCCTCCTTGTGGGTGCACGTCAAAACTCAAAACCGAGATGGTAGAACTCTCGCAGGAATCTATACGGGACAAAATAGCTGTGATAACCAGATCGGCGGCCTCCGAACGTTTCAATTGTATACCTCGACAGCAATAGATGCTGGACAGTATGAGGTAACCCACGCGCGTCCACCAGTCAAGTGCATTGGGATACTGTAACATAATCAACAGTTCGTCCACAAGGACCACAACGTGGCGTGTGGGTGTGTTCAGATTAGCCTAACATAAGGACTGACCAGAAATAGCGTAGTAATCAGCGATACGTAGTTTGACTCTTCATTTGAAACGAGCTACTGAACGCAGACACCGCTTCTAGTAGTAAAAGTAAAACAGAGCGCCCATGTTTGCGGATCGCGGATTGGGTAGTCGACATATCAATTGATCAAGCTTTTAGCGCTTAGATACGCCGTGCCGAGTCGCATGACCAGTAGATCGTGCAGCAGGAAAGATATTGACGCGATGAATGACGCCTCCAAACACAATTCAGGGTTGGATTTCATTTTATCAGGCGTTGTCGAAAATCAAGAGGGGGTTCAAATCATTTTGAGTTAGACTAGGGTTCCGAATGGAGTCGTCGACATAATGGTATAGCCACTGTCTGCCCCATCGCTACTTGCACAAATGCTCGAGTTATCGAAGGTTGTTCGGGTAAAAATGCTATAGACGAGTGGTAATAGAGATAATGAGGTCGGCAGCGCTTTAAAGGCTGATCGAAAGTAACTCAACACAGACTTGAAGACGCCCTAGGCTTCAACCTCAGCATTCTCGATTTTCTCCTCGACATCTCCATCCTTCATACACCTGGCCTTCAGATACGTCTTCAGAATGCAGTTCTCCCCCGAGTTTGCCTTCTTGCAACCTGCGCACGCCCGGCCATGCCGAATCATGAGAACGTGAAGACCGTACTTCAGTTCGTCAGGTACTCGAAGATCTAGGTGGGCTTGAGTAAGGATCCGATCAGCCTTTGCAGGCACCCATCCAAGGAGCTTGCTTAGTCGGAATACGTGAGTGTCGACGGCGAAGGAGTCACGGCCCAAACAAAAGAGCAAGACGCAGGAGGCAGTCTTGGGTCCCACACCATTGTAGGTCAGCAATTCGCGCATAATCTCGTCGTCGGTCATCCTTTGTCCATCCTCGACTGCCCCAAGGTGTTGCAATGAGTAGCTCCCGTGACGCTCGTGGACTGAACGTAAGATATTTTGAATGGTCGCTGCCTTTTTGTTAGCCAGCCCACCGGAGCGGATAGAGTCCACCACTTCATCTAAAGGTGCAGCGACGATGGCTGCAAAATCGTTCTTCCCGAAGGTCGCATCAAGACAAGCTTTTGCGCGTGTGGAGTTCTTGCTAGATGTGTTCTGCGACAATATGGTTTCAATGAGGGCCTCAATGACGTTCGGAACGTCTCCACACGTTTGGGCTGAGTTGGAAGTTGCTAGAGGTCGTCTTCGAACTGGGTCGTTTGTGCGATGAGCACTCGACAGGAGATTGAAGACGTCCAACGCCTCGATAGGAGTAGGATGCGCAAAGTCGGGAAAAGGCGATTTGATTGCGAAAGACGACTGAAGTTTCAATTTCTTCGACTTCTGAGGTGATTCGAAGGCTGATTGGACCTGACCTGATGACGGTAGCTTTATGATGTCTGCCACGGCAGTATCGACATTGGTATCGCCAGGAGGGGTCACCGAGCGAGCTCGCTTCCTGGACCGCAAGGTACGAGAGATGGACATCAACCAAGAAGAGATTGAGCAGATTTGAGGAAGATGTTGACTTCTGACTCAACGCCAATTTGAAGTTATGGCGGGAATACGAAATGGAGGCAGAACTGGATGACAGCGAAAACGCGTGACGCTCCACAACCGTGCTGTGACCGGTCGCGATGCGTGACTGATTTACTTACCGCGCGCTCTTAGGCATCTCATGCATACCTCGAGTATGCGCAGCTGACATCTTATAGAATTGAACGCTTAATTCTACAAGAATACTGTCTAAATTTCAGGGTGACTCACATGTTCTAGGTCTTCAAATCGATCAGCCGACCCAAACTCGACGTTTCACCTCGAGCTCTCGCCGGGCTTCTTGGGAAATACACTGCGTCTCGAAGCTACCACATGGTCTCAAATTTCTGACATAGGCCGGTTGCTAGTCTATTCTGAAGTAACGAATAATCGCTGAAGCGCTGACAGGTGAAACCTTGACGCTAACGACCTTTCACAAATGGCAGTGATCTTCCTTTGGTTTCTTCCCCCCCATCTTAAGTTACCTATATACGCCCGGGTTGGGCGGACAATTTTTATCAACCCAGTCATATAACATCATTTTGAGATGCTAGAATCGGCAAAGTCCTCCGCATGCGATGAATATGGGCATGAAGCCTGAGCCCCTCTGGAGTAGTTCGCCGCAGCCACTAACACCCGGCTGAGTTTGCAGGTATGGCGAATAATCCCAAGGCAGAAATATATTAGAGATTATATAAGTGCTGAGATGTTTTATGACAGAATTTACTCCTGGTCCGAAGGAATTGTCAAGAATGAGTGGTGTTTCCAACATTGAGGAAGATTGCGGACTGCATATGTGACTTGTTCCCCACTCGCCCACTGAGTTGAATGCTCTAGGTCGATCAATCGTAAAGATAGACACTGTGACCAGCTAATCTCACATCCAGATCTCGCAAGTATACAGTTCTCATCTCTTCACTAGCTCGATCTTTCCACCGGGTCTGTCCTCGTACGACTTTCATAACGCGAGCGTCCGCTCTTATTCCTCAATCTCGAACGTCTGATATCTCACTCCTCGCACTGGAAAACACCCATTGTCTCAAGTATCAGCGGGTTCACTTTCGCCCATTGTTCACTATAATTAGCGTGTCTGGTTTGATCCCATATGTGCAGCACGTCTGCGGTCAATCTAAGCTTTCACTTCGGCCGTCTGTCACCATAAAAATAAAGTAAGACTCTCTCATACTTCACACCATTCACAATCTTGAGTTCGTAAGATAGTCCTGTATACCTCAGATACACATGTCTATCAACGAAATTACACACATCACCTCCGGAAGAACTCAGACTGCGCCACATTCCGACCAGTCAGCCACACCATCAATCCATCAAAGTCTCATAGCGCTCTACTCACGGTGCCTTCGTGAGTAGCTTCCCAAGTTCTCATATTCTCAATGGTGGCGGTATGACTCGACTCTCAACGGGCGAACACTGCTAATATCCGTAATGAATTTCGATTTAAAGGAATCACTGACAGTTCAGTTCTTGAGTTCATTTTACGCCTTCCATGACTTGGGAATTCTACTCGGAATGAGTAATCCATGCGGCCAAGTGCATCGAGTAGTGCATTCTTTCCGCAATGAAACCACTGTCCGCAGACTCGATCTCCTTGACCACGGTACAGTACACCATTGCCGCGGGAGGTGGGTGTGAATGAGCGGCCTGGGTAGACTGTCTTCAGTGTTCTCCAGTAAAATATCGAATTCATGACTTAGCGCTAAAATCAACCTGAAGATGTCCTTCCGCGTTACGTTCGACTATCGATAAAATAGTTCAAGTGGTCAATGCGACATACTTGGGACCGCAGATCTGCGGACCCAATTTCGGCGACCGACCACTCACAGATCTTTAGCGCCCAGCCAGCATCACGTTTGCTCCATGAGATATTTCCCTCGATAACTCAGAACTACCGTGAGCACCATAGTCCGCCTGAATTAAACGTGTCTTCCTATCGCACTGCTGACTGACTCTTCCGTTCAAAGACTCCGAGGAATTTAAATCCGGCCGACTACTAATCAAAATACAGAGTCACCACCGTACGCTCCAAATTTCAGATGACGAATGCCCATATCGCGTGGAAACTCGCTGATAGCGGAATCAGTCTCATCTAACGATCCCAATATAGTACAATATACCAGAATTTGACTCCTACCTGAGTTGCAGCATGTATGGTTGTCACGATGGTCAAATGTATGCCAAATTCCTGACTTGTCGATCGCAGGTCAGAGCTCTTGGTGATTTTTCTTTATGAATAACGATGCTCGTCCAACTTCAGACCCAAGCCGACAGTTGCACGCGGTCAGAGTCTTCGCGGCCCGAGTGCGGACTCCATCCCAGGATGTATATCCTTGCACCTAGCTTTGCCATTTTACTCCCGCTTAGTTATTCCGAAGAAGACATTCACATCACAACTTAATTCCAATACCCTTTCGCCTCGTCCTATTTCCTGAAGTTTCCTTTGAAGATACCTGTTCAGTTCAATCCCATTGTCCTACTCATCATTCGTCTGTAGTTCATTCTTAGAAGCTGGACCAGTTAAGCTCTCTTTCAAAGTCTACTCTACGATACTATCATTCCTTCAGTGAATGGGCGAATGGGCGCATGGGCTTGGAGGCGGGTTCGCAAGACTTCGGCTAGCCGCATGTATTTCCTTTTGAGGGTAAGGATTCCGTATCTGGAACCCCAACCCTAGGCTAGGTCCAATCCCTTGGCTTTTGCGATCTCCAAGCCCGATCATGTCAGTAGAGCTGGACCTGAACCGCGTCCTCCCGCTGTATTCAGATATCAAAAGTCGTGAGGGTGAGTCGACAGTCGAGACTTGAGGCAAGGCACAGCGACAATTCAGTTAGAGGGCGGAAATTGGATCTTGATGAATTCTCAAACTTGTCGAGAAAATGGTATAGCCCCGACGGGGTGGCAAGATGAGGTTATAATTCAGTGCGAGGGCGGATATTTCATCGAGACTGTCTGTCTTTCGCACCGAACTGGATAAAATTAAAGGATGGAACTTGGGCATTACGGTTCTAGTCCGTAAGTACGTGCCTTCCAAGTTCTGACCGGCAAGATACACCTGCTCACGAGTGGGGAAATACGAGAGTGGGCAGAGGGCTGAAAGACAGAAATTAACGCGTCCGGGGTTCCATTTCGGCATATGTTGCCATTTCTAGTGATGTTCCGGCCACCTCGTGGCTATTTGAGGAAGGGTCACCGCCACTGGTCAATGACGTCGGGATAATCCTGGATCACGAGATGTGATCTGGGCCGGTCTTCCCCAATCGGCTCTGCGCATCAGATTTCCTGGCCCCTGCTTGGGCCATCCGTAGACGATAGCAATGATTATGTGGGCCCTAGAAATTTGGATGAGAGGATAGAGTCTGCGTATTTACCCTTGTCTGAGGAATATTAGATCGTGAGACGGAAGGCGAATCGGGAGATGTGTGAGAAAGAAGGTTGGGCGGGAGGAGGAGAAGTTAGGCAGGGCGTGAGTCGATTGATGGCTGGGAAAACGCTCACTCTTTCGTCGCGACAAGCGGCCGGGTCTAAACTGCTGCATAAAGAATTCTCAAAAGTACGCGCGCGATGCGAGACAAATTCTGCAGCACATGTGTATGGCTATCACTGTTAAACTACAGGGCGTTGTACGACGCACTCGTCGAGCTTCATGCTCGTCGACGCTGGGTCCGCGGAGGGATGTGAGGAAGGGGTGAGCTTGCGTGGGCTGATGCTGGTGATAGCGGCAACAATAATTACTGGTGACTCGGGCCAGCACCCCGGAGGATCTGAGAAAAGACAATAGGGCGGCAAGGCGAGGCTCCATTTTTGAGCCAAATACACGCTTTATCGGGCGATGGACCCTCGAAGTGACCGGATTTGGGGGAGACAATGAAAGGAGATCCAGTGTTACGGAATGGGGGGCTGAGCTCGTGTTCTCGCCGGGTCCTTTCATGGAACGGCATCCCTATAAATCATCCACCTCGTATTGTTTTCGCTTTTTGTGCCCCGCCAGTGCAATTGTTCTCTCAGATCGCGCGAGACAAAGAAAACGATTGGCATCCTCGACTTGCGACACCCTCCCATTATTCTTTCCCCCCACTCTCCACTCTCCTCATTGTCTCTCTTTACGACCAAGTACAATCATGCCCGCTCTACGCACTCGCGATACCCAGTCCCGAAGTATGTCCAATCTCTCACAACAAAAATACATTCACTCACCTTTCCGAAAGCACTAGAAGTGACGACGGATGGACTCCAACCTCCCGCCCTCAACATCGTATCGCCCACGCCGCGCGCCTTCACCTTCCCTATCACCCATAATCTCGCCGACAACAGTCCTTACTCTTCACCATCTTCATCACCTTTTGAACCCGACCTTCGTTCGCTCCCTTCGCAACAATGTACATTACTCACGAATTCATCATCATCTTCAACCTCTATGACCGCCTCAACCCCTCCTCCTCCTTACGCCCAGCTCCGTTCCGAATCTCCTCTCCGATCATCATCACCCGTTTCGCCCGTTTCTCATAAACGCCGAAAATCATCATGCAGTAGCGACGTCGTCGAACGCAGGCCGAAGAAAGGCGACGAGGACTACATCAAGCGACCTGAAAACGCCTTCATCCTGTTCCGACGCAAATGCTGTGAAGATCGCCAGCAGGCAGAGGAGGAGGTGGCAAAGATGGAGGGTCCCGCAAAGAAGCAGAGGCAGGCCGATCTTTCCAAGACAATCAGCCAGCAGTGGAAGAGTCTGTCGCAGGACGAGCGTCAGTACTGGGAGCAGAAAGCGAAGGATAAGAAGAAGGAACACGAGCAGCTGTACCCGAACTACGTCTATCGGCCACAACGCGCGAAGGACAAGGACGGCAAGCCCAAGGGAAACAAGAAGTCTTCTCTGTCCAAGAAGTTCGATTACGACGAATCGGAAACCGTCTCGTTCGTTGTCCCCGTGAACCGTCCTTATGGTCGATCGGCGTCGGCACCCACTCCTCCTCCTTATCAATCCATCCAGATCCCCAACGTCTACCATATGACGCCCTCTTGCCCGACCTCTCCCTCTCTCCTTCCGATGATCAGTCGTAGATCGGCGCATCCAGGGCATCCCGAGGAGGTTATGTGTAACTTTGACTTTGTTCCGTCGCAAAGCAACAGCTACATTCCCCCTTCGTTCGCGATGCCAGGACAGTTCGAAGCCAGCCTTCAGGTGAGCAACCATATAAGTATCTTGACTGCATTGACGTTGACGCTCGTGTTTTATTTCAGTCCTCCGAGTTCCTGAGAAGTATCTATAGCACGACCACTAGTCAGCGTCATAGCGAGCCCTCAACGCAGCTGCAACATCTCAACATTGGTTCAACCGACGCGCTTCTCCTACCCGCGCATCAGATCGTCTCTCCCGGATCCTCTATCGGCTCTGGATCGTCAGGTCCTTCCTCGCCTGCTACTGGCCCTTATACCCCCACCACCTCCTCCCTTCTCTCCTCACACCCCTACTCGCAAATCTCGTCCTGCGGCGATGCTGCTCTCGACGCCCAAGCCCAAGCGGAGATGGAACTCCAGATGGAGATGCAGATGCAGCAAGAGTTCGCTGCCTTCTCCTGGGGCGAGAACAATTCCATGTGGAACTCTGAGCCCTCTGTCCTCCTTGGCGACGACTTCGACATCAATGCAATCCCTCCTATCGAACTCGGCGTGCCAAAATATACCGAGAATCTCAGCTTGGCCGCCCCCAATAGCTCTGGACTGGAGTTCGGACAAGAGTTTGCGCATGCACTCGAAGGTCGTCACTATCACGACGAGAGTAGCCAGAACATGAACGGCCTGATCGCATTCGACGAGATGATGGCTGGCCATAATTTCTGAGCTTCGTTCTTCGTTCAGATGCTGCGCGTCTAGGGTGCTTTTCTTCTTTTCAATTAATTTTTGGACGCTTGTATGATTTATTTGTATTTTGCGCACCTCGCGTTTTTTCTTTCTGCCCTATCCTGCCTTAAACCTCATCCTAGGCTCGGCGACGCGACTTCGCATTTGTACGTCTTCTGTTCTTCAACCCTCCACTCTGTTGTTCCTTTACCCACACTCGCTGGGACTGTAATCATAGTCGCTTTCCTGCGTAACCCTACTATCACGATCAAAGGACGAGTCGTCGAGACGTACTGGGTACTCCCTCCCGGCCGGCTTTCCTCGGATGTGTCTCGATGACCATCCGTTGATATTCACTACTCTCCTTCATGTGCGACACGTTTTTGATTACTCGTTCACGATGCCATTCACGATCCCCCATCCATACCAGCCATCCGCATATACCCTGCACTTACTTTTATTATCTATCTTCCGCGGCATCGTTTCCGCCTTATTTTTGTCACTTGCATACCACTTTGTCTCGTCGCTAGTTACACATGGCTGGAAAAAGTGAATTGTTTCCGTTGGCACTTCATTTCCACTGCGAAACTTCGATAAGTCAGAGAAAGACAATAAGGATGATGACACAGCCGAAATACTTGCAAATGTGGCATCGAAATTCTATTAGAATCGGAGAAAGTGAGGCACACCGATAGCGACTAATCTTCTTTCGACCATGATTCGTCAGAGGGTCGAACGCATGCACGAAATCTCCCACACAGGTACCTGCGAAAGCTTGACGATCGTAATCAATTGAAAGCTTGAAACTCGGCAGGTGCGCTTTCACAGACTGCGCTTGTTGGCCGAATATTAGGACCTTGAATAAACACTAACAAGAGATGAGTCTGAGTATTTTTTCCAGAAAGGGGAGAAGACAACGTACTCCTCATTTCCTGGTCCCTTGAGTACTTGACTGGTATCGCTCACGAGTCCGTGATGGTGGCGTCGATATTTCCACCACCAGCGGAGGTCTTGGTGGCGCAGACTACCCAAAAGTGGGCAGATCAATATGGCGGTGGGCATGTGCTGCAGAAGGGAAGGAGAATGTCTAGAAGGTTAGCTGAGACGCGTGTGAGAGGAAGTGCTCGGTGAATAAGTGTACAAACCCATCACGTTAGGCACGACGAATAAAAAAGTGGGCCGCAGTCTGCAGACGGTTCTGGTAGGTTTGAACCGACTGTGGTGTTATTACATGGCGCTTACCCTCGCCCAGTAGGCCGTCTTGCGCAATCACGAGAACACTGCCGATAGCGGTAACGTCGGATTGAGACGATTATGAGTATATGACATGCCTCGATTTTCGACCGTAGTAACATAAAAATCTGCAGAGTGGTTAATGAAAGGACAGACCGACTGCAAATATTGCAAACCTTTCATTCGGCACTATGAAGCGAACGGGATAGGGTGTTAGGACAGAGCGGTTCCAGATGAGATAGCACATAGGCGAACTATGGAAGCATGGTAGGCGAAAAACTGGCTGGCAGCGGATTGAGACCTGAAGGAGGATGGTTGGGAGGAAAAGTGAGGACGGTCAAAGTTACTTACCTGTATTATTATAGCCCACAAACCACCCACATGTGAACATGAGGTGAAGGCCATCCACCACGTTCACGAATCACAGGAGCGTGGCCAAGAAGTGAGATACATAAACCATGCAACAGGCCCATCTTCAGTAGGACTAACTTCCTCATTGACATTGGAAAGAACCATGGCGACAGAAATTGAATAGGTCCTTGATTGACCGTCGTCGTCGTCCAGGTATCAAGCTAGTCCCCGAGAGCAATAAAAGCGAGACACGCTCAATGCTAGTACTCGAGTACATAGATTTATGACGACATAGACACGATAGATCCATGAACTAGGTATCTCGGTCCGACTTGGTGGACGACACTAGGGTCCAATGCAAGCCATGACCTGGCGAGCTCTATGCAGCGCGTATCTACACCTGTTAGCAAGTAACACACGTGAAGAAGTGGGAAATAACGCACTTGAACAAGGGTAAGCCGATCTTATGGTCACCAAGCATCACTCCACCGGTCCAGCTGGCCCCAACTGCTAATGTCCGTCATATTAGGTGCCTCAACCCCTTATTTAAGACAGGAAGGTCGATTACGCTACGCATGGAAGGAGGAAGATTTCGACACACAAACGAGGTGGTAGTGAGGAGAAAGAAACCGGTTCATAGCTCAAATTGTTCCTTCGTGTCGAAGCAGTGCGACTGGACAAGCGAACTTCCAAATCCAAAAATTATGCAGGGATAATGCCACGTGATCAGAGAGAATCGTTCCTGGCCAGGGAACGGTTCTTGCTGCATTGAAAAATCCAGTAGTAGTGGCAAGTGACTTGCGCCTCATTTCGCAGACAGCCACTTGCTGGTCGTTCGTGATAATTCGTTGGTGCCAGGACTGACATATACATATGTAGCATCTATTATTCCGAGTCATAGGTCCATTCTCACGTTTCTTGTGTTTACGAACGTCTATAAAATTAATGACAGAAGCAGCTGCCAGCGATTGGATCTCCAGTTCGCCTATTCATAAGTTTCAATCGATTTAAATGCCAAGAAATTGACATGTATCGACGAGCTTTTGAGAAAAGTACCCTCATGGGACAGTACCCCGTTCAGAATGACGTTGACCTACCCTACTGTTAAATCTAACGACTGAAAGCCAGGCGTATTAATCGCCCACATTTTCATCTGTACTCTAGACTTACGACGAACCTGATGACATTGCGTTGTCAAATCTACACATACCTATAGAAGCATTCATGCTACCATTCTAGTCTTCGATTCCGCCTTTAATACCTTTCAGCTAATGGTCAATCGATTAACAAATTCAAATGAATCACTGTAGGTTGTTACTCGCCGCTCACCTTGAGAATCGCTTGTGAAAGATGCCAGCGCTTGCTGCGGTCGATGTGCACCTGGTCGAGTATT
>Ga0247742_10002634_pt1 | contig 11661 bp, 10 predicted proteins | sample UWRJL208509C2_FD_180944 | JGI IMG/M metagenome (GOLD analysis project Ga0247742, IMG submission 180944) | Plant litter microbial communities from Arlington Agricultural Research Station in Wisconsin, United States - UWRJ-L208-509C-2 | ecosystem: Environmental > Terrestrial > Plant litter >... | reverse complement strand
CTCGCTGAGATTTGCCAAATGGACGGGCTCCTTCTGGCCACTTTCTTTTTCTGGAAGACAGCCCCAGAGCGTAGCAACATCGATCGATTTGTGGCGACCATTACCTATCAAATCGCCTGTGCGATTCCAGCCATACGCCAGCTTATCGAAAATGTTGTCGACGCCGATCCTATGATCTTCCAACGATCCGTCGGTGTCCAGCTTGCGAAGCTCATCATCGAACCTATCCGACGTCTCCATTCTACTGGATTCGACTTCAAAGACTCCCCATCTGTTATCATCATCGACGGTCTGGATGAATGTCAAGGTAAGGACATACAATCTGGGCTTATAAAGTCGCTGGTGGCCGCATTCTGTGATTCTCCACTCCATATCCGCATTCTCATTGCCAGCCGTCCGGAGGTATATCTTCAGTCCACCTTTAGTTTGTCTTCTCTGCAACCCCATCTCTCACGACTCCCCCTCTCCGACGAATATGCCGCAGAAGAGGATATCTGGCTATTCCTTCGAGACTCATTCGATAGAATCAAACGTGAACACCCCCTTGCTTCTTACATTCCATCCTCCTGGCCTTCCGCCGATGTCCTTCATAAGATCACCTGGAAGTCTTCTGGCCAGTTCATCTTTGCGTCGACGACAGTCAAGTATGTCGGCGGAGACCCTTATGAGCTTCCAACACGGCGTCTGGATGTCATCCGCCACCTTCAGCCTCCTAGGGGTGAGGAGGATCTGCCATATGCAGAGTTAAACTCGCTCTACCATCATGTCCTCTCCGATGTTCGTGACACTGAGAGAGTCAAGGACGTTCTCGGAGTCTTAATCATCGCTAGGCTAGTGATGCGTCCTTTCAGGTCCTTTGATACGACCCAATCGATAGATGATTTTTTCCTCTGGAATCCTGGTGAGACAAAAGCTTGTCTGAGCCCACTCGAGTCCATGATTGGATGTGGCAGATGGGGCAGGATATCTTTTTTTCACGCCTCACTGTCGGACTTCCTGCTGGATCCTTCTCGATCCCATCAGTTCTATCTATGTCGAGAGTCTATTCTGAGCAACTGTGTGGCTCTAGGGTTGCGCCATTTGCGCCGGCAGGGGATTTATCATCACGGTGTGTTATTTTCACCCTCTCAGAAGTCGATTCATCGAGTGTTGATCCTCTACACATATTATGCCAGATTACTCTCTTTACGTCGACATTACCCTCTGCTGCATTTGCGCTGTTTCGTTCTGCACCCCTCAAATCCGAGAAGAACTGAGTCAACTATCACTTCTCGCTCTCTATAGAGCCTTTGAAATCAGAAGATTTCCTGAGAACTTCTGGAGTTTGACATCAAGAGTCATTGAGATGCTGCATGACCAAGTAAGCCATAAATATCTCATCACGCCAAAAACTGTTACTAACAAATTGCCAGAATCTCTCGGAGCAATTCCCTCATTTCACCACTGATCTTGTCACTGTCTGCTTCGAAGCTTTCCAAAAGGCTGATCCCGACAAAACAGTGACTTTGCTGGTCTACGAAACACGTTACCTTCACACTCTTCAGGTTGAGGCCCCAAATTTGGCTTCGCCTTTCCCCCTCCATGACGTAAAACAGCAAATTCGCGGGGTTATCAAGAGAATTGTTACCTTGCATCCTCAACGGCATAGACTCGAATTCACAGGATTGCATTATGCACTGGTTGCCAGTAATTCCCTAGACAGGACTCAGTATGTAAACTCAAAGTAGGATTCGTATCGACTCCTTTCATTTCTTGCACTGATAAATGCCATTATTTTAGTCTCTTCCAGAGTGCAGATGCATTTCACACGGCCGACGATTTAAGCAAGAAGGATCATTCCAGTATCATTTCTGCATTGCTCTATATCGCCCACGCGCTTCCTCTAGCATGCAAGTCTGAAAAAATCATGAGAAGTATCGTCTTTGGTTATCATTGGGATTTGGGATGCGCATATAGCTTTCATGAAAGGTGGCCTTTGGATGGGTGGAACGACGACAGCATTCAACCCGCTCGAGATGCAGTCCTCAATTATTACAAGGTACGTGCCCAAATATATCCTCCTACAGTGCTTGCGCTAAACCCATTCAACCGACTTCTGCCTATTCTCTGAACCAGCGGTATGCAGAACTATCCGATGTCGAAAAATACATGCGTCGCAATAATCTATCCTAGTTTCTAGACTTTTTTCTTTGTATCCTTCAGTAGATTTTTCATTGGTGGCCATCTGTACTATACCTCGTCTAAATTTACAAGCTCATCGGTCCTAAATTCACACTGGAGTCTTCAGTATTGTTGGTACCTTACAATTTGAATGGACTTTCCCCTACACAACACCCTCCAATATAAACCACTCGCTGCGCTGATTAGGACACAGGCAAGTAAATTGGACGCTGGTAGCCTCATCCAGCACTTCACCACTTGAGGATAAGATGTTGGGTAGAATTTACGTTCAAAGGCGCTATATTGAAATGGATTTGAGTTTAACATTGTACCAGAGTATATTACTGCCACAGGGTTACAAGCAAATATGAGGCGAGTAATCCGACGTTCAAGTCCAACAGCTTCATGAATCACCGAATTCTTTAACTTCCACCGAAACGCAAGAGGATAAGTACCACTGATGTTAGCACGCCCAAGACTAAGTAGAAATACCCTTGCGGCCTTGCCAGCACTACTCCTCCGCTTGCGCTCGTGTTATAAGCTTGGGTCTACGTACTGATTTCAATTAGTGAATGCACACAGCCCATTCCAACTGACGACCTTGTGATGACTTCTCAGTGAGAAAGCGGGTAAATTTGAAGGCCGAACTCCCAGCCACACACCCCTAGTACTCTCTGGTACTCTCCAAACTTAATATATATGCCCAGTCTTCTCCGCATGTACCCTAGTGCCCTTCTCTCCTTTGAGCCTTGACCCCATCGCTAGTTGGATGAATTGGCTGAGGAGTAAGTTAGCAGTAGTTGGATGGACGAGATTGAAGATTAGATAGAGGGAAAGGAAAAAGAAGAAAGGAAATGCTGGATTTGTGTAGCCGAGGGACCGATCGCAAATCCGAGTAGATGAATCCAATTGGAAGAGGGATCGAGTCGATAGAGATGAGGGGATGTGCATTGTATCTCATTTTTCGTAAAGAAGGATTAAAGGAGGAAGGAATAAGGAAACACTCTTACTAACCGATCAAACGCAGCCATATTTTTGTACACCGTCTTCGCACGCAGGATGTCAGCTAGTTTTTTTTTGGCTGCTTGGAGGATGGGATCTATCGGGGAGGAGCCCAGAGTCTGTGAAGTGATGAAGACGAGGTTCAGAATCGGTTTTGACGATCAGTGACGAGGGAGGAGACACCGCAACTGCAGGCTTTGGCGTATGGGGAACGGGGAACGGGAATGGGGAACGGGAAGCGGGAATACAGTATTCACCGCCGAAAAAGACTCTGACGATAGAATAAGTAGATTTTGTGGAAGAGGGGAAAGCTGGGGAAGGGCAGGGACACTGGTCAGCGGGATAGGGTAAGGCACGAAGGGAGCGAAGGTGACATACATTGTCGAATCTGAGGTGCTGTCGATATACTCCACTCGAATATGAGAGCTATAGACGAGACGAGATACAAGTGTGATCTGGTACGGCCTGGGCACGACGATGAATATGCATACACTTATGGGCCACAGGCTTTGAGATCGGGACTGAATGGCATAGTACAGGCGCAGGTGCGAGGACTCGGGCGCATGCAGGGGCTGGAGTGGATCGTGATTGCACACTGGCAGTGGCTGATCTCAATGGTCATTGCGGTGCAGCAAGGGAAGGTATCGAGGAGGATCCCAGTCCTCCGGAAAGAGTGGGATCCGCACCGGTATCAGGCGTCTCGCTAACGATGATCTGGTCGGCCCTCTGCAGGCGGGGCGGGGAGTTGGGATATGACCGTCAGAGGACGTGGTGGGTAGCCTGATTTCCCTGGAATAGATGTCGGTCAGATCATATCATCAATCCAGGTGAAGTACATACGGACCTGCTAGACCGGTAACCGTCTGTCTATGAAGGTATCGTCGGGCCCCCGCTGCGTATATCTCTTGTTGGAGGTCCTGTACAGTAAAGTCGAAGAGGACTTGGATTGTCGAGACAACTTTCGGGTGGCGGATGCGGATCGGCATGAAGTGGGCACATTGCAAATCATTTGTTGTGCATTGTGTGGAGCATAACCACGTCAGGAGAGTGGCGCAGCGATTTGACGCATTTCCATCTTGGGGTTTCGGGCTCCCCGTAGCGCTTGCCCAAAAATTACGCTCGTTGTCTACGCGTACGTGAGCCCCCAAAAAAAAGTGTTCAAGAGTTCTTACTGAAGAACCCAATCACCCATGTGGTTGTCCATTTCTGTGAACAGCAGAGTAAATGAGCAGTGTTAACGGTACCTCACCTGCCCGAACCGCTTTCATATTACATTCATGCTACTAGTTCGCCGATATTGAAGTGCGTATAACTTGAAAGGACCGAGACGAGAGCAACAGTGCTGAACTTTATGCATTGAGAGAGCTTTACAATGATTGAAAAAGTGTTACAATAACGATTACTTGATGTGCTACAAAATCGACGATCTAAACATTGTTATGTCTGGTGTTCCGCCAAGTCCAACAGCGTTCTTGGCCTTATGGACGAGTGAGGGCGCGTTTTCATTCTGGTTTCCGGAGAGGGAGTCGCCGACGCGTTGGGTGGTGGATTTCTCGCTCTATCGAGTCAGGGAGAGGTAAGTAATAGTGACATCAGAGGGCAAAGGTAAGTAAGGACCAGCTGTGCCCTTGAACAGATCTCTGTTCGCATTTCTCCAGTAAATTTCCAGGTGATATCAGGGCGCTTGAAGGGAGGGAAACAATTGTAAACGTCCAGACATCCCATATATAGATCAGTGTAGGCGTGCACGTACGAGTCTGTGGTTTGAGAGGCCTATGATTGTTACTCAAAGTGAAAAGGGGAGCGAGTAGTAAGAAGGGGCGCAAGAGAGCAAATGAGAGGAAGTAGTAGGAGGCAGATGAACTTGAAGCGGAGGAGACATGCCGACTATGGGTCCCACACACACGCCGTTTATAGTATGGACTACTTGAATATAGATCGTGATCTGGAGGAGGTTGTGATGCAACAGCGACAATTGGCCGAACCGAAAGAGCGAAATTTCATCCTGTCGAATCTTTTCTGGAGCCCGAGGTTTGAGATTTGAGCGCTGAGCATTTCCAAGACAAACTTGACGAAAACAATGGGACATGGGGGCCAGGAAAAGTCTCTATATCTATAGGCAAAAATTGTCAGTTGCCTATTCAGTACGAAAGACGAAGGGATAATAACTAACCTGCGGATCAATCTCAGGCTTCCAGGACTTGATATGGGGCCCTCTGCCGCCAAACGACCAACCCCAAACGTGTAAACTGTAGCCGCCGCCTCTCCTCCAGTTCCTCATAACATGCCGATTGAAGCTTCAGCGAACATCTCATCAGTGTCGTCTGTCGTCGTCTTATCAGGTCCGGGAAGCTTTCGTACCTCCAAGTCCTGACCACTTGGATGTTTGAATGGCGTGGTGCTGGGGATCTTGACAGGTAATAATCTGGCTTTCGTCGCTGAGCACCTTCGCTGAGACATCGGACGAGGGCAGAGGAGGAAAAATGATGAGTCGCGTCTAGAGTATGTTGTTGTGTTGCCTTACGCAAGGGACGAAAAGATGACTAGAACCGACGGGATTAGTACAGATCTGAGTCGAGGTCTACCTGGTTCTCATTATCAGCTCAACGAGACCAGATACAAAGAACGAAAATGTACCGTTTGATCTATACCGCAGACCCGGCTTTCTCTCAGCCGACTTTTGATGGACCAGAACCCCGATTGTGCCCCCACGATTGGACTTTCGAGCGAATGTGTGCGGCGTCATCTAAGGCTGGACCGAGATCCAAACAGCCTTCCTGTCAGGATGCCTGAACGCAGCCACACCAAGGGTAGGTACATCCAGACGCAAGTTGTTGGCGAAGTCGTGAACTGCAAATGAATGCGAGTTGTTGAATTTCCGTGAGGATACGTGAGACTTCGAGGTTTGCGAGAGAAGATTTGCATAAAATGTCCAGGGGGAAGGAGGATCCAGGTTTGGTAGCCTTGAACAACCAGTCGCAGAATGATACGGGCATGCCTAACAGCGACGAATGTGCGAGACTCTGCAAATTTGAGGATAGGCAGACTCGATAATGTCGACGCTTGCCAAGGAGAATACGAAGATGATAGGAGACTCAGGCAGGTGGGATCAGAGTATGAACTGGAAAATGTCGATTGTCAATTAGCGTTCAGAAAAATGAAAGGTGCAGTTGGACCAAACTCAGCAGCCACAGAATTAGATTTTCTTCGTTTCAAATAGGTCCATCCTTTCCTTCTTAATGACTGGCCGTACAAAGCTGCGTACCAAGGCCTTGGGCAGTAGATATGAGGAAAATCTCAGGCCCCAATGCTAGCTGAGGCCAAGGAACGATACGTGATGGGGACATGAGAAGCGACAACAGCTGTACGAGGAGGCTCCACAGAGTGGACGGCAAGGGATTGTAGACCAGTATCTGCAGATACTGAGATATATCTATGGGTGTGTGGCAAGGAGCGTGTCCGACGCGTGAATGTGGCAGGCAGGTGTATGTACAATCAGACTGGAAAAGGTCAGAATGGAGTCAGAAAGAGGAGTAAAATGAATTCACAATGACAGAACAATGGCCATTCAGTTTAGTATTCACGGTACACCTCCAGCCGTCATTAATCATTCCTAAGGTCCAAAATAACATCGGGTTGCTGGGATGTCTGTCGTGCAGCGACAGGCTAGGGAAATGACACTGCGAGAAGGGGAAATGATAACGAGCCAGAGCAGGCTTGAACCCACCGCCGCATATATCTCCCGCTGCAAGTCCTGTATGGTAAATTCGGGTGGCGGCACTGGCGGGTGGATGAAAATCATAAGGATATGTGCGTCCATTGTTGTGGCTTGTGTGGAGCATAAATTAAAACAACAACCACGGCGCCTATCACACGGTCGTTGCAGGTCGTGCCCTTTGCCCGGCCCAAACGGCTTGCGGGTATTAAATACTATTAGTCCGGCCTGTTGCTGTACACGACGTTAACACGTTGAGCAGTGCCCTGCTCTGCCTAAGCCTAGCGTGCCGTTCGAGTGTCTCTTCACATCTAGCTTCAAGTTCCCTCTCTTCCTCCTACCATTTACTACTGACCCACCTGCTACGTCGATCATCTTACGAAAAATTTCGAGCCGTTCTATCGATTATAATATACTGGTTCTCAACTCGCCGACGATGTCTGCACCGAGGATGATTCAAGGCATCAACGCTGGCAGAGCCAGCGGGAGCACATCTACTAGGCAGGATCACGCCCACTTTAGTGGTCCCACCAGTGAGTTGGGGTTTTTGTCTATATCTATATGCTCACGTCAGATATTAGTTTCGCTTTTTAACAACGCCGAAAACACCAACATCTCCGGCGGTCAGATAAATAACCAAATCCATGTTCATGGTCATACAGGTTTGTAAAACCATTATTCTTGATTCCTATGTTGACGAGCATCACTCGACAAAGGACTTCATATTCTCGGCGAGAAATCCGCGATAGGAGCTACCTATAATTCACTTGAGCGTCAGGAACTCGATGCACCCAAATGCCATCCTAACACCCGTGTCGCCGTCATAAACAGGTTAATCGGCTGGGTCAAAGGCGAGATCGACTTCGACGCCTTGATCCTATGGCTCTACGGTGCCGCTGGGGCAGGAAAGTCGGCGATCGCACATACACTCGCCGAGATATGCGAGCAGTATGGATTTCTTCTTGCCACCTTCTTCTTCTGGAAGTCAGCGGCGGAACGAAGCGATATATCACGATTTGTCGCCACAATTGCGTATCAAATTACTCGTGCGATTCCAGCGATACGCCAGCTTGTTGAAATTGCTGTCGACGCCGACCCCATGATTTTCCAACAATCCGTTGATGTCCAGCTTGCGAAGCTAATCATCGAGCCTATCCGGCACCTTCATTCCAGTGGATTCGACTTCAAAATCTCCCCATATGTTATTATCATCGACGGTCTAGATGAGTGTCAAGGCAATGTCATACAATCTGGGCTCGTGAAGTCGCTGGCAGCTGCCTTCCGTCACTCTCCATTCCGTGTCCGTATCCTCATTTCCAGCCGTCCAGAAGTGTATCTTCAGTCATTCTTCAATTTGACTTCACTCCAATCTCATCTCTCACGAGTCGCTCTCTCGGACGAATACTCTGCAGAAGAGGATATCTGGCGATTCCTTCGAGACTCATTCGACAGGATCAGACGCGAACATCCCCTTGCGCCTTATATTCCATCCTCCTGGCCTTCCTCCGATGTCCTTTATGATATCGCCCAGAAGTCGTCGGGCCAGTTCATCTTTGCTTCGACGACAGTCAAGTACACTGGCGGAGACCCTTATGAGCTTCCAACACGCCGTTTGGATGTGATTCGCCGCCTTCAGCCTCCTAGGGGTGAGGAGGACCTGCCATACGCAGAGTTGAACTCGCTCTACCATCATGTCCTCTCCAATGTCCGCGACATTGAGAGAGTCAAGGACATTCTCGGAGTCTTGATCATTGTCAAACGACTGATACCTCCGTCCGATGATGTTCACACGACCCGATGGATCGACAATTTTTTCTTCTGGCAACCTGGTGAGACAAAAGCTTGTCTAAGCCCTCTCGAATCCATTATTCGATGTGATGGAGAAGGCCGCATATATATTTTCCACACCTCACTGTCGGACTTCCTGCTTGATCCCTCTCGATCCCATCAGTTTTATCTATGTCGAGAGTCCATTCTGAGCAACTGCCTGGCTTTAGGGTTGCGCCGTTGGCACCGGCAGGAGATTGATCCTCACGGTGTGTTATTTCACCCTCTCAGAAGTTGATTCATCGAGTGCTGATCCACCACACATTTTATGCCAGATGCATCCCTTTATGTCGATGTTACCCTCCGCTGCATTCGCGCCGTCTCATTCTGCACCCCTCAACTCCGAGAGGAACTGACTAAACTATCACTTCTCGCTCTCTATAGAGCTTTTGAAACCAGAAGATTTACTGACAACTTCTGGAGTTTTACATCAAGAGTCATTGAGATACTGCATGACCAAGTAAGCCGTGAATATTATGGCAAAAAACTGTTACTAACGAATGTCAGAATCTCTCGGAGCAATTCCCTCATCTCATCCCTGATCTTGTCACCGTCTGCTTCGAAGCTTTCCAAAAGGCTGACCCCGACGAAACAGTGACTTTGCTGGTCTACAAAGCAAGTTATCTTGACACACTTCGGGTTGGGGCCTCGATTTCTTCTTCGGGTTTTCCTCTCAGTGACATGCAACAGGGAATTCGCGGGGTTATCAAGAGAATTGTTACCTTGCATCCTCAACGGCACAGACTTGAATTCACAGGATGGCATTATGCACTGGTTGCCAGCCATTCCCTAAACATGTGTTGTTATCCAAACTCGGGGTAGGATTTATATCAACTCCTTTTATTTCGTGCACTGATAAATGTCATCATTTAGTCTCTTCCGGAGTGCAGATGCATTTCACACGGCCGATGATTTAAGTAAGGAGGGGCATTACGATGCCATCTGCGCATTCCTCTGTATCGCCCATGCGCTTCCTCTAGTGGCATGCAAGTCTGAAAGAATCATGAAAAGCATCTTCTTTTATCATCATTGGGGTTTGGGATTTGCATTTAGCTTTCATGCAATGTGTCCTTTGGATGGGTGGAACGACAACGTCATTCAACCCGCTCGAGATGCAGTTCTCAATTATTGCAAGGTACATGCCCAAATGTTTCCTCCCACAGTACTTGCACTAAAACCCATTCAACCAAACTCTGTATTTATTCTCTGCTCCAGCTCTATGCAGAACCATCTGACGTCGAAGAATACATGCGTCTCAATAATCTATCCTAATTTCTATACTTTTTTTCTTTGTATCCCTTCAGTACTTTTCATCGGCGGCCGTTCGTACTATACCTCATCTAAATTTACTAGCTCATCGGCCCTAAATCCACCCAGGAGTCTTCAGTGATGTCAGTACCTTACAATTCAAATAAAATTCTCCTACACGACGCAGTCCAATATAAACCACCACCTCTACTGAGACAGGATCTAAGCAAATGTACTTAGAGTTGAGCGATCCAACCTTCAAGTCTGACAACTTCACTTACGATAAATGTTCAACTCCTTCGCAAAATCTCCTCCATAACTTGTTATCGTGTCACGATACGAGTTCTGACCACTGCATGTGTTGCAAAATCCTTCAACTGCCGCCGGGTAAACTCGAAGGGATCCCTCACTAAACTCTCAACCCCACAACCCTAGTACTCGCCAGTACTCTCCAAACCCAACACACCCCGACTCCTCTGCATGTGATCCGGCGCCTTTCTCACCTTTGGGTCCTTGGCCGCATTGTTGTATAGGTCTTCACCTCAAGTCGGATAATGGACTGCAAGGGCATGAAACACAAAATGTGCATCGATATTCAAGTCGGTGAGGTGTGAAGCTTAGACGAAGTCGAGCGATTGCGAATTCATCTCAGGCCGGGTAAATCCAATCGGAGAGGAATAGAGCTGGTGGAGAATCGAGATAGGGGATTAGTTGCTAATTTTTGAAAGGAAGGATTTGGGGTTTAAAAGAGGAAACGCAATACAATCACAAGGAAGAAAGGAAAGAAGGGCGAGAGTAGGAATACAGTGCGACTAACCTGGGATTTAGTATCAAACGTAGCTGTATTTGTCTACACCCTCTCAGTGCGTAGGGGTTTTTTTTGGGTTATTTTATAGCCTCTAGAAGGTGGGCCTTCGACTCGGCTTGATACACGTGTACATGCTAGGAATATGTTTACTCGTGTTCTACTGGTTGTATGTCTCTACGAAGTGAACATTCGCGTTTACGCGGCGGCCGCACCTGGCCACTTAGTGACGTGTGGTGTGGAAGAAAAGGTATATCTATCTATTTGATGCAGGCGTTGCTATGATTCGTCAGTTTGGCCTTTGGGTAGGCTTCCTGAGGTTATGTTGTCCAAATCTTCCGGTCCAAATGGATGATAGGTTGTGGGGTGGTGGTGGGCCGTGAGGAGTGCACCCTCCGCTGACGCGCTCGGTATCTAGATACTCGGCACCAAGTCCCTAGCATGGAGACGCCACTCCGCAGAAGTTGATTGCACCAGCGTTGGTTCTCGAACCTGACCCAGCAGTGATAATCGGTCGTGGTTGGGTATTTCTTCCTTTCGACATAGGATCTTCATATCGCCTTTCACCTCCTTCAGAACTACTCCAGCATCTTTCCCCAGAGGTCTGGACTGCTGTTGTCTTTGAAGGCGTCCAAGAGGCATTCCGCAGGTATGTCGTGGATGACTACTCCATGCCATGACATGTCAAAGTCCAGAATCGGTGGTTCGTTTGGGCATTCAAACTCCAGGATTCCGAAGGCGCATGACTTTACTAGTAGCGGCTGCCCTTGTAGCTCGGTTGCGATGATAGGTGCAGCTGTGTGGACAACGATAGTTCCGGCTTTCGTCACATTGACTGCAATGAATTTCTGTAGGTGGGTCTGGTCCGAGTGGATGCGGTTATTGGTAGCGAGCGAGCCATTTA
>Ga0247742_10002633_pt1 | contig 11664 bp, 12 predicted proteins | sample UWRJL208509C2_FD_180944 | JGI IMG/M metagenome (GOLD analysis project Ga0247742, IMG submission 180944) | Plant litter microbial communities from Arlington Agricultural Research Station in Wisconsin, United States - UWRJ-L208-509C-2 | ecosystem: Environmental > Terrestrial > Plant litter >... | reverse complement strand
GGTGTGTTTTTCGACGTATTTCGAGAATCCGACCAAGAATCTGCAATAAAATTGCCAAATTATTCACTCCTTCCCAATATATTCGACTTTTAAAGATTGGTTGACTTTGCTTGTCCACGACTGTACCAACACTAACAACAATACTTCTAGACTATTGGCCCTCGATAGCCTCATCATCCGACTCTAGCCCTAGTATTCAAATATTCACTGGCAGGGTTGGTTGATAGGCAATCGCTTTTGTTGCGTGAATTATCCTCCTGCCTACCTTCATCCTCTTTGCTTTGCTAACCGCGGCTCGTGTAATCTGGGTTACTCGGGGCTGACATTAAGCGCTGGCTCAAACATTCCACAATGGTAGTATGGCACTTTTGAATCGCAAAGTCTATTTTCAGCTGGCCAGTAGCGCTCCGAACCTATCATGTGAACTGGGCGTATGATCACTGAGTCACTCGCCAGCTCCACATTCCGCAACGTTAGTACGACACTTTTGAATTGTAAAGTCTATTTAGATGACAAGTGGCGCTCGTGCGACTTCTAAGTGCCAGCTTCAGTGTCCACAAACAGAGAGGCTGAGAATTGAAACATACCAATAGCACAGACATAAAAAACATGCATGATAACGAGTAATCCCATGAGACATTCAAATCCCCTTTAGCAAAAGGGTTCATGTGAACACAAGGCTTGTCGTTGATAAATGTCCCGTGTCATGGTCAATCGCGGGTGCTATTAATAGATTAACCCCAGATCTAACTTGAAGCGCCGAAAGTGTTCCCTGGCGCTTTCGGTCACAGGTTGGCGCTCAGAACCTATCATGTGCGCTGGGTGGATGATCATTGAATTAATCAGGGTTGACATCAAGTGCTGGCTCCTCTCCACAGCGGTAGTACAGTTTTGAATTACAAAGTCTATTCGCGGCTAGGCGCTCGGAACCTATCGTATGTGTACTTTGCCAGGAAACCATTGAATACACATCGTTGATACATCGTGCAACAGGCACTTCAAGTTATTCCCCGACCAAGCAGAAAAAATCCGAGTTGTTGCCATTCGGAATATCACGGTTGATTCGAGACAGAAGGAATCATTTTGGGTTTCCAAAATGTAATTTCGAGTAAAGGATTCACGTACTGAGTACCGCTGGGTCTCCGAGTGTAAGGTTTTAGGGCTCGATTATCTTAAGGGGCACTATTAAGTACTGCATTCCAAGTTCGGCCAGATTTGGTTCCTAGGAAGAGTCCTACGACATGAATTAGCTGGCATGTGACACTGCAGATGCGCACGGCATGCACCAGCCAGTAGGCGCTAAATCGAGAAAGCGCCTGCGTTGGCCAAGGATATTATGGTCCACCCTACAAAGGCAATAAATCGATTCAAAACAAAATAAAAAGGCCCTTGGCATTCGAGAACCTCCACCTTGCGGAGCATGGGTACAGCTCCAGTATAACTAAATGGGACTAAAAAATACATATAACTCTTGCAGCCAACTCGAACCCCAGATTTTTTGTATATAGCTATACAATTCGTAAATTGGACATATACTAAAATGGGCCTTAACAATACATTATCGTCAGGCCATACAATTTTGGCAGCCAACCCCAGATTTTCTATCCTCTCCCGCATGGTCCAGCCTGGGAACACATGGGACGGGGTCTAGATACTAGCTCTAATCGAGGTCAGTAAGTGACTTGGGTTAGACTTTTGAATCTCGATCCGTACGTATGATTGGGGCGATAACATTGACGCTCTATTGATGAATAATACAAATAAAGACCACAGGTCTATCTTGAAAACATATAAATTCCAGTTCTTCGACCACAGACATCTCAGTGTCTTTTCCGCCTTCTTTCTAGCCACATTATCCAGCTCATCGCAGACCTTCTATCACTTTCACCAGATATGGTCGCCACCTTAAGCGAGACTTACGATACACTCTTCTCCAAAATGGACAAGGAGTATAAGAACTTCGTACCCGCTGAAGCATTGCTTTGGTGGTGGACCTCTACCAAATTTGGTCTGCGCGTCGAAGCGCCTCAACTTATGGTCGAGTTTACCGACAACATGTATATTGGGAAAGGTATGTACCTGATATGTGTGACTGTTCACCATTGCTTAAATACATATTCTCTTTCTCAATTAGATCCCGAGGGTCACCTCTTCTTCTACGACAAACGTTCATTCAAAACGACTGACTCTGTGAAATACGATGTCACGTACAGCACGACCAGCGACAAGGATCAGCGTTGCTGCGTCATTAAATTCTACAAAACGACCTCCGACAAATGCATTGCCGAGGTGAGCGTGAACCCAAGTACTCATTGTGGCAACTTATTTGCTTAAATTTACCCTCCAGTTCATCGCCAAAGATCCTGTAAGTTCCATTTTGTAGACCCGAAGGAGATTGTAAGAGCTGATTCAAACAGAATGGCGCGGTCAACTACACGAACTCTGCAAGTGGATACTGGAAACCTCTTACTGCGTCGTCCGCTGCAGCGCACGTCGTCAACGATTCTCCAGCCGACGGAAAGTGGACCATGACTGTTCCTTCGATCAACAAAAAGTGCACCTGGACTGCGAATTCAGATACTCGTGATTACGTTGGTATGCAGCAATATTTCCCCACCCCGTTGGATTCTTGTTCCTGACTATCATGTGCTAGATACATGGGGCATGCTCACCTTCAAGCAGATTAACGACATCTCCAAAGGCGTCTATGTCGACTACAAGGACGATCGTATGATTTTCACTAAAACCAAAGAGTGGGATACGGACTTCTGTGCATACGTGAGTGTCTTCTTCCATCCATAGATAATTGCGACTGCTAATTTGATTTTCCAATCCTAGCTTCTTCGTAAGTTTTAAGACATTTCGTTGCTTTAGATGAAGCCATACTCATTTATAAAAATAGCTCTCGAGACTAAGCAAGAACCTCAACCACTCGGTGCTTACTCCCTTCACGGAATCAGCGCCACATGGTCCGACACTTGATGGTGTCCTAGTAGGAAAAGAGGTAGTGCGGTGTTTGCATGCAACTCGGCTTAGTTTACCGATAAAAAGACAGTACAACCTATGTTTGAATTGGTGGGGATTTGTTAGGTGATGTCATCCTTGATAAACAGTGAATACGGTGTGTCTGACGCAAGTTACTGTACTATTACGACTGAATGTTCATGTTATGTTACACATTATTTTGGGCGATTTTTCAGCCGAAAAGTGTACTTTTGGGGCCTGTTACCTGTTACAAGTGTCAAAATTGTTGAGTTCACAGGTTGGTGTTACACGTTACGCGTTACGTGAACGATCGGTCGTAATACTACAGTCGTAGTTGCCGACACCACTATTCACATGGTTCTGGAGACAGATTAGATAGCTCAGAGAAAGCTAAACGTTTGGGTGAAAAAGCCACCGTTGATGGCAAAATTTCAGGCGAGAAATATACTCTGAGTTGAGTGATGGGCTATACCATACAAGCTACACCTGCGCTATAGAATGGTATCATGCATTAGGAATTAGGGCGCCTCGAAGTCGTTGATATCCAGAGTCAGATGTTCGAGGTTCAAAACCCTGATTTTGGACCAAATATCAGAGGCATAGGTATAGGGAGGACATGTATAAATGGTCGTAGTTGGGAGCTGGTAACATGGGCCAGGTGCGAATACGAACGCATCCGTGGACACTGAACGCATATGAATTCGAAAAGTAATACCTGATGCGGATGTGTGAAGTGTATGCTATCAACAAGGCCGATGGATGCGTCCAAGATGGTTGCTCTCGAGTGCACTAGCAGCGCGGCGCGTCGTGACGGTCAGATGGCGAAGGGCTGCCACCGGCTAGTCTCCACCGGCATTTGGTGTATGTGACGCCGACAGCCTGAGGTAGTTATTGCGGAGGAAGGTGCATGGTCCAGTGAGCTGTTGGTATGCAGGTGAAGAGGGATAGGAGTGGAGGGGAAGAGGGTGGAAGGGAGTGTGGTCGTCTATGCTGGAGGACATTGAGGATGGTTTGGGGTGACTGAGTGCTTCGTACCTGGGCACAGATGCTTACACCACTGTCTGGTCCAAACAACTGATGCCAGTGATTGCTACTCCCGCCTTTGACCCACAGCTGACTTCTGCCTATCGCTTCTTGACAGGACAATGACAGCAAAGACTTGAGAACTCGGGACACTCGACACATGTCTACCGATAGCTGATCCATCTCAGCCGCCAACTGGTAGGGGGCTCACTAAGCTTCTGACCGGTGCGCACCTCTGCAACTTCCTCAGGTCAGAATAAAGTTGAAGGCACCGACAAATAGTCGTAGTTGGAACTGTTAGCATTGACCGCCGTGAAGCTTGAGTAAATACTGACCACCCACCCTCACATAATCGAATATGATCGAACATTGTGGATATAAATCAGACGACATTCGAGCCAGGGTTTGAGCTTGAGGTGGTTTAATGCAGAAAATATCAGAAGTATAATAACACAGAAGACATCTGCTTGCCAGATGCCGATTCAGAGTCAATCAAGCGGAAGTTCAACAGAACGGGCACTGGGAAACGGGAGAGATGGAGGTCATTCTGAGAAATGCTCCCTAAAGCGGGGATTAGGAACTGGACTGTGCGAGTAATTAGGACCCAGAAAATCACAGCCTATTACTATATTATGCTCCCTGGGACGGTAGATTCAATCGGTTGGGACTTATTTGTAAATGCCAATATTTCGAATTCAATTCATATTGATTGGTGATCGAACGGTGATCCGACCGACACAAAAAGTAAGACTGTGCAAGACGGGCGCTAAACAATAACAATTACTTTCTTTATATTTATCAAGCCTAAGCGCTAAGCGCCCGTAGGTGACGTCATCCGAGAGTCGTTTTTGAAAGCGACTATGATTACATCCGAAATGGGGTGGTTTGTCAAAAGCATTAGATCATGATTCGCATAGCTATCTTTACACTGGCAGTTACAGGCTCTTGGATAGAACATCGCTTCGCACTTTCTCGTTACACGACTCGCCTCGCCACTTGCAATTGCTTATTTCCCAACAGAAGGCACCGGCAACAACCCATCGATCCAACGTCCTTTTCCAGTGCCTTCGCGGAGATCGCCGTGGCCTTGAGTAATATAAATTATGGGTATCATTTTGGAATCTACGAGGGTGTACATACCTTGGAACTGCCAGTGTGAATGGGCGGAATGAAAGAGAGAACAAGTAAAAATAAGCCCCAGCTCAGAGTCTTCAGAGAAGAGTGTTACGTACCCTAGCCCTTTCCCTGCCGTCCAGAAAGGATGTTAAAATGATGGTTACGTTCTGGCCAGACTTGGAAACTTCAAATTTGTTTTCGGGGTCGGGGTCGAAACCATGGTCAAATTCAAAAGTGATTTTTCCTTGGGCCTCGCGCTTCGGGTCTAAAAGTGAAATTTGGTGGTTGAGGGGTGTGCGATAGATAAATTTTCTGCGCTCACCCTCAAGTTCTTTCTCGTCGTACACTCCAATGAACTAGAGAGATCGGAAGGGAGGTGGCAGAAGCGGCTTCCCAAACAAAGGAGACTTCACGGTGATACGAAGGATGTTTTCCTCAGAGACTGCCTCCACCTCCTCGGTAACACCTTTCGGGGGAGGCTTATGAAGATCAGTAAGCGGCCACAACGCATCTCCCCAATGTCCTACTCCAGTGCCTTCACGGAGATCACCGTGGCCTATTATTATGCGATCAATCACTAAAACTCAAACACGAATCGAAATACTGCACATACCTTCAAACTAAATGGGACATGTGGGGTAATGCCAAAGAAAGAAAATCAGCTCATCTTCAGGGACTCGGAAACATCACCTACCCTAGCCACTTCCCTGGGGGGAAGACGAAGAGAAGTAAAACGATTGTTACTTTCTCGCCAGACCTGGAGACTTTGAATTTGCAAGTTTGATTGACAGGGGCTGCGAGGTTTGATTCGACCGTAATCTTCCCTTCGGCCTCGCGTTTTGGGTCTAAGTAAAGTGAAAGTTGTGGTGAACGTTAAATCGTCAGGAATACTGGTCTTCGAATGCTACACGATTAAATCCTGCTCGCCACGAAGTTCCTTCACGTCGTACACCCCAGTAAAATTGAGGGTCGGAATTGGGGGCGGGAGAATGCCATGTCCATGCCCATGCCCAAGCGAAGGAAGCACGACTTGCACGGAGACGTGAAGTAGGTTGTTCTGAGAGACTGCCTTCGCTTTTTCGGTCAATTGGGGAGGCAGAATGTTGGTAGGGTCAGACATGTTTGTCAAGAGAAGTGAATCAAGGAGACGAAGAATTTGTATCAAGCATTGATCTACTTATACTCTCAGGCTCGACAAAGGTGGTAAGGTGTGAACAAGTTCCAGAAGCCATTGCGCTATGTTCAAATTAGGTTCAAGGTTCAAACCCCAAATTTTATCTACGGAGCACGTTTATACATTATGGTTATATCAAGAGACGAATGAATAGCCGAGTCCACTGGGCTACATTGCTCTACCAATTCATTTTCAGTGCTTGAAGTGACAACTTGAACGTGCGCAAAGAATACCATTCAAACAAGACGGCACGGCCAGTCCCATCCATTGTGGGATAACCAGGATGTAGTGCTATTATGCCTGCTGGGTTCGAAATCTTTACAGTGCATCGAGGCTGCGCCTAAATAGTATTATTATTTACTTACACGGAAGGAATAACCTCCCCATCTAGTCTTCGACACGTTGTGGCAGATGACCACGTGTGCCCTACCCAAGACCACTAAGGGCACGAGCATGAGAGAAAAAGGAAATTTGCCACCTATAGGAACCTATTGTGCTCGTAGTTGTGCTTCTGTGCTGTATGGTAGTGCTGGACCAGGAATAGCGCGTTGCATATTTCTGTGAGATACGCATCCACGATCGAACACTCAAGGATCCACCACACGATGAGGGGGTTCATACAGTGTGGAGGGATTCAAAAGTCATCGTCACTATTGAAAACATGACCCTCCTGACCCTCTAGGAATGGTACATTTTGAAAACAAAAGGTGATGATAGAAAGGGTAATAGAAAGATGAAACGGGGTGATGAGTACTGCTTGTTAAAGTACTCAAACCTTATGCTAGGAGGGCCCCGCAAGACATTGCGATGGCGAAAATGGAGACAGCGCTAATACAATTCATAACCTTCAGGGTGTATGCATACTCCTATTGATACGAATAGCTCAAATAAATGCTCCACAAACGTGCTATTGTGTTTGTGAACGTTGGCAGACAAGGGTACCCTTCAAGTTATTTACCGACCAAGCAACAAGACTCGTTGACGAAGACTACAGTTTAGTTCCGGGCAGAAGGGCTTATTTTGACTTTTGGGCTACCGTGAGACTGTCCCCCAGATATTTTTGGTACATTGACGCAATTCAAAATTAGGGGGCATATTCAACAACCCGGCGAATTCAAAAGGAGCGGCGGGTGAGCCCGAGTCAGTGGTAGAGTCAGATGAATGGTATGGCCACCGAGTCTTGAGTTCCAACGTTCCACAGATTAGTAAAATCATTTGGATTATAAATCGATCTTATCTTTCTGAGGTCAGCAGCGCCTATAACAGATCCAATCCCACAACTTCGAGTTGGCTCACTTACCAGTGCGCGACTCGGAGGGCGGCGGCGCTCAGTGATAACAGGGAACGGGACTAAAGGCATTATCAATGATCGATGGTCATTCAAGTCTTACTTCACTGAATTCACTGAGGTGTATGATCATGTGCGCCAGCGACATACATTCTAGCAACGGAAGGCTCTCAGCGCTTAGATTTTGATCTATTACATAATAGCACTTGACCGTGTGGCGTCACCTTTTTGAAATTTACTTTCGACTTTCATTTTCTCTTTCATCGTCGCTGTCGTCGCGGTTGTACTCTACGTCTTCCTCTGAACCTGACCGAACGAGATCATACATACAAACAAGCCTTAATGCTAACCACCCGTTCTACATCACAGTTATGGTCCTATTTACGGCCATCGATCATCTTCTAAGTGTATTCGGCACACCCGCAGGGTTCTTCAATGGGCAATTGTCTTTGTTGCGTAAGTTTTCCTCTTACCTACTCTCATTTTCTTTATCTCCCCACCTGTCTCCTGCCTCTCCCCAGTCCACCCTACTCCTCTCTCCCTCTAACCCACCCTATTCACTCTCACCAAGACCCCCTTCCACGCAGAGATGTTCGGAAAACTAGCTGGAGCAGCCCCCAATGGAGGCCCAGCAACGACTGGCGAGCGTGCATTGGATGAAGGGAGCGTGGTCGTCTATGCTAGAGGACATTGAGGATGGCTTTGGATGGCTGAGTGCTTCATCTTCGATCTGCCTTTCTTTCTGCTGCGGGAAGAAACCTAAGGGCAAGAGTACTTATAGCTGCCTCCCATATGATCATGAGCACATGTTTGCGGCATGGGACTTTTGAATTCGGCGTTGACGTACTCATTTGAATTTCGGATAAAATTTTCTGAAGCCGGTGCATATTAAACAATAGAAGGTATCGTCTGAGTCCATACCAGACCTCAGTGCACTCTTTTCGGGATTCGAAGCTTACCGATCGGCGGTGTTGGAGTGATCACAAGTCGGAGAAAATTCTAAGAGAATATAATCTATGTATACTTTTCCCAACAGATTCTAATTCCCTTTCATCGAGGTGTCACACTTTGACCAGCCCAGCTGAGAATCCTGAGATAATCATTTTCCAAAGAGATGTTCACAGGAGCGCTCATTGGTGTGCGTATGCGACATATTTCATGTTTCTCACAAAGGTATCTGTGGGCGCGTGTGGGCGCTGCATCTGCACAGATCAAACTGAGTTCCAAAATGATTATCTTTTGTTCCAACTTTGCTCTCTGATCTTTCAGCCATGTTACAAAATGACGCTCTCGAGGCCTGCAGAAATGGCGACCTTTCGGCATTATCAACCATCTTATCCGATTCTTCGTTTACCATTACCAACAGCATCTTATTCGACATGCTCCAAGACGCAGCATTTAGTGGGAGAGACAAGATCATTCGACATCTCCTAGAGCTGTACAATCCAAACTACCTCGATGACAAAGTCTTTCGCGCAGCGGCGGCTAGCAACTCCATCGAGATATTCAATCTCATCTACACCAGGAATCCAGCATGCATAACCGAGTTCTATGAGCGACGTGGAACACTTCTTGCAATCTCCCTTGCTTCGGTAGCCTCAAAGGAGTTCATCGGATATCTATTTTCATTGGGAGCTGATCCTAATGCAATGTCCAACGATGCAATCTCTCCTCTCGCATACGCTGCTTTTCGGTATGATTCCCCAGAGATGGTGGGATTTTTACTTCAGCATGGCGCACAAGTCAACGGATCGTCGGCCTTAGCAGCAGCAGCTCACAAAGGATACCTCACTACTGCTAAATACCTACTGGATCATGGAGCGGACGTAAACGATCCCGGGAATTATTTACCACCGTCATATCCTCTACATATGGCAGTCAAGCACGGTAATGTGGAAATGACGACGCTTTTCTTGGCCTGCGGGGCAGACCTTGAATTGCGTGATGGAACTGGGAAGACGGCCGTTGAAATTGCGAGGGAAGGAAATAACGCCCAGATTATCAACCTTTTGGAGGAAAGGAAGGGAAGTGATTGCGGGTACACATTGTAGATACTATGGAGTAGTAGCTTTATAGATTGTACTCCCACCTCCAAAATAAAATTCTCCTCTCTTATCATCGGGCGCCGATCAAAATTCAGTTGGACTGTCGAACTTCTTTAGATTCCGGGGAGGCCCTTTCCCCTCTGTACCTTGGATGGGTGGCTCACTAGTTAAAAGAGTAAGCAAAAGTGAAATTGGTATGAAATTGGGAGACGCGAGCGAGAGAGCTTTATTGTAAATTGAAAAAAAAAAAAAAAAAAAAAAAAAAAAAAAAAAAAACGAAAAAAGGCGACTGGTCGCATAAAATCGATTATCAAGTTATGAGGATGACATCAACGCAATTTATTCTATGAAGGAAACTAAAATCTCGACAAACCTCGTTTTATTAAATCCTGAAACACGTCCCGAGCAGATTTTGTCCTTTGAGTTTAGACAGTTCAGATATTTCTGCTGATGACGCCCAAGACCGTAGTCCGATATCCTTGCAAGACTGGAGGTGAAGGTTCGAGCGACGGCGCCATGATGCCGCATTCTGCCGAATAGATCTCCCACGCAGAGGCTCCTTCAGGTGTGCTCTTGCAAAACCCTTCAATTGCAATTTCAAGTTGGTCCTCAAGCCTTGTGATGCGAACTCCTCGCTGAGAACGATTCCATAAATTCTAAAAAATCAGTACATCGATTTTTGTATAACCTTCAGCCTCAACGGACAAATTGAAAGACGCGCATCCCGAACATCGAGGATCTGACATCCGAGGTTTCTGCCAGCCGCCAATATGATCACATGAACATTTCGCGTATTGAACTTGGACATCACGCACGGACACGAACACGACACGCATCCGCCAGCTCACAGCTCTCTTCAAGGTACTCAACTGGCCTGATTTACACCACTCTCCCACTCTCTGGCAACCGGCTTAGTCTGACCGGCGGGTAGTTTATTGGTGTCTGCTCTGACGGTGACAGCCACCTCGGGTTTCATTCTCTGTCTTGAACTGCCACCTCATCGTCTCTATCTATCTGTAAGGTGAGCACTTTCCCTCAACTCGCCTTTTGTTCTCACTAACAACCGACCTGTTCTTCAGTGTGTTGCGCGAACGGCGTCTTGACGTCGCAATTGTCTGATCCTCGCCCCTTTCCAACTAGCCCACATACCTTCGTGCTCCTACATCTACTTCTACCCAAACCGCAATCCTAATCCCACACAATGGCTGCACCGACCCAGTTCGATCCAAACAACGCTCAGAATCTCATGGAGGTGTGTGGTGTTCAACCCACCTTCTATCTTGCTACGCGAATGTCCTATCAATATCGCTGATGCCCTATTCTATTCCATCTCTCATAGATTGAGAAACAGTAAGTCATGCCCTTCTTCTACGCTTCTTTCCTGCTCTCGTATAGTCTAATCAAACCACTCCTCTCACACACCCAGGTTCGCAGTGAAAGCCGTCGAACAGGCTCAAACATACTGGAACCTCCTCGAAAAGGTGCACCCCTCCGCCCTAAAACTCACCAAATACGACGATGAGATCTTCGAGCACACGATGAGCACATTCCCCGAGCTCGCAGAGGATGAGCATAAGAAGCTTGTAGTGGTGGACGAGGACTGGATGAAGAGCGCGGATGGGAAGAAGAGGTGGAGGGTGTTTTGTGAGAGGTGAGTATCGGTGTTATTTCTAGTATGTGTTGGATGGTATACTGGGAAATATCATTCTGTGATGCAGGGGAGGCGGAAGCACCGGCTCCGCTTCTCTTGCCTCTTTCGACACCCGCCCTTCGCCCTACTTGCCTCTTCATGTCGATTCTGAACACCGTTAACGAACCACCCTTCTTCTCATATATTCAGCTACAAAGACAAGGTCAAAGACTACAACTTCGGCTCACTCATCCGCACCGACGCGAGGGATGAATACGGCGAGAAGAATACGATTTTCGGTGTGTCTACATCTCTTTCCTTGCCTTGATTTCTTGTTGGCTTTTGTTCTTGTTCCATACCATCCCCTGGAGAGACCATCCACCCTTTCATTTTCGACATTTCA
>Ga0247742_10002632_pt1 | contig 11669 bp, 11 predicted proteins | sample UWRJL208509C2_FD_180944 | JGI IMG/M metagenome (GOLD analysis project Ga0247742, IMG submission 180944) | Plant litter microbial communities from Arlington Agricultural Research Station in Wisconsin, United States - UWRJ-L208-509C-2 | ecosystem: Environmental > Terrestrial > Plant litter >... | reverse complement strand
TTCATTGTCTAGTCCTCACTTTCGGTCGGCGCTGCTTTCAGCGCCGCAGGTAGAACAGAGAATGCACTACACGTCTGTGATAGTCAACACATCGTCGACTCTTCCAAAGCGAGCCGTCCCGTCCGCGGAGGCGAGGGGCCCCGGCGCTAAGTGGACATAGTGTTGACTCCTGTCGACTGTGAGTCTAGTCTCAACTTTGCCAAGCCGTGACGCTGCACACCGGCTCACGGAGCCATTACGACCAAGAGGGATTGACATGGCCACCACATCGGACGTCGACCAGATCCAACCGACGAGTTCTCGCGACGGCGAGAGTTACGTCTCCCACCGTGACGACATCCACTTCAACATGACCGGCGACTTCATGACGGGCGTGGATTTCTGGATTCACGCGACCGGTGAGTCCACCAACGGCCAGCTGATCATCATCGAGACCAACTGGGTGCGCGGCACCGAGCCGGTGTGGCACATCCACCACCGCGAAGAGGAAGGCTTCTTCGTGATGGACGGGGAGATCAAGATTCACACCGAGGCTGGTTCGTACAACGCGAAGAAGGGTCAGTTCGTCTGGGGCCGTAAGGATCAGCGACACACCTATGAGGTGGTCGGTGATGAAGCTCGAATTCTCGTGGTGTTCGTCCCGGGCCCCAACAGCGGCGGTTTCGAGCCGAACGGCGGCATCGACAAGTACTTCTACGAAGCCCGCAACCGCGAGCTGCGTACTCCCGAGCAGCTGCAGGCCGAAGTCGAAAACCTGAAGGAGAACTACGGACTGGAGATGTTCCCCGAGCTGCCGCACCCGCGCGATCAAAAGGCTTGAGCCTAGCCGCCGTTCGGATATTTGGACTACCCAGTATTGGAGTTGTTGTGACCATCGATGTAACCCTTGACACCGTGCCGCATTGGATCGGCGGCTCGGCGGTCTCCGTGGCCGAGGGGCCGCGTGCCGAGATCCGCGATCCCGCTACGGGGGATGTGATCGGGACCGTCGTGCTGGGTGGCGCCGATGCCGTCGACCAAGCCGTAGCGAGTGCTCGAACTGCAGCGGCGGCCTGGGCCGAGACGCCCACTCCTGCTCGCGCGTCCGTTCTGCACCGTTTCCGAGTGTTGCTACACGAGCAGATCGACGACTTGGCGTGGATGATCACGTCTGAGCAGGGCAAGACGCTTGCAGACGCCCGGGGAGAGTTGGCACGTTCGATCGAAGCGGTCGACGTCTCCCTTTCGGTGGTGCAGCAACTGAAGGGCGAGTACGCCGAGCAGGTCGCCAATGGCGTGGACACGTATTCATTCCGGCAACCGCTCGGGGTGTGTGCCGGCATCACACCGTTCAACTTCCCGGTCATGGTGCCGGTGTCGATGTTCGCGGCCGCCATCGCGTGCGGAAACGCCTTCGTGCTCAAGCCAAGTGAACAGGTGCCGTCAGCATCGGTGCGGCTGGCGCAGATCATGAGCGAGGCGGGGCTTCCCGACGGCGTGCTCAATGTCGTGCACGGCGGTGTTGATGCCGCCGAGGCACTCATGGATCATCCTGACGTCGCGGCGGTGTCGTTCGTCGGATCCACCCCGGTGGCACGTGCCATCTACCGGCGTGCGGCCGATGCCGGTAAGAAGGTGCAGGCACTGGGCGGCGCGAAGAACCACCTGGTGGTGTTGCCCGACGCCGACCTCGATGCTGCTGCAGATGCGCTGGTGTCGGCGGCCTTCGGTGCGGCAGGCCAGCGATGCATGGCCGTGACCGTTGCGGTCGCGGTTGGTTCCGCTGCAGATGCACTGGTGGCCAAGGTCGCCGAGCGTACGACTGCGTTCAAGGTGGGCCCAGGTGCGGCGCTGGGTACCGACATGGGCCCGTTGATCTCAGAGGGCGCCCTCCGTCGTATCCGTGGGGCACTGGAGCGATCCGTCGAACAAGGCGGCCGACTGGTCATCGACGGCCGTGAACGGCCGACTCCTACGAACGGTTACTTCATCGGCCCTAGTCTCGTCGATGGCGTCAGCGTCGACAGTGATCTCTACCGCGACGAAGTGTTCGGTCCGGTTCTGAGCGTGGTGCGTGCCGAGAGTCTCGACCAGGCCCTGCAGATCGTCAACGACAACCCGTACGGGAACGGCGCGGTCATCTTCACCAGCAGTGGGACGGCTGCCCGTCGATTCAGCCGGGGTGTCCTGGCTGGCAGCGTCGGGATCAACGTGCCTATCCCCGTGCCCATCTCCTGGTTTGGATTCGGCGGATGGGGTGATTCGCGCTTCGGAGATGACGGGCTCAACTATGACGGCTACCGGTTCTACACGAGATCCAAAGTCGTGACCCAACGGTGGACGGAGCCCAAGCCGGGCTTCGCGCCCCACTTCGTGGCGGCTGGCAGTCAGTAACGGTCAGGACAGGAACCTCATGCCCGAACAACCTTTGGCTGTGCCGCCCTCTGACGGCATGCCTCGACTTGACCACGTCGGCATCCTGGTGCGCGACCTAGACTCTGCTCTCACGCACTGGTCCGCTCGGTTCGGGGTGAGGGTTGCCCGCAGAGTCGACGTTCCGGCCATGGGCATCAACGCGGCGTTCCTCGACGTCTCCGGAGCCGAGGTCGAGCTGTACACGATCGACGATCGATACGCGCTCGATGCAGCCCTTGCCGGAGCACCGGCAAAACTCGACCACGTGGCACTGCGGCTACACCGTGCCGATGGCGCCGAGCTCGCGGGCTGCGCCATCCGAGGGCCCGGACGCGAGGACCCGATTCCCGGACCGATCCTGATGGGCGATGCCACACACGTCTGGACCGAACCCCCCGGAATCGACGTTCTGCTCCAGCTGATCAGGCCGATCCAGTAAGGGCGAGGCCGTAATTCAGACAACCACGGGGTCTCCCGTGGCCCGAGACGCAAGACAAACCACCTAGGAACAGGAGTAAACATGGGACGCATGGAGGGAAAGGTCGCTCTGGTCACCGGAGCGGCCCGAGGTCAGGGTCGCGCACACGCGATCCGCCTTGCGCGGGAAGGTGCGGACATCCTCGCCTTCGACTGTCCGGCGAAATCAGGGGTTCCCTATCCCGTCGCCACGACCGCTGACCTCGAAATCACGGTCAAGGAAGTCGAGGCGCTGGGCCGACGGATCATCGCCCACGAAGGCGATGTGCGGCAGCAGGCCCCGTTGGACAACCTGGTCGCCGAAGGCGTGCGAGCCTTTGGTGGGCTCGACGTCGCAGTGGCCAACGCCGGCATCTGGACGGTCCACCCTTTCGCCGACGTTCCTGAAGACGAGTTCTTGGATGTGCTGGACGTCAACATCATGGGGCCTTGGCGCACCCTCAAGGCGGTGACGCCCGCCATGAAGACGCGCGGAGGCGGATCGGTGATCATCACCTCGTCCGGTAACGGCGTTGAGGGATCTCCCCACTACGTCCACTACGTGGCATCGAAGCACGGTGTTCTCGGCTTGGCGAAGAGCGCCGCATTGGAGTTTGGTCAGTACGGCATCCGTGTCAACTCGCTGCTCCCCGGGCCGACCGACACTCCCGCCCTGGACTGGCAAGGTGGATACGACCTGTGCGCGGGCAAGGGTCCCGGAAACGGCGTCAAGGAGGATCTGCAGGGCGCGAAGTATTGGTCCGCCCTGCGGGATGTGGGGCTGCTGCCGCCGGAAGCCATGAGTGAGGCGGTGCTGTGGCTGGCCTCCGACGAATCACGTTGGACGACAGGCCTCGAGATGTTGGTCGAAGGCGGCCACATGCTCATGCCGGGTCTGAACATGACCAAGATGGCGCTGGACAACCAGTAACGGCCGAGCAACCCTGACCTAGGGGTCAGGCGAGCCCTCTCCGACGGCGTCGATCACGCCTTCGGGGAGGGCTTGCGGCGTTTGACGGGCTTCTTGACGGGGTTCTGAGCGGGCTTCCACTCAAGCCCGTAAACCGTCCGCAGCCAAATCGTAGTCACCGTTTCAGCCATGCTGTCCAAAGGAATTGCGTTCTCGCTACGCATGCTCATCAACGACAAGTTGCGTTCTCCCATCCACATCAACGCAGCCGCCAACGACCTCGCCGGCGGCCCGTCGATGGCCACACCGGCAGCTCTGTCCCGTTCGATGCCGGCAGCCGACGCGTCGATGAATCGACCGAGGATCGAGTCCCACTGCGCCTGCAAATCCGACTCGGCCGCAGCGGCGTCACCTACTTCGCGAAGAACGTGCCCATGGCGTTCCCACACCTGGATGACCTCGTTGACCGCATGCTCGATGGCCGCCTCCGGCGACATGCCTACTGGACGCTCGAAAATGAGTTGCGACGCTTGGAACACATCGGCTGTGACCCGCGAGAGCAACGCGGACAGCACCTGCCATTTGGACTCAAAGTAGAAGTAGAACGATGACCGCGACAGCCCCGCGCGTTTGGTGAGATCGTCGATGGATATGTTGCGCAGGGGTGCCGTGCGCAATAGTTCATATGCCCCTTCGAGAATGGCTTGTTCGCGCTTGTCGCCTTTGAGGTTCCGTCGGCCCACCCGTGTTTCCGCTGCGCTCAGGCCAAGTGGGGAAGTGGACGCCATAAGAAGCATGATAGGTCAGGTCGACCTCGCACGGCGTACACCGACGGCAATTCACACCACGCGACACCGGCCATGCACCGCAGTTATCGACACGGTGTTGATAATAGTGCACGGACAGTGTAGGTTGGTTCTGCATCGACTTCCTCCTTGAAGTCCACGCGGCCCGACCGTGTTACTCGAAATGTGCCGTTTCCCCTGCGGCCGAACGGAATCCGCGCCTCGGACGCGAAACCAAGCGAGCTCTCTATTTGAAATAGGAGTCAACCGTGTCCAACCTCGCCGGCAATTTGGTGGCCACCGCGCAGAAGTACGGAGACCGTCCAGCCATCAAGTTGGACGAGTACGTGCTTTCCTACAGCGAGCTGCATCACCTGGCCTCAGCTGTGGCCGGAGATCTGCGCGCCCACGGCGTGCTCCCCGGCGACCGAGTGGGCCTGGTTCTCCCGAACGTCCCCGCATACCCGGTGTTGTTCTACGGAGCTCTACTGGCCGGCGCGGTTGCCGTTCCCATGAATCCGTTGCTCAGTGCCCGTGAGGTCGAGTACTACCTCACCGACTCCGGTATGACCGTGGTGTACGGGTTGGACGGCAGCGATGCGGTCGTCTCGGCCGCGGCGGCGAAGGTCGGGGTTCGTTCGGTGTTGGTACCCGCGTCAGGTTCAATCGAGATGTCCGGCAGCCCAATTCATGAAGCCACCGTTCGGACCGACGACGATACCGCCGTCATCCTGTATACCTCGGGCACCACCGGGAAACCGAAGGGCGCAGAACTCACCCACCGGAACATGACCTCCAACGCCGCGACGACCGTGGACACACTGATTAACGTCGGCCCAGAAGACGTGATCCTCGGTTGCCTGCCGTTGTTTCATGTCTTCGGCCTCACATGCGGACTCAACGCGGCAGTCAAAGCCGGGTCCCTTCTCACGCTCGTTCCGCGCTTCGAGGCTGCCAAGGCGCTGGAGGTCGTTGCGCGCGATCGAGTGACCGTTCTCGAGGGCGTGCCCACCATGTACGCCGCGATGCTGCACTCACCCGACGCAGATGACACCGACATGTCCTCGCTCCGCACATGCATCACCGGCGGCGCGCCCATGCCCGTCGAGATTCTCAAAGCATTCGAGCGCAGGTTCGACTGCGAAATCTACGAAGGGTACGGGCTCTCGGAGACCGCGCCCATCGCCTGCTTCAACCAGCCAGGGCACCAGCGCAGACCCGGCACCATCGGGATACCCGTACGGGGCTGCGCGCTGCGCATCATCGACGATGACGGCGAGGACATTGCCGATGGCGTACCTGGCGAGATCGCCATCCAGGGCGAGAATCTGATGAAGGGATACTGGAACCGACCTCAGGCAACAGCCGAAGCCATTCCCGATGGCTGGTTTCGTACCGGGGACATCGCCACTCGCGACAGCGACGGGTACTACACCATCGTGGACCGGAAGAAGGATCTGATCATCCGGGGTGGGTACAACGTGTATCCCCGCGAGGTCGAGGAAGTGCTCTACGAACATCCTGCTGTCGCCGAAGCTGCGGTGATCGGCATCAAACACGAAGACCTCGGGGAGGAGATCGGCGCGGCCGTCGCCCTCAAACGTGGGGCGCTTGCAGAAGTTGGTGAATTGAAGGCGTTCGTACGGGATCGCCTGGCCGCGTACAAGTACCCGCGCGAAATCTGGTTCGTCGACTCCGTGCCCAAGGGCCCGACCGGCAAGATACTCCGGCGCGAAGTGCAGCCGCCCAATCCCACTGGGGTCGGCTGACTACCAAGGCATTTCGATCTCACCCGATGCCGCCGCGATTCGGGTGGCCGAACCAGCGGGTGGCTGACTGCGCGAACGCATCCGTGTCGGGGACCCCGGCGCTCGCCCAGACCACGATTCCGTCCGGCCGGATGAGGACGGCATGGAGACCGAGATCGTTGCGTAAGGCACCGGTCAGATAGTCGATTCTGCCTTCCCAGCCGTCGGCGGCGTCCCGCAGCGTGCGATGACCGGGGACGTCGAGAACGATGCCACGGCCTTCACGCATCAGCTCACCGAGACGGGTACCGCTGGCCAGCCGGAATTCCGGAGCGGTCGTCCCGACAATCGGATGCCGACCACCAAGGTCGTAGTGCGCGAAGAGTCCCGATGTCACCCGGTAGACGTGCGTCGCCCCGCAGCGAGTATTCATGAGGTCGAACAGGAGTTTCCGTAGTGCCGGGGTGTTGGGCCCCGGGTGCATTGCCGCGACTTGCGCACGTGACCAGTCCAGCACCGCCGCGCCGACCGGATGACGTTCGGCCTCATAGGTATTGAGTAGCCCTGCGGGGGCGTGTCCCTGCACCGTTGCGGCGAGTTTCCATCCGAGGTTCAACGCGTCACCGATGCCGAGGTTAAGGCCCTGGCCGCCGAGCGGCGAGTGGATGTGGGCGGCGTCTCCGGCGAGCAGGATGCGCCCCATTCGATAGGCGGGTGCCTGCATGGCACGGTCGGTGAAGGTGGATGCCAGGTGTAGGTCGCTGATGGACACCTCGGTGCCGGAAATGCGACGGAGCACCGATTCAAGGTGGTCACGGGTCAGCGGCCGTGAGCGGTCGAACGCGCCGCCGTCAAAGTCCATCATGCCCACATGACCCTCGAAGGGCGTGCGGAGATACATGCCGTCCGGTGTCACGGTAAATCCGTAGGAAAGTTGTTGTGCATCAGTGAAACTGACGTGCGCGACATATCCGGTGAACGTCGGTTTGGTGCCCACGAAGCCGAAACCCGCCAGCCCGCGGACCGCGCTGCGGCCACCGTCGCATCCCACCAGCCAATGCGCCCGGTGCTCGTGGTCGCCCGTTCTCACGACCACGCCCTCGTCATCCTGGCTCACGGCGGTCACCGAAACGCCTCGAATGACATCGACCCCTAGATCAGCTATGCGCTGTGTCAGAACCGAATTGACCGCGTGCAGACTCGTCATGAAGCCCTCCGCCGCAGGGGTGGGTAGCCGGTATTCGAGTGCGGCGGTGTCGATGAGTGCGGCGTCGAGACCCATGCCGGCGAAGTGACTGATACCGCGCGGAGGCGGCGCCTCGACGGCATCCTTCGGTGCACCGAGCGTCGCACCGTCGGTGCCCGAGGCCTCGGCCACCGCCTCGAGGAGACCACGGCGATCCAGGGCTTGGGCCGAGCTCGGGTTCAACCCGCGCAGCCCGAGGGGGAGCATCTTCCACGGGGATGTTGCTTCACAATCGCGCTCGAGCACCAGCACGGAACATCCGGCCAAGGCCAATTCGTGGGCGGTGCAGAGGCCGACGGGGCCACCGCCCGCGACAATGACGTCGTGAATGACGATTACCTCTCAGCGGCAACGGATGTGACGATGGCGGTCAACGAGTTCTGGGCAGCCCGGTCAGGATGATGGTGATTCCGGCGCGGAACTGCTGACGGTCTTGATGCGTGCGCATCTGATCGACGATGGAGTGCATGAACGGGTATCGCTCAGGGGGCAATTCGCGCCACGCTGCTGCGGTCACATCCAGGAATTCCTGACGATCAGGACCGCCTTCTGTGGCGCCCCCGCCGACTCGGGCATGCTGGCTGACGGCTCCCAGAATGTAGTGCACCACCGTCGAGGTGGCATCGAACCATGAGGTCTGCGGGACCCCGAGGGCCTGGATGTGCCGCCCGATCGCCTCAAAGATCGAGACGGTGACCTGGCCGAGGGGATGTCGAACAATCTGGATAGTCAGCCGGGTGGCGAGCCAACGATGGTCTGCGATCGCGTCAAAGAGTGCGAGGGCCACTCCCGTGATGGCGTCGCTAGGCGTATCGGACTTCCCGCCGACGTGGCTCATGAGGACAGCAGTGATCACAGCCTCGGTGGCGGCGTCGAGGAGTTCGTCTCGGGTGCCCACTCGGTAGTAGATGGCACCCGAGCCGGTGGCCAAGCGTTCGGTGACCGCGCGCAATGTGAGGGCACTTTCGCCTCCCGTATCGAGGATGTCGACGGCGACCTCGACAATCTGATCTCGCGAAAGCACCTGGTTGCGCCGCTGCGGACGACGCACCGTGGGTGACATGACCTCATCGTGCCACATAATTGGAGCGTTGCACCAAATTAGTGCACTGCTCCAAATAACCTGCGCCCACCGGGCGCACTCTGGCAAAAGGGGAGACCACGATGGCTATCGCCCGTCGGCTGGCTCACATGGTGACAGCGACCGCGGTGGTGTTGCCGCTGACATGGGGTGGCAACACCACCGACAGCGTTGCGCATGGCGCGCCGGCCGAGCGTCCCGCGGTGGTCGACGACGCGGCACGCGACGTACAGGTTCGACATCCGGAGGCAAACTGTTCTGCTTATCGGGTTCCGGTGTCATTGGCCATGATCGGCCCGGCTCATATCTATGGCGAGCTGTGCACACCGCACGGTGCATCCTCCGCGCAAAGCGCTGTGCAGCTTCTGGTTCCGGGATCCACGTACAACCACATCTACTACGACATGCCGGTACGGGCCGGCACCTACTCCTACGTCTCCAAGGCGATCGACGCCGGCTATTCGACGTTCAACATCGACCGACTGGCCACCGGCCGGAGCAGCCTCCCGCCCAGTGCGTCGTACACGCTGGACGCCGGCGTCGAGGCCCTGGATCAGGTGGTCACCGCACTGCGATCGGGGGCGATCGGTGACCGTCCGTTCGACACCGTGGTGTGGGTCGGGCATTCGCTCGGGTCATCGATGGCATGGAGTGCGGCAGCCACACATCGCGACGTCGACGCCTTCGTGCTCACCGGCATGAGCCATATCGGCCAAGAGCACGGTCTGGATGATGACCCCGCTGCCGACGTTCAATTCGAGATCCCGGCGACCAGAGATCCGATGTTCCGCGACACCGTCGGCGACCCCGGCTACTTCACGACCAATGCCGGAATGCGCCACTTCTTCTACTACGAGCCGAACGCCGACCCGGCTGTCATCGCAGCCGATGAGGCACACAAGGACTTGAGCACAGCGAAAGATACTGTGATCCCCGAAGCAGTTCCTTCGCAGTCGCTTTCACAGTCGGTCGCAGTGCCGACGCTGCTGGTCGTCGGTGATCGGGATCAATACTGTTCGGTTCCGGTCTGCACGTCCGAATCACTACTGCAGCACGAGCGTCCCTACTACTCACCTCAAGCGAGGCTCCAGGCGATCGTCGTCGCCGACAGTGGCCACAGCGTGCAGCTCCACGAGAACGCAGTTCAGACGAACTCGGCCATCCTTGGCTGGCTCTCCGTTGCCGCGCCGCCAAACCGGTGAACTACCACCGATTTGGCGGCACCCCGTTGAACAACGGGTTAGGGGAGTGGTGCGACCTGAACGACGGTTTTTCCGCGTGCGCCGCCGGACAGTGCCTGATTGAGGGTTTCCCGTGCGTTCTCCAGACCTTCGACGACGGTCTCTTCGTAGGTCACCGTGCCCTCGCCCAGTGCCGCGGCGAGCTTTCCGATGATCTCGGCGTAACGGTCGATGTGGTCGGTGACGATGAAGCCCCGCAGGGTGGCCCGTTGCATGAGCAACTGGTTTGCATTGCGTAGACCGGGCTGATCGCCGTCGGCGTTGTAGGTGTCGTACTCGGAGATCAGGCCGCACAGCGCCACTCGGGCGCCGATGTTCAACCGGCCCAGGACGTGATCCATGATGGGGCCGCCCACGTTCTCGAAGTCGACGTCGACGCCGTCGGGGGTCGCCTGGTCGAGTTGCTCGCGCCAGTCGTCCGAGCGTCGATCCACGCATGCGTCAAAGCCAAGTTCTTCCACCAGATGTCGGCACTTCTCGGCGCCACCGGCGATGCCGACCACCCGGGCGCCGCGCTGCTTGGCCAACTGCCCGGCGATGGAACCGACGGCGCCTCCGGCGGCCGAAACGACAACCGTCTCGCCGGGCTGAGGGTCGCCCAGCTCGAGGCCGATGAACGCCGAAATGCCGGTGTGGCCCAGCACTCCGAGGAACGCCGAAAGCGGTGCTGGTAGTGGGTCGGGGAGCACCGTGAACGGAAACTCGAGAACGGAGTCGTCGGCGACACAGTATTCTTGCCAGCCGGTGAAGCCGAGGACGAATGCGCCGACCGGGAGATCGTCTCGCCGGCTTTCGATTACCTGTCCGACACCGAGACCCCGCATCACGGCGCCCAGCTCGACCGGCGGTATGTAAGAACGCAATTGGCTCATCCACACCCGGTTCGTCGGGTCGAGCGACAGGTACAGCGTGCGGACCAACGCCTGCCCCTCTTCTAGACCGGGGACGGATTCCTCGACCCACTCGAGATCCTGTTCGGTGACCTGGCCTTGGGGCCGCCTCTGTAGGCGAAACAGCCGGTTGGTGGGTGTTTTCATTACGAATCCTCGTTGTCAGCGGTGACTGGAATGGTGGTCATCAGAGCGTCGAAGCACTCCATCCACAGGGATGACGGCAAGACGTGCTGTGACTCTAGACTTGCCGTCGTCATTAATCAACGGAATGTCCACTTTACTCGGCCCGAACTTCAGGCGGTCCCCAAACCCGTTTCTGGGCGACGCGTCTCGACGATGTCGACACGGTGTTGACTATCACCGACGTTTAGTGCACTCTCGTTTTGGCATCCGACTGTGTCGGCAGTCGACCGAGAGATGGAGGCGGGCGCATGAGCGTACAAACGGACAACCGCGCGACGGTTGAGCGATTCTGGGGGGCCCTCGACGACGGTCCGCCTAGCGGCGAGGCCTTGGAGGCGTTTAAAGACAATTTCGCCGAAGATGGTGTCTGGGAGATGCCCTTCGCGCCAGAACCGCTCGCCGACACCGTCCCCGGCCGGCACCTGATCAGTCACTTCATCGACTGGTTCTTCGCGTCGGTGCCCGACCTCCGGATCGATTCGCTGATCGTGCACGACACGACCGACCCAGAACTCTTCATTCTGGAACTGCACGGGAAGGCGACGGTCGCGCAGACCGGCAAGATCTACGCCAATACCTACTGCACCCATATGCGAATCCGGGACGGCAAAATCGTCCTCATGCGCGAGTACTTCAATCCCAACGTCGTGCTCGAGGCCTTCGGGGCCGACGTAATCGCCGAGGGCATGTCAGCTGTGATGGCAGCCGCCGGAGTAGGGGCTACGCAGTGAG
>Ga0247742_10002631_pt1 | contig 11671 bp, 13 predicted proteins | sample UWRJL208509C2_FD_180944 | JGI IMG/M metagenome (GOLD analysis project Ga0247742, IMG submission 180944) | Plant litter microbial communities from Arlington Agricultural Research Station in Wisconsin, United States - UWRJ-L208-509C-2 | ecosystem: Environmental > Terrestrial > Plant litter >... | reverse complement strand
CAGAGCGAAGGGGTTCAGTCTGGCGTGAGGGGTATCCAAGCCAGACCATTTGATGAACATGGTGACGAGGGTCTCTTTGAGATTGACCATCATCGGCCGCTTTGCTTGTGTCATGATCGTGTTTTGGATCTTCCTCTCTTGGTCGGAGAATGACAATCCGAGAAGGTTGTTTAACCATATGAGTTGATTAGCAGGCATGGGAAATCGAAGAGCAGGGAGGACGTCGAGTTTCAGGTAGTGAATATTGAGTAGAGTAGGGTAAGAGTCACCACGAGCGATTGGATAGAGATTTAAGGATAGCTCAACGAAACTTGAAAAGTCCGGTCGAATGGGGCACTCAATCTGGACAGTATGACTATTAACCAAGGAGAGATTGAAACGAAAACAAGCAATACCTCGATATATGGGGGTGTCAACTTCCGCTCGATCTTCGGCTTCACTTTGGCGCTGCTGACAGGGAAAGGGTATCGGAAGAGATTTTCATATCCATGATATGTTACGAGAATGCCAGTGTCCGTGACAGGTTCTGCGATCCCTTTGGCACCGCGTGCGAGAGTCTTTGCGTTCTTCGCATCCTTAATTTCATCTCGAATGATCAAGGATCTCGCCTTTGTCCCCAACTCATCAAAAACGACGGTAACTCTGTCAGTTGCGACTGCAACTTCATTCCCAGAAGCGGGCAGAGCACCTTCCGTAGGGGAGATATCTTGATCTTCATTAGGTCTGCGGCGTACAATGAAGACATGGTCGACATCCGTAATGCGAGTTTCATAGATGACCAACTTGGAGAGTTTTTCTTTTAGCCCCTTCACAGTCGCTGGGGTGGCGCGGATGTGTAAACCTATTTCGTTGAACTGACCTCGCTGCGCAAAGATCCAAGATGGTGCATCAAAAGTTACAATTAGAGGTGAATCGCCCTGCCAGCCCTGTGGGTCTTCCTTGATGACGACGTGCGGTTCTTCGTCAGCGTTAGAGACTTCCACATCGCCGAATGTTGGACGGATTTGTGGGTGAAAGTTATGCATTAGCGGACCCTTGGTTTGGCATTGGAGAATTGGAATCGGAGGTTCCGATAAATCCATATCCTCTAGAACCTTGAGGTATTGACGCGGAACCTTCAAGACAACACAAACGACGAGTGGAACATCTTTCCAGCCAGGAAAATCGTCAGCACCGCGGTCCTCATCGACGAATCTGACTCGTTCTGGAGTGTAATTCCATCGCAGTGTGTCCTTTGAGCACAAGCCACGAAGATAGAGTTGACATGCAAGTTCCTGATAGTAAGAGGGCCCAGAGATCGGGGCGTGGTCGAGCGATACGTGGCCCAAGAAGTAGCCGATAGCTTCATCCCAGTCGATATCCACACGTTCCTTTACGGATGCAACAAAAGCTACAAAGCTCGCTCTCGTATAGTGGATGATGTTGAATCGGTAGGCAGTCTCATACTTCATGGGTTTGAGTCTTTCTTCCTCGAACATCTTCGAGTAGAATGTGAAGAGGAAGTTTCCCAGATGTTGTGCATTGCAGACAAGTGTGGGTGGTCGTTCATCAAGTTCGGGAAACGGGATAGGAGAACCAGATACAACCGCTGACGGGAATTTCCACGCGATAGTCTCATGCATATGATGGAACTTGCTCGAAGCAAGTATTTCATGCTTGTCCGAATGACTGGTAAAGTGATGTAGGTGGGACGTTGGCGCAACCCCTATAAATATAGACAAAGTTGGAATGTCGGCGAAGGTCCGGTAATCCAGAGACGAGATGATGGGCGAAGTTGCTGGATCTCGGCTGACAAGCGTGCTGGTATGTATCACGGCCCAAGGCGTTCGTTGGAGAAGCGGGACGGTAACGAGTAAAATGTTCAGAAGACCGAGGTTGTCTTTCAAATTTGACGCATCAATAACATTGAATGATAATGGGGCTGGTGATGAAGGGCCTTCATAGTCCACAGCGCTGAAATTGATCCGGGACAATCCCCACTGGGAGGTGTAAATTCCGGTATTGACGGTACTTTCTTCCTTGCAGACAAGGCATGGCAGAACGCGATTGCATCACCAACGAGGAAGCGAATGACAACAGAGGATGAACCTTCAATCCGAGTCTTGAATGACGAACACCAAGAAGTGAATTGTGCAAGAGCCACCGTATAGAACGGTTCGGCACCGACTTTCTGGATTGGGGGACCATCTTTGGTCTCTGCCAACGCGGGGGCCAGATGGAAGACAGAAAGAGGGTCAGTCGTAGGGAAAATGTTGAACGTTCTTCCAGCGCGAGAGTAGACGAACGTTGGGTTGACGTGAGGTGAAGGTGGAAGTGGAGATGTCACACGATTGAGGACACCAGTGGTCCAGAGTGACATCAAAGATACCTGAGTGGCCTCTACAGCAGGGTTTTGTCCAAGAGGGCCGCATGCCCGCGTTGCCATTACAGAGGTGCCACGACTCTCGACCACAACGGATTTCATGCTGGAAATGAAAGTCTCCTTCAGGGCCTGCATGTCTTTTTCGGGAAGCAGATCCATTTCGGTATAGAGCTGCCAGTGTCGCTTTATCTCCATGAGGGTGTGGTCTGTCGAGAAGCGTAAATAGACGCCGTACTGCGATGCGTTCCATGTATCGAGGTTTGTGCAGCATTGGCTTAGCTTCCGGCATTGACAAAGGAGGATCTGGAGTGACTCGTCGTCGAGGAGGAAATGGTAGAATATACGCCACATAGTGACAACCGCTATCTCGTCGATGATCATCGTCAGCAGTAAGATATTACGAGCTGCACGAGTACAGTTCAGTCCGGAGGTTGACCGTAGTATGTACACTGAACTCACCTAGGATCGCTGGTTCTAGGTCGCAAGTGGTGAAGTCAAGTTTTCGGTCATCTTCTGTCACGTCAGCCAAAGATTGAGTAGTTTAAAAGCCAAGCTCGAACGCACAGGTGCCCAAGTCGGCATGAATCGTGTAAAGTATGCTTCGAGGATCACCGCAACCAAGAAGAAGAATTCGCGCGTCTTCCTCTGGGGCTAGTGAATGGGTCAAGGAGACTGGGGTAGTGCTTCCAATTGGATGAAACGAGGGCTTTTTCGACCATAAAACAGAGTGAGCCATCTTCTACCTTGAAATGTAACAAGGGAACGACGAGCAATTTACGAGAAGGTATTGGCTCTGCCTAATGGTGTGCACTTGCTTCCTGGGGTGGTGGTCCTGATGATCTGGCGTATTTTTCCCTTGATCGAGGTAGGTGTTCTGATCAGGGGCATGATTGAACGCGTTGCGGTGCGTGGGACACGCGTGGCGGTACCGTTATAAGGATGGTCGCCTAATTTGAGTCACGCCCTCTCCTTCCCCTTTCGTTTTTCGACGACGACGACCGCCGCGATGGCCTCCACATCAGCTACCACACCTGCAAATGACTTCTCCAAAATGCCGCCCAAGACGGCGGATCTGGACGAGACATGGGCGTTTCTCAACGCCGGTGTAGACCACATCATGAACAGTCTCGAGAAAGGTCTCTCCTTCGCTGGCTACACCAGTCTTTACACGACAGTATACAATTACTGCACATCCACGAAGATGCACGGGAGGTTAGATGGCAACCGATGTAAGTACTGCCATGCCATTTCTCGAGATTTCGTGTCGTGTGGCTAATCATCGGTGGCAGCGGGCGCTAATCTCGTGGGCTCCGATTTGTACAACAAGCTCAGTGAATACTTCATCAAGCATTTTAAGCCAATGCTCCAGGTATGCAGATCCGCCAGCTTAAAAATCTCTTCCTTGAAAGTGGCTGAAAACACCATAGAAAGCAGAAACCCTCTCAGATGTTGATCTGCTGCGGTACTACGCCACCGAATGGGACCGTTACACGACTGGAGCCAACTATCTCAACCGCTTGTTCACGTATTTGAATCGTTATTGGGTGAAGAGGGAACGAGACGAGGGCAAAAAGGGGGTGTTCCAGGTCTACACAGTACGCCTCCTCGTTCATTTTTTCGCCATTTTCCAGCCGACGACCACTCTAGCTCGCGTTATCACAATGGAAAGAGCACTTCTTCATGCATATCCAAAAGGACAACGCGAAATTGGCTGCTGCCACTCTTCGGTTGATCACCCAACAGCGGAACGGAGAGATCATCGATCAAGGTCTTGTGAAGAAAGTGGTCGACTCATTCGTCTCCCTCGGCCTAGATATCGCAGATCCCAACAAAGAATGCCTCGACGTTTACAAAGAGCAATTCGAAACCGCTTTCATCCAGGCCACCGAGCAATACTACAAGAAAGAGTCAGAAACCTTCCTTGCCGAGAATTCCGTTCCTGATTACCTCAAGAAGGCCGAAGAGCGCCTCCGCGAAGAGGAAAATCGTGTCGAACGATACCTACATACGAAGACGCGTAAAGAGCTTATTAGCAAATGCGAGAATGTTCTCATCAGGGAGCATGGTGAGCTCATGTGGGACGCCTTCCAAAATTTGCTCGACTTCGACCAAGACGAGGACCTCCAACGCATGTACGCATTACTCGCTCGTATTCCTGAAGGTCTAGAACCTTTGAGGAAACGCTTCGAAGCACATGTCAAGCAGGCTGGATTGACTGCGATCTCAAAACTTGTTGGCGAGGGAGGGGCCAATGTCGACTCTCTAGACCCCAAAGCCTACGTCGACGCTCTACTAGAGGTTCACCAGAAGAACTCGGAAATCGTCAACAGGAGCTTTAAAGGCGAGGCTGGATTCGCCGCCAGTTTGGACAAGGCTTGTCGAGAATTTGTCAACCGTAACGCAGCGACAGGATCATCGTCAACGAAGTCACCTGAACTTATTGCCAAACATGCTGATATGCTGCTGCGTAAGAATAACAAGATGGCTGAGGAGGATGATCTAGAAGGTGCACTGAACCGTGTCGTATGTGTTCTATATTGGTTTGATGCTCAGAAAGTGCTAATGTTCCTGTACAGATGATCTTGTTCAAATACCTTGAAGACAAGGACGTCTTCCAGACATTCTACACCACGAAACTCTCCAAGCGCCTGATTCATGGTGTATCTGCCTCTGACGAGAGTGAAGCAAGCATGATTTCCAAGCTTAAGGAAGCCTGTGGTTTCGAATACACGAACAAGCTTCAACGCATGTTCACTGGTCAGTGGCTCAGGCAAAATATCTCTGAAGCGCCTTACTGACCCACCTTGAACAGACATGAGTCTCAGCAAAGATTTGACAGATTCGTTCAAAGACCGCATGACACAGAACCATGACGACATGGACATTAACTTCTCAATCATGGTCCTCGGTACCAACTTCTGGCCCTTGAACCCACCACCACACGACTTTGTCATCCCCGCTGAGATCCTCGCCACCTACGACCGCTTCCAGAAGTACTACCAAACCAAGCACTCCGGCCGTAAGCTCACGTGGCTATGGAACTACTCGAAGAACGAGCTGCGCACCAACTACCTCAACCAGAAGTATATCCTCATGACCAGCTCCTATCAGATGGCGGTACTATTGCAGTACAACCAGAACGACACGATGAGCTTGGAAGAGCTGACCACGGCGACCTCGATCTCGAAGGATATCCTGTCCCAGGTGTTGGCGGTGTTGGTCAAAGCGAAGATTCTGATCAATGACGAGACGGAGCAGTATGATCTCAACCCTAGTATGTCGAATTCCCAGGCTTCTATCCTGGAAGCACGCTGACGGTGATTTTTCAGACTTCAAGTCCAAGAAGATCCGTGTCAACCTTAACTTGCCTATCAAGGCTGAGGTCAAGGCTGAGTCTGCAGATGTCTTGAAAGCCGTTGACGAAGATCGTAAATACGTTATTCAAGCCACGATCGTCCGGTATGTGCCAGTTTCGATATTCCTCGCACTTTTGTACTGACCGCGTGAACCATAGTATCATGAAGGCGAGGAAGACGATGAAGAACCAGGCTCTCATCCAGGAGGTCATTTCACAGATCTCACAGCGATTCGCGCCCAAGATCCCTGACATCAAGAAGGTAGGCTCGAAATGCACTTGAATGCTCATATGCTGACCCGTTCTGCAGGCCATTGAGACCCTTCTTGAGAAGGAGTACATGGAACGTGTTGATGGATCCAAAGACACCTTTGCTTACATTGCTTAAGTACGCTATCACAACCACAACTCAAGCCTGGAAGCCTCGAGTCTGCGGCTCTCGTCCCACTCTTACCCACACTAGCTTCAAACAATCTACATCACCACCGCATAGTTCTCCTTCGGTTCATTTTTACCTTAGACCAAAGCTCTCATGTTCAATAATCCGCAATGTTAATCGCTGCTTTGCTGTAGAGTGACATGCAACATGTTGAAGGGAATTACAAATCAGGGAGTGATTATACACCAAGACTAGCCTCAATTTCGCCCAGCAGCATTGTTCCATCTTTGCTTCCTGTCAGGACTGAAGATACGTGTAAGCATGGAAGGAGATCGTGCTCTTGTGGTAAACGACGTACTGATGGGCTCTTTTGGGTGGAAATCGACTGACGTGACAGTTCCCTTATGACCGGGAAGCTTAGAGCGAACAATGAGCATGTAAAAAGCCGAGGATAGATAGGAACTAACCTTGTAGAGAATTTTAGCACTATCCACGTCCCAAATGCAGACCATCCGGTCGGCACCTCCAACAGCAACCCTCTTTCCACCATCATCCTTGCTCCACGCGCCTTTCAAGAGTGTATGCTCGAATCCTGCAGGGGCACCTTGCAATACGCGATGTATCCTGTTTGCTGTAGGAGAGAATGGTCGGATGTCCCATACTATCGTTTGTGATGAAAATGAAGGCGAAAGGAGATAGTTTCCGTTTGGAGACAACGAGAGCGAACTGGGTGTGTCGACATGTCCTACGAGTGAAGAGACTTGTTCAACCTTTCGAAGGTCATAAACCTGGAAGATGGCATGATCAGTGGAGGACAGCATCGAAAACAGTGCGCAACATACGTGGACCTCATTATCAAGAGCACCAATGTAAACACTGTTCCCGTCCGATCCCCAGCATACTGAGGTCACTGGGCAACCAATTTCAAATGACGCGACTGCTACTTTGCCAGCATCATCCCCTCCTTCCCAAATTTTCACAGTTCCATCATCGGAGCCAGTCGCTAGCAATTCAACTCCTGAGCCGCTAGCCATCGTCCGGTCAATAGAGTTGATAATCTCGCGATGCGCGCGTATTTTCTTGACACGCTGACCTGTGGTAACGTCGGTCATGCATAAAGTGTGGTCTGCAGACACAGAATAGATGAGTGGGGAGAATAGGGACCATTGAAGGTCAAGGATGGGTGCTTTCGCGAGGCTGGAGAGAAGGCCATAGTTGGTATTTGGTGGGTACGTCCTCCAGAGGGCTCAAAAGATAAGATTCAGTGAGAATAGAGCTGCTTGATTTCGATTTGCTCACAAATGCTTCGGTCGGTAGAACATGCTGCAACATTCTGGCCAGTTGGGTCAAATCTACAGCTCAAAATTTCACCCTTCAATGTCAAAACAAATTAGCAATTTCAGTCAGTTATAAAGTTGGCATTACGCACTGCATGTGCGCCTGCCAGGCTGACTATAGGCGCTTCAAGACTACTCGTGCGTTGCACGGTTCGAATAAGTCCTTTATTTCGGTCATCTCCCGCAGATGAAATGGCTATCTGGTTTGTTGGAGGTGGTGTTGCCCTCGCCCTTTTGATCAGTGCTCCTCCAGGTGGAGGTGACGCGCCTCTCTTAGACATTTCTGAGAGCTTTGTTGCGAGCGTAGCGAGCAATCTGTTTCTGAAGGGTGGTAGGCCCAAACCAAACAAGTGCAAACTTTATTCACCCAGCTCGCGGCCCGCGGCCCGAGCTTATGAGTGCTTTTTCACGGCGCTTGCACCAAGGTGTGTTCTGAAACTCTGCAGGTCGACATCTATTACGTTTGTTCACATCTTTGTGTAGAAAAAGCTACTTTTTGGTAGCTTAGAAGACTTTTATGAGCCTGATCATTTTGGTGAGTTCTCTGTCGTATCTGTGGGTTTTCTTGTGTTCTCCACCACAAATTTGATATATATGCACCTACGAGGCTCACACATATCTTATGAAGCATCTTTCTGGCTTCCTGTGCAACTGACAGGGGGTTGCGGTGGCGTAGCCTTGAAGCGGCCAGTCTGAGTTCTCACGTGCTTGTTTAATTACATAAGTAATCGGCCCGGATGTTGGGCGCCTGGCATTGGGCGCTTAAGCGCTTACTAGACAGGATAACAATACCGATTGTCTACTTGCGTTCTAAAGTATGCATTTGCGAGATGAGAAATGGGAAGGTAAATATCTCTTATACCCACTGGCCACCCCAGTCCATCTACTACTTATACTTGCTCCCAGAATTCCAAATGTTCACAAATACAGCTGAGATCGGTGAAACAACTCTCACTAAAATTGTGGGTATGTGGATTACCCATATTTTATTGCCCTGCTGAAATTATTCACCTTTTTTTAACATGCACCTTATGAGGCCCGATGACGATAGTCCACGGTCTCTATACTGAGTTTCTCCAGTTGGTCTGCGGCACCGTGTCGGATGAGACTGCATTTGAACCCATCAAAGCAAGCTTGAATGCAGTACCAGCTGGAATAAAAAGGTACAAAATTAATTGCATAGTCAACCAAATGCAAATCCTCGTGTAATGTTTAGTTATTGCAGCGGCTGCTGAACTTGGAATTTTTATTGAGGCATACTCGTAAGTTGCTCTACAGGTGTGACACCCTACAGCATAATAAAGTGAAAAATATTACTTAGTCCTCTGGCTAAAGGTATCTTTACAGGAGCATTCGATAATCTAGACGATCTTCCTGAGCATGATGGACGCCGGCTTGTTAATTGGTTTAAACCAGAGGTAAATTTCTCTGAAAGTTTATTGAAATTTACATAGCTTAATAAAGATTCAAAATTTTAGGCCTTCGAACATAATAAGGGGATGGTCAAAGCGTTCAAGAGCATCACTACAACCAAATTTAACTCCCACTCAGCTATCTCTTGCTTGGGTCAGCTCACTAGGGTTTCACATCATTCGTATTCGTATTCCTGATTCCTCATAAGCGCGTCTAAAAAATCCAGTACCTTTCTTTCTACTCATCGTCATTTATTACAGAAATAAGTCACGAACGGAAGAAAATATGGTAGTTTGCAATGTTATTTGACACAGGAGAAGATTTTCAAAATGAACGACGCGGTAAATAATTTTGGATTGAAAGGGAAACCGGTTTTTGCTGGCATGGAAGATAAAATGCACTTTTTGGGGTAACTGTAGTGAAATGAATGGATGAAGTAGGCACACCGTTGTAACTGGTCAAGAATTATGTCCTCCTAATGTACGGAATCATTATTGAGATCAGTGAATCATATGCCTCAGAACAGCATAATGCAGTGCATGGTAAACACAATCATTCTTCGGTGTTGTGTCTTCTCGATTTGGCTTATCTGACCATATGGGGATGTGATGAAAGTGCTGCAAGATGACAGGGGTCCAGCCGAAGTGTACCAGTGTGCCACGCCACCGCCCTCACTACTTAGAGCCATATGTATCCTCAAATATGCACCGCTGATAACGTGCTTCCAATTGCGTCTTCATCTGGTAAAATCTTTTGATATGAATCTTCCCGCATTTTCCCTCAATGTCCATAGTGAACTTGGCATACGTACGAGCCTAGATCAATATGTAATTACTAATTAATACCAATTATTAGTATTCGTATGACAATCTCCTGCACAATGAAATGGGATAACTCTACCACGCAATCTCCTAGAGGAGAAGAGCCACGAAAGCGACGCTTAGCAACCTGCTGCACTCCAGTTCAACGTTAAAATTCGCTTAGAAGTTTGTTGATTCAAGCTGACCATAAGAATGTGTCTATACAATCTCTCAACATGCTTAATACCGTGCTAGACGGTGTTTTAATGTGACTCGGATAACGAGCCGTACGTCTGTGTCATAAGCGCTTATACTTGGGCAGTGTATTATATCCACAACAATGTTATACCGCGGTATTAATAGATTTTTACCTGGGGCCGACATAAAAGGAGCTCTCCTTTCTACAAGAAGACATCACTTATTACCAGTATATGGACGATGACTTGGATATTTTGACCAATAGTGGCGGCTTGGCCGCGTGATGTCGTCAGCCATGGCCGAGTCGTAAAAGAATATGTATACCTTTCACTCTCAGTAAGAAAGGTCTAGAACTAGGTATAAATAGTAGGCTCTTCTGCCTCTCAATCATTCATAACCCTCTACTAGTACCCACTAGAATTTCAACATGTTCACAAACACAGTTAAGCTCGACGATATGATGCTCTCCAAAATAGGGGTATGTATTATGCTTCTTCTACTTACTACCAGTCACCAACTGACATTATTTACCTCGTTTAGCACGGTCTTATGATGATGACGTGAGTTAAAAAGGCCACGGTTTATGTATCGTGGATTGGCACCCTGATTCTTCGCCAGTTGGTCTGCGACGCCCGTGTCTGATGAGACTGCCTTTGAATCTATCAAGGCGAGCTTAGATGCAGTACCAGCTGGAATGAAGATGTTATTAAATACCGGTAAGGTTTGCCAACCTATTCTTTCTATCTACACTCTTAACGAATCATAGGGGAAATGTACGGCAACCCCCCAAATGAAACGGCCAATTTGGACATGGTCGCTCGCTTCTTCGAGAAGCATCCCGGGTACACCGATAAAGCTTTCTTGTCTGTGAAAGTACAGTGTATTTTCTCCGTTCTCCGTTCTCCGGAGCATTTACTAAAGGAGTATATAGGGCGGTGTAAAGCAAGGAACACTCTTCCCTGACAGCACGTGAGTGGGTGATTTGTGCATATATTCTGACCCATAACGCAATGGAACCTACGCAGTCCAGAAAATCTTAGGAGAAGCGTTGACTACTGCCTTGAGCACCTCAGGGGCACCAAAAAAATTGACCTTTTCCAGACAGGACGAGTGGACCCTAAAGTCCCCGTTGAGGACGCAATGCGAGCACTTCTCACTCTCCAGAAGGAGGGAAAGTTCGATCACATTGGCATGAGCGAGTGCTCAGAGGCATCCCTCCGACGTGCAGCCGCTGTAGCAAAGATTGCTATAATCGAAATCGAAATCAGTCCTATTGCCTATGAGGAGGAGACTAGGAAAGGTGAGCAATTGAAAAAATAGTCAAGGTTAAGTATAAACGAATCCTCGTGTGACGTTTAGTTATTGCAGCAGCCGCTGAACTCGGCATTCTCATTGAAGCATACTCGTAAGTCGTTTCATAGGTATAACATCTGACGCTATATTATAGGCTAACAAAGTTAGTCCCCTGGCCAAAGGTGTCCTTACAGGCGCATTCGTTGATCTAGACGACCTTCCTGAGCATGATATGCGCCGGTATGTCAATTGGTTCAAACCAGAGGTAAAATTTCTCTGAAATTGTCGAAATTTGTATAGCTGAATCAAAGTTCGAAATTTCAGGCCTTCGAACACAATAAAGGGATCGTCAAAGCGTTCAAGAGTATCGCTGCAACCAAAAACTTAACCCCCGCTCAGCTGTCTTTTGCTTGGGTGAGCTCACTCGGCCCTCATATTATTCCAATTCCTGATTCTTCGTAAGCATTCCAAAAAAAAAACCAGTGTATTATTTTCTCATGGGCATTTATGATAGAAACAAATCGAGAAAAGAAG
>Ga0247742_10002630_pt1 | contig 11673 bp, 12 predicted proteins | sample UWRJL208509C2_FD_180944 | JGI IMG/M metagenome (GOLD analysis project Ga0247742, IMG submission 180944) | Plant litter microbial communities from Arlington Agricultural Research Station in Wisconsin, United States - UWRJ-L208-509C-2 | ecosystem: Environmental > Terrestrial > Plant litter >... | reverse complement strand
GACATCATTATCGCGACCAATATCTCCCGAGAATACCAGTGTTTTATTTTCTGCTGTTAAGCTGATGCTACAGGCCCCTATAATATGACCTGCATGAAAAAAATTAGCTGAAATTTCGGGATCAAGCGTTATAGTTTCATTCGGCTTTATAACACGGAATAAGGGAAAGACTTTTTGCGATTGGGCAACTGTATAAAGAGGCTGTGCTGGATTATGCTTTGAATAATGCTCCCTATTTGCTTTCAGGGCTTCATCTTCCTGAATCTTGGCACTATCTGTAAGGATCAACTTTGTCACTTCTTTTGTTGGTTCCGTACAATATATTTTTCCTTTGAATCCCATACTCACGAGCCTCGGTAACCAGCCGCAATGATCGAGATGCCCGTGAGTCAGTAAAACATAATTTATACTCGAAGGTAATACAGGAAAAGGATACCAATTAAGTTCTCTCAGTTTTTTTAATCCCTGAAAAAGCCCGCAGTCAATAAGTATCCTTACGCCTTTGCTCTCAATAAGGGTTTTTGAACCAGTGACGGTTCCTGCACCGCCAAGAAATTTTATTATCATGATTATAAATAGTTACAAAGTTCTGATGCTTCTTTTAATACATTTTTTATGCGATTTTCACTTATTCTTATTTTTTGAAGACAGGCTGAATTATTGATAAGTTCCCTGACAAGAATAATGTCTAAAATCATAAGTTTTTCTTTTTCTGTAATTGACAGTGTCGTAAGGCAGGTAACAGGATAGAGACTATTTTTGTCAATCTTAGTTCTTATACAATCTTTGTCTGGGTAGTTCCAGCTTAACAGTAGTAAACCAGCGCAATTGGCAAAAGCAGTGGCATCAGAAGTAAACCGGTTATTTGTAACTATAATGCAACGACTTATATTGTCATTTTCAGAAAATATTGAATGCTGGTTTTCTTTAAGGTCATTAAAGCGTGAAAGTACATAGAGTGGAACCTTAACATCACAATTGGATTCCCTATTGTTATGGAATTTACATTCGATAATAGTAACGTTATTATCTTTACTTAAAGCAACATCAATTTCATGGGAAACGCATTTCCCTTTTAGAATGAGATTATTCGTGGTTTCATATGCCTCTGAGCTATATATCCGGGCTATAAATTTTTCAAAGAAAAAACCGGCAGGTCCAAGCATTTGGAGTGCAGTACGCAGATTGTATCTCGCAGCATTAGAAAAGGACGTTTTTTTCAAAAGTGCAAAAGCCTGCTTATATATTTTTTTTGTTGTAATCCCATCATAAATTTCAAGATCACCCATGACCTCATCTACAACTGAAGGACCGGCACCTGATTTTAAAAGTGACTGTTTAAGTTTTTCACTGTCAAAATCGACAATATGTCCGGAATGTTTGATGACTTTCACTTATACTATTTTAAAAACTTATTTCAGGTGTTTGTAAATTAAGCTGTGATGTGGCAGTTCATTGATATATTTTTTCCGGAACACTATAGCCAGTGCAATCATAGCAGCAGGTGCTGTTATAGCCCAGGGAAGCGAAAGCAGAAGTAACGAATTGGAATAGTCCGGATAAATATAGATAAAAGCTGTAATTGGGGTGGTTAGGCTATGTAACAGAAAAATATATCTGGCCTGATGTTGAAAACCTTCCTTTGGAAGAGACAGATAAACAAAAAAAGCAGCTATCCCCATATAAATATAGCCCAGACAATCGAGGTACCAAAACATAGAATGGGGGCTTTGCTTTAGGATTGAGACTATATTTGTTTTCCCATTTATCTCTGCCGGCAATACTACTGCTAATTGCACGATATAATTTGTTGTAACAAAAATGAGATAAGCTATTGTAAACAGTAGTGCGGCGTGACTCCATATTTTTCTCTCGACAATTGTGATATAATGTAGCGCAAGCAGCTCCAGTAGAAAGGGAATCGTTATTAAAAGCGATGTACCATAAATAAATATTTCATCATAAGGAAATCTTACCAGTTTCAGGATTTGCAGTATTTGTGCGATTATAAAAGCAATTGTGGTTAGAAATGCTATAACTCCACAGCTATAACCTGTTTTATAAATAATTAAATTCATAATTTACTTGTATTAGCGTTAAGTAAAAAAAAATCCCAATCTTTTTGGATTGGAATTTTAAAAGGCAACGGATTTGTTAGCCGATCTGAATTTGTTTTACAGGCTCAACAGGGCTGATTTCTTCTTTTGGCAATGTTAACTGTAATACACCATTGTCGTATTTGGCGTCAATTTTATCGGTATTCATATTAACGGGTAGAGAAAAGGAGCGGCTAAATGAATTGAAAGAGAATTCTCTCCTCCTGAAATTTTTACCTTCTTCTTGATTTTCTTCTTCTTTTTCTGCACTGATATTCAATATCCCATTTTGTATCTCGATTTTGAAATCTTTTCGTTCCAATCCAGGCGTAGCCAATTCGATTTGATAGCTGTCTGGATTTTCAATGATGTTTACATCGGGAATAAATGGGCCATTCCTTTTAGGAAGGGCAATAAATGGTAAGTTGTCAAAAAAACGATCATTGAAAAAATCTTCCATAGTTTCAGGAAATAAATTTTTCCTTCTTTTTGTGGTAATTAGTGTCATCTTATTCTAAATTTAAATTAAACATTGACAAAATCTGTGTAACAAAATTAGTTAGAACTTATATTTTTCCTAATGACAAAAATCATGTTTAAAGATGATTGTAATCACAAATGATAATTAATTTTTTAACCTGTTTAGTTTATCTAAATTAATGATATTTAAAGTATTTGTATTTTTTTCTATTAGCCCTTCGTTTTTGAAGTCAGTTAAAGTGCGGCTTACAGTTTCAGGAGATGTACCGGAGATGGCAGCAAGGTCGTCGCGGCTTATTTTAATGGATTTACCATCGGGGCTATGTTGATGGAACAGGCGTATTATTGACTCAGCTATTCTTTTTCTTACCGATAAATAGGCAATTTGCACTAACCGCTGTTCTTTTTCCCGTATATTATTCGAAAGTATTTTTATAAATTTTGTACCGATATTGGGATATAAGTATAATAGTTTGTCTAATTGCTCCAACGGAAGAAAGCTTAGTACAGTTTCTTCTAATGTAATAGCAGTATCACTATAAGTATCATTGGACAGAATAATATTTATATCAAGATAATCACCGGCTTTATAAATACCGGTAATGAGCTCACGTCCATTTTCAGTAAGCATAACTGTTTTAACGCTACCACTGATAATGAAATATATTCCAATGACACGATCCCCCTCATAATGTATATGCTGGTTTTTTTTGTATTTACGACCACTGCGCTCCTGTATTATGTTTTTGAGTTCTATTAATCCGTCTTTTCTTGAGATTACTTCCTCCAGTTGTTCCGGCGACTGACCATAAAAAAGTTGGTGTAGTTCTTTTTTCTTTAGGCGGCTTTCTATGGCCCTTAGAAGTTCCACGTCATCAAATGGTTTTGTCAGGTAATCATCCGCACCGAGTTCCATACCTCTTCTAATATCTGGCCTTTCTGCTTTGGCTGTTAAAAAGATAAAAGGAGTAGCTTGGGTTTCCGTATGCTTGTTGAGCACATGCAATACTCCATAACCATCAAGTTCAGGCATCATAATATCACAGAGAATAATATCAGGTGTGTTTTTGATAGCCATTTCCACACCTGTTTTGCCATTTCTGGCTTCCAGCATTTCATATCCGGATAGTTCCAGGATTTCGATAATATTTTCACGAATATCATCATTATCTTCAATAATAAGTACTTTTGTCATAATATTGGAAATTGAATTGTAAATAAAGTTCCTTCATTAACAGCACTTTTACATGTAATAGTTCCTCCCATTAGCCTGACATATCGCGCTGCAATATTTAGCCCTAATCCAGTTCCGGGTATATTACCTGTATTCTGTGCCCTGAAAAATGCTTCAAAAAGATGCTTTTGTTCATACTCAGGTATACCTATACCATAATCTTTAATGGTAACGGATATAGTAGTTTTATTTACAGAAGAACAAAATTCAATAGTTGCTTCCTCATTTGAATATTTTATTGCATTGGAAATCAAATTAATAATGCAATTTTTAAAAAGATTTTTATCCAGTTTTACAATAGTATTTTCGCCTTGGTGGTGGTATACTATTTTTTGCCTTTTTTTGGTAAGTATTTTAATATCATCGATAATTTCTTTACAAAAGATAGTAAGGTCAAAAGTAGACCATGTAACGACAACTCTGCCAGTTTCCGCTTTTTCCACATGTAAAAAATCATCAAGAATGGCAGTCAGATTATTTATAGTACTTTTTATTTTTTGGAAATGCCGTTCTATTTTAGGATTATGATTTTCCTCTGTGTAGCGTTCAATTAATGATGTAGAAAGTTGGATCGTACTTAAAGGTGTGCGAAATTCGTGTGAGGCCATAGAAAGCAGCCTGCTTTTTAACTGGCCAAGTTCTTTTTCTTTTTCAAGAGACGTGCTCAGGTCTTCTTTGGTTTTAGTGAGTGTGGATATGGTTTCATTTAGGGATATGGTACGTTTTTTTACAAGTTCTTCCAGATGCTGTGTATATTGCATTAGGCGGCTTTCGGTTTCTTTTTGATGACTAAGGTCATGAATAAAGCCTGCAAAAATCTTAGTATCTTCAAACCTGACTTCGCTTACTCCAAGACGGAACGGAAAAATACTACCATTTTTCTTACGACCTAATACTTCTCTACCATAACCAATAATATGCGGTATTCCGGATTGTTGATAACTCTCGAGATAACTGTCATGTAACTCTCTATCGGGGGACGGCATCAACATAGCTATATTTTTACCTACAACTTCATTAGCATCATATAAAAATAGCCGGCATGCAGAGGGATTAATTGCTTCCACGATGCCATATTCATTAATAGTAATTATACCATCAATTGCATTTTCAATAATTACTTTTAGGAGTGCCTGGTTTTTCATTCAGGAGTTTTTGTATTTTAACAAATATCGGAAATATCAGGATATGTTGTGTAAAATTTGGTAAATATCATATATAATGACAGTTATGTTTAAATTGATTATGTTTTAAGTCACTTTTTAGACTGATTAAAATCATTTTTTTTCTGTTTTATGTATTGGAATTTTGTGTTATGCTTTATTATAAACTTTAAAGCAGCGAATTAAAAACAATACTATTAATTAAATTTTATTAAGATGAAAAGTAATGAAACTTTACAGAAAGATGTACAGGAGGCCATTAAATGGGAGCCATTATTGCATGCGGCTGAAATAGGTGTTATTGTCCACGACGGTGTCGTAACCCTAACAGGGAATGTTGACAGTTATGCAAAGAAAAAAGAGGCAGAAACCGCAGCAAAAAACGTAGCAGGTGTAAAAGCTGTGGTCGATGATATAGAAGTTAAACTGGATCAGGGAGCCGTTAAAAATGATACCGATATAGCTAATCAGGTCATCAAGGAATTAAAGAGTAACCTTACTGTACCGGATAGCAGAATTAAAGTGATCGTTGATAATGGCTGGGTAACACTCGAGGGAATTTTACAGTGGAACTTTCAGCGTGAAGCAGCTATAAATGCTATCAAATATTTAACTGCTGTAAGAGGAGTTATCAATAAAATAAAAATCCAGTCTGAAGTTAATGATGAAATAGAAAAGAAAAAAGTGGAAGATGCACTTCGTCGCAATTGGGCTATCGATTCAGATAAAATACATGTAAGTGCACATGGAACTACCATTACATTAAGTGGTATCGTTGATTCGGTGTTTCAGAAAGATGAAGCGGAAAGAATTGCATGGAAAACCCCGGGTATATGGTATGTAGATAACCTACTCGTGGTAGAATACAATTACCTTCACGCTTAAATAAATACTAATTAAGGACTAACAAAAGGGGCGTTTGCCCCTTTTTATAATTTTTTTTTATGAAAAAAAATCGAACTTTAAAGAAGCAAGGTCAGGATGTTTTAAACGAAACTCCTAACCTCAAGAAAGAAAAGGTCGAACAGGCCTTACGAAAACACTGGTCTATTGATCCGGATGAAATAGAGGTTAAAATTACAAATACAGACGTAGAGCTTACCGGCTATGTGGGTTCTCTTTACCAAAAACAGGAAGCAGAAAGAATCACTTACCAGGTTTCTGGAGTATTAAAAGTAATCAATAACTTAAAAATTGATATGGAGCAACCATATCTGTGCTAAAATTGACTATAATTTACCAGATGAGGATAGTTTAAAATGGAACAAAGTAAAACTTCACAAAAATCGGAGATACAATTTCTTAAAGGTCCCCAATCCAGAATAAAAGAACTTAAGTTTATCCTTAGAACTCTAAGTGAATTTATAAGGTGTTTCCGTAAATTACATTTTATAGGACCCTGTATAACGGTCTTTGGCTCTGCCCGTTTTAATGAAGGACATCCTTACTATGAATTTACAAGGAAAGCTACAGGCGAATTTGCCAGCTTAGGTTTTACAATAATGACAGGAGGAGGACCTGGCCTAATGGAAGCAGCTAACCGTGGAGCCAAAGAGGCAGGAGGTAAATCTGTTGGGTGTAATATACAATTACCGGTTGAGCAAATGCCCAATAGTTATTTGGATAGATGGGTGCAGGTTAAGCATTTCTTTATTAGGAAAGTATTACTGGTAAAATATTCATTTGCCTTTGTAGTGATGCCAGGAGGTTTTGGTACACTGGATGAATATTTTGAAGCACTGACTCTGATACAGACAGGAAAAATTAAAAATTTTCCGATAATAGTGTTTTATAAGGACTATCATAATTTGCTTATAGAACATCTCAATCATATGAAAGAAAAAGGTACTGTCAATGATACAGATCTGAAATTATTTATGGTAACGGATGATATAGAAGAAGCAAGGCTCTTTATCATGGAGAATAGTATTAAAAGATATGGACTAAAACCAGGTGTACCATTAAAACCATTCAGATGGCTGTTTGAGCGAAGCATTAATAAAATAAAATAAAATAAATATTTGGTATATAACAAAAAGTATTATTAACAAAACGAACTTTATAGTATTTGATTAATTATGCTTATTCCTTTTATCAGCGCATCTGGATTAAAAGAAATACTATCAATCTCTTCATGAACTAAAAGTTTTATAAAGGATTCAGAATCACTTACGGCTTGCCCACAAATACCAACTTTTTTATTCAGTGACTTTGCAGTTTTTATCATTTGCGTTATAAGTTGTAAAGTAGCCTGATTCTCTTCATCAAAGAGATCTGAAATAAGTTCGGAATCACGATCAACCCCTAAGGTTAATTGTGTCAGATCATTTGAACCTATAGAAAATCCATCGAATACTTTTGCAAATGCTTCTGCCAGCAATATGTTAGCCGGGATTTCAGCCATAACATATATTTCAAGCCCATTTTCGTGTTGCTGTAAACCATATTGTTTCATGAGTGTTATGACTTTTTTTCCTTCTTCTACTGTGCGGCAAAACGGTATCATTAGTTTTACATTCGTAAATCCCATTTCATTTCTTACTACTTTCATTGCTTCACATTCCAATCTAAAGCCCTCTCTATATTTTTCATGATAATACCGGGATGCACCTCTAAATCCCAGCATTGGGTTCTCTTCTTTCGGTTCAAAATAACTGCCGCCAAATAGCCCTGAGTATTCATTACTTTTAAAATCACTCATCCGGACTATAATTTCCTTCGGATAAAAAGCAGCAGCGATAGTAGCAACCCCCTGTGAGAGCTTATCAATAAAATAGTGTTCTTTATCAGGATAAAGTTTTGTGTAGTTTTCCAGTAACGCACGCTTTTTTTCATCCGTAACCAGTGCAGGCTTTAAAAGAGCCATAGGATGAATTTTTACATAATTATTAATTATAAATTCCAATCGCAATAATCCGACACCATGATTAGGATAAAACGATAATTGGAAAGCTTTTTCGGGCTCGCCTAAAATAAATTGTACTTTAGGCTTTTCGGGTAATTTAAGTTCGGTAAGATCAGTAGTATCTATACTATAAGAAATTTCACCTTGGTAAACATACCCGGTCTTACCTTCTGAACAGCTCAATGTTATAAGTTGGCCATCCTGGATTACTTCAGTTGCGTTGCCTGTGCCTACTATTGCCACAACTCCTAATTCTCTAGCCACAATCGAGGCATGGCTTGTTCTACCCCCTTTATTTGTTACTACCCCGGAAACTTTTTTCAGGATAATATCCCAATCAGGACTGGTTGTATCAGTTATTAAAATATCTCCTTTAACAAGTTTATAGGACTCGGTTGGAGATGACAGTTTTCTGGCATGTCCAATGGCAATAGCAGCTCCAATCGCTTTTCCACTTACTAAGACTATTCCTTTTGTATTTAAATGATAAGTAGTTAGCCGAAGAGATTTTGATGAAGAATGTACAGTCTCAGGCCGTGCCTGTATGATATATAACTCATTGGTGAGGCCGTCTTTGGCCCATTCAAAATCCATAGGTTTCCCATAGTGCTCCTCTATTACAAGTGCCCAATGGCCAAGTGTTTGTATTTCATTATCATTCAATACAAATTTTTCCTGGAGTTCATAAGGTGTTACTTTGTTATATGTGGAATAGGTGCCTATCGCATTGTCATTGTAGACAAGCATTCTATTTTTGGCGCCGAGATTTTTTTGGAGAATGGCTTTTTTATTGTTTCTTAAAGATGGTTTAAATAGGAGGAATTCATCAGGTGTAATTAGGCCCTGTACAATGTTTTCTCCCAGTCCCCAAGTTCCTGCTAAGTGTATTACTTCCTTAAATCCTGACTCAGGCTCTAATGTAAAACCAATTCCGGAGCATCCCAAATCAGAACGTACCATTTGCTGTACACCTACAGAAAGAAAGACGCTTTGATGATTATAATGTCTATCTTCCCGGTATTTTATAGCTCTGTCCGTATACAATGAGGCGAAGCAGCATTTAATAGCATATATTAAAGCATAATGTCCTTTAATATTTAAGTAAGAATCATGAAGACCTGCAAAACTGGCATCTGCGAGATCTTCTGCAGTAGCGCTGCTACGTACTGCAACCTCCTGATTAGGCTGTTCAAATAAGTTATCATAAACTTCGATAATTTCATTTTCCAGATCTTGTGGAAATGTACTGTCCGTAATTAGTTTTCTGGCTTTTTTACCTGTTTCTTCCAGATTTGAAAATTCTTTTGTATCGAGATTATGTATTAATTGCCGGAGTGATTCTGCAATGGCATTGTATTCCAAAAAATGCTTATATGCGAATACAGTAACTGCAAAGCCATTTGGAATAGGCACACCTTTTCGCATTAAATTATTAAACATTTCACCCAACGATGCATTTTTACCACCTACAACCGAAATATCGCCGATTCCTGTTTCGCTAAATTTCTTTATATATTTTTCCATTTTAAATAATTTTAATTGCTTAATTCCGAAAGTTAAATCCTTTGGGATATATCAAAATTATACGATATGATAATCTTGATAAATGACGAAAATCACAAACAGCTGAAAGCAAATACTATTTTCCATGTAATAACCTGATAAATATCATTAATTATATCAATTGGATGGTTGAATTTTGCTGTATACCAATTGTTTATATTATGAAAACGATAATATACAGTACAAAAGATTTTGAACGCCCCTACTTCGAGAGGTTAAATAATGGACGGCATGTATTATATTATATAGATGCCCTCTTAAATCCTGACACAGTATATCTTGCTGAAGGATTTGAGGCTGTATGTATATTTGTTCATGATGAAATGAATGCAGATACAATTAAAAGATTATCCCAAATAGGGATAAAACTTATAGCCCTTCGCTGTACAGGTTATAACAATATAGATATAAAAGCTGCCAAGACCGTAAACATAAAAGTTGTACATGTTCCAGCATATTCTCCTCAGGCAGTTGCTGAACATGCCGTTGCCCTTATTATGGCATTAACCCGTAAAACGCACAAGGCCTATAACCGTGTTAGAGAAAATAATTTTTTACTAGAAAATCTTTTAGGATTTAATTTATATGGGAAAACTGTAGGAATTATAGGGATGGGAAAGATAGGTGAAGCCTTTGGGAAGATAATGCTGGGGTTTGGATGTAGGGTAATTGCATATGATATCCAACACGGCAGGGATGTCCCAGAAGAAATAGCATTCAAGTCTTTTGATGAAATTCTGCAGTTATCTGATATTATTTCAATCCATTGTCCATTAACTCCCGCAACACGTTATTTATTTAATAAGGAAACTTTTTCAAAAATGAAAAAAGGTTCCATGCTAATCAATACCGGCAGGGGAGGTATTGTTAATACGCTTGACGCCATTGAAGCATTGAAAAATGGACTCTTAGGATATTTGGGAATTGATGTATATGAAAATGAAGAAGCTTTATTTTTTAAAGATCTATCTGCAAAAATTATCAAAGATGATACTATAGAGAGGCTAATCTGTTTCCATAATGTGATAGTTACTCCGCATCAGGCCTTTTTTACTCATGAAGCATTAGAAGAAATTGTAAATATCACTTTGAAGAACCTTTCTGATTTTGCAACCGGATTAGATCCTAAAAATCAAATTGAATAATTGTTTATAAACAGTATTTATAAACAGTAATAGAACAATCATTAAAAGGTATGTTCTTTATCACTTTTGAGTATGATAATGATCATTTTCCATTCACTGAGATTAATCTAATTTCGATATAATTTAAAATATATATTTTATGAAAACGAATGAAATATTAAGAAAAGAAGTCCAGGATAGTATTAGATGGGAACCTCTGCTCAATACAACTGATATTGGTGTGATTGTCAGTGATGGAATAGTTACCCTGACTGGTCGGGTAGACAGCTATTATAAAAAAAAAGAAGCAGAAAAGACTGCGAAGAATATTGGTGGGGTCAAAGCTGTTGTAGACGATATCGAAGTCATTATTGATAAAGAGCGACAAAAAAATGATACTGATATTGCTATTGATGTAATAAATGCACTTCATCATAACTGGTCGGTTCCAGATGAAAAAATAAAAGTGACTGTAGATAATGGGTGGGTTACCCTTGAAGGAATTTTGAAATGGGAATTTGAAAGGGAAGCCGCCCAAAATGCGATTAAATATTTACAAGGTATACGTGGGGTAACCAATAAACTGAAATTGCAATCCACTATAGATGATGCTATTGAAAAGAAGCATGTTGAGGCTGCGCTGCGCCGTAACTGGTCTATTGACTGTGATAAAATCAATGTCAGGGTGCTTGGTAATATGATTACTTTAAGTGGCGTGGTGAACTCTATTTACCAAAAAGAAGCGGCAGAAAGGATTACATATAAAACTCCCGGAGTATGGTTTGTAGAAAATTTACTTGAAGTCAGGTATAATCATACAGATTAAGGATAATCAATAAGAATACACTTTATATTGTTACCTATACTGTATTTCGATCAAGCTAACTTTTTATAATAATTAACATGCTTTATATTAATATATTATGAGATCATTTTTTCAAATAATTATTTTTGTACTGCTGTTCATTTGTTGTAAAGAGCAAGCCTCAGATATAAATCCAGAAAGCATTGAAGGTTCTGAAGTAGATTCCCTTCAAATAAATGCTTTAGAGCGAAAAGCGCTTAATGAATGGCTTTCTTTTGACCAAACGGAATCTTAAATTTCAAG
>Ga0247742_10002628_pt1 | contig 11679 bp, 10 predicted proteins | sample UWRJL208509C2_FD_180944 | JGI IMG/M metagenome (GOLD analysis project Ga0247742, IMG submission 180944) | Plant litter microbial communities from Arlington Agricultural Research Station in Wisconsin, United States - UWRJ-L208-509C-2 | ecosystem: Environmental > Terrestrial > Plant litter >... | reverse complement strand
CAGGAAGAAATGCACTGGTAATACACGTACCTGTATAGTATTCCAACCAATGATGCCAACCTGTATTTTGTCCTGCTCGACCGATGGTCCCCAACAAGATCCTAGACATCCGGGAATATCAATCAACTCCTTCCTTGCCTTCTCAGTGATGGGTTTCATCGCATAACCTCGGTCATGGAATTGTTTGACCGTGATATAAACGAACTGTGTCACTGGCGCGGAGAGCACTGTTTCAAGATCGGATTGGCTGTCGAAAAGGACCTGAGTGATTCTGCCTTGACCGACCATAGACTCCATGACGGGTAGCGCGACGTCGATGTAGGATTCGCTGCTCATGCATTCCTGCTGGTGCGCCAAGGATTTCCAGACTGCGGAACGAGTACCACACATGAGCGACTGGGGGGTTATTCAAATCGATGGCAGGTCCACCTACTCATCACCCATACCCTGTTGTTTGGGTTGTCTGTTTGAACGCCATGGTAGTTCCTAGGACACTAATCAGTTCAATGAGGATGAGAATGGGTGTGTTGAATGTTACGCTATCGGGCCATTTTCTTTCACGCCGTTCACCAGGCCGACGTAATGGTCTGGGTCATTGACGAATTCATCAGAGGGCGTGAACCAGATGATCTCTGGCGCTACAGGCTCAGTCATCTGACTGACGCTAGGCATCCAAGTTCGAGTGAGCCTACCAAGGCAGGGCGGAAAGAGAGAGAGCAGTCGCCCAAGTTACAAGATCAATGTTGTGACCGGGACATCTCTGCCGGCGGTGATCGTATTTATCAGCGTAAATATATTCAGGCTATAAATTACTTGTCTCAGACATCGAACCCTGAGTAAAGAGAGGGTCCTTGCTAATGTTCACGATATGGACTGCGCCTACCCATCTAATACTTGGTCAACAAAGTATTAGATGACTTGTTAACTCAAATAACTAACAGACGAAAAGTAAACTTACCAGGTGGCCATGACCAGTTTCTCGATTTTGGATTCTATTTCAAATTCTACAGAATCGCCTCGTGTCCCATGTGCCACGTGAAGCTTGAAGGTGCACGTGGAGTGTGGGAATTGCAAATTGTTGTGGCGGTGTAGCAGTCCTTCGGAGCTTCGTTGATTCATCATCTCTGTGGGGATAACGGCCATACAAGGAAATCCTGGGCTTGAACTTCTCCACTCGAATCGAATAACAAGCAAGAAGTCCAGCCGAAGGCTAAATGCGCCTATGGCTTGAGTACCTGTGAAAGGGGCTATGCACGCATCTGGTGTCTTCATGACTCTGAATTGCTATAGGACCCTGGAATGGCTGGTCGATGACTCTGTAACCATCAAGGGTGCATGCTCTCGGTACCGCCGTCGACCCGGCGCTAGCTCAACTCCTAAGCCAACACCGACCTCGGGGACGTATAAAATGTCAACGAAGTTTCTCATTCTTCAAGGTACCTGGTCCTCAAACGAGTTTGGGTCCACTTGCATACCTCCAACATGTCTTCTCCATCCTCACGCCGGCTGCTCGCCAGACTCCGCCAGGATATGGCAGAGTTGCGAGACAGTCCGTATCCCGGAGTCGCCGTCTTCACTGACGATGCTGACTTGCGGAAAATGTGTCTGGTTTTGACACCACCGAGTGGACCGTGGAAGGACCTTGCTTTGCATTTCGCTGTGTCTCTTCCCAAGGATTGGGTATGTTCTGCCTACCTGTGAATTCATGAAGCCACCGCTAAACTCACTTCTGCTAGCCTGCCTCGCCTCCCCAGGTCTCCACCAGTGTTCATGGTATTCAGCATCCCAATCTGTTTGGGTCGTACATCTGTTGCGACTTGTTGAAGAGTCGGTCGCAGATTTATGCTGAGGATGGATATACCGGAGGGTTAGTTCTCTGTTCCGATGGCATCACGACTGAAAGACTAATTTTTATGCACTAGCTATTCACCAGCCCTAACTCTCCGAGGCCTGTTCCTTCAATTCTTGACTTTCTTCTCAAACAGCAAGGTGAGCACATATTACCCCGCATCCTTTCGACGGCACTCATGCATGCCTTAGGTTGAGCAGGAATGGGGTGGCGTTTATGATATCGGTGACTACATCACGTTCAGCCACCACTGGGAACAAGACCCACCAGGTTTTAAGGTCGGATGTGGTCGCCTTACGTGTAGTGCGTGCGTCAGCAAAAAAGATGAGAAGATGGCGGAGCTTTGGGCGAATACCACTGGCGAGGAGATTGAGGTGGAGAGTCAAACACCTGATGGAACTTCTCAGAAGAAGAAACTTATCAATGGCTCGATGGTTTACCGGATAGAGGGCGTGAACAAGAAGTGGACGTCGACGCTGGAATTGATCAAGAAGTGGAGGTGCAATACATGTCCCTACGGTTCCGAAGCTCTTCCACACCACTGCATGGAGGTGAAGCAGCAGTCGACGGCTGTACCAAGGTCGCTGCTGCAAGCACCTTCCTCATGCGCTCTGGATGTACTCAGCGATGACGCCTTCGAGGCGCTAGCTGGTCACCTCCCCTCGGAAAGCATCATCTCGCTCTCGTCTGCGTATCCACGTTTCCGGGATATCGTCACTTCCTTCCATATTCTTCTGCGTCGGGAACTCCGGTGCTTCTTCCTTCGCGTCCCTCTCAACGAATGTATCCTCGGCGTCGGAATCGCGATGGACGCCAGAGCGCGGACCTTCTCGTCTGACTTTGACTGGCTCAGCATGGAGGCGTTCGACAGATACGCGGTTCGCACGAGCATCGAGAAACGATCTTTTGATTATTTCCTCCCACTGGCTTTCAATCGTCCTCACTTCCTCCGTGCGTTGCCGGATATCAAGAAACGGTTGTTCATTATCGACTCTGGGTTACGACAGGCAGAGGCAGCTATCAACAGGCGGACAGGGCATACTTCGAATCGACGGACGGGACCCCCTCAGAACCCGTATGACACGGTGGAGGTGCTGTATAGCATGATGAATGCGATCGTCGTGTCTCTGATGAAGTCCTGCGACGACATGAGGGAGCCGACGGACAGGTATTCCAAGCCCGCCACCCTCCTGTTCGCGTCGGAGAAGGCTGTGACTTCCTACTGCCTGCTCTTGCATCTCCTCATGTGCCTCTGCCGGTCCACGCCTGCTATCCTGCACGGTGCGACTAGCAAGCTGAGAAGGTTCATCGATGATCCCAAGAGTCGTTGGAAGCAGCACACTCCGAATCTTGGCGAGCTCATCATCCAGATCACCCTGGTGCTCGTCATGCCGCCTGTGGACAAGACGAGGCCGATCACGTGGGAGATGATCCGGGGCAAGTTCCTCGAGGAGGCTGTTACCCGCAACGTGCGCTGGGTACTCGACGAGTCGCCTGAGCTTCAGGTTATGGAGGTTGGGGCTTCAGACTACCGCCTTGAAACCACATTCAAGAACTCAAGGACAAGCCTGCGGTTGATCATGTTCCAGGTGACGTTCTTGAACGTCTTCCGGGAGACGTATGCTGAGGATATCGGGCGATTGGATGAGAACTATGGGTTTGCGGATAAGGAACTGCCAGAGAGGATGGTGAAAGAGGTGAAGCAGATTTATCGGGTCACGACGTGGCCGCAGTTCTTTGTAAAGGTGGTATTGGGGAAGGAGTTGGGGAAGGAAGGGTTTTCGGATATGTTGAGGGAGACGGTGAGGGAGAGTGCGAGAAGGGGTTACCACCGTCCTGCGACGCCGGAGAAGATGGGGAAACTGGTGAGGATGCGCAAGGAGGGCGATCTGAAGCGTGTTGAGGTGAAGAAGTAAAAAGTAGAGTATAGCAGTCTGATCAATGATCATAATGTTCGTCCTTTTCTTAGTATCGACGTGGAGAATCGAGAGAGGGGGTTTTAATTCCTGGTACACAATGGCTATACAATTCCTACCTATGGTGGTGGGAATTCTTCTCGTTCTTATTGCTTGACTGGCAAAGGTGTCATCTATCTTAGATTTGTAGGGAGCCTTGCCGAATGTCTAATTTCGGAGAATGAAATATTAGCGCCCACGCTGGCCACCAAGCCTCTGTGTATTTATAGTAACCTCAATGTATGTAGATTACAGAAGGTTTTTTTTTTTCCTATGACTGTTTTTAAAGTATTTGCTCGGATAGTGTCCTCACTGACAAGGTCAGTTCCGCCCGTTGGTGTATTGGAAAACAGATAGAGTCTCAAGGACACACCGTCCGAAGTACGCACATCATGATCAAGCAGTAGGCACTGAACCAGACTTGATGGAGACCGAGGAAGCGTGAGTATTGACAACGTGCGTCTCAAAAATTCGTGTGGATGAGATCATGATCAATGTTGTCTGAGATGGCATTCTATCTAAAGATGTTATCAATTCTCTTAACATTCAGCGAAGTAGGACTGATCATGAGAAAGACCTGGTCTGGGGTGTAGTGTTCTACTTATTTAACGTCCAATGTGTCGTTGTCCGTTCGTGCACTGGCCGAATTTTGCACCGTCACAAGAGGCAACGCGATTTCGATATGTCACACGTTGATTTTTCCTACCTCCCACTATTTTCTCAGTTCTCAACGTTCTCAACCATACCCACCGCGCATGCCCCTTCTCGTCTTTGAAGACCGTCGGTTATTTCAAGTGGCATCCCCGCTCACATGCGCTCACACTTGACTTCAAGCTATATATTTCAGCTCCCTCAACGCATCCAATCGTCATTCTGAAATTGCGTCTAAAATCGGTTTGACCTTCGCCGCCTCGATCTTCTGAGAGGCACCCACCCCCATCCTGTTGAGGCACCCACCACCACGATGGTGAGCGGCAATGAGCCTTGCTCTTACAAGTCTCATCCACCATCACTTTTCTGAGCCATTATACAATGTCCTATCTGCCTGTGCTCTTACAAGCCGCATCCACCCTACCTCGTCAAGAATCATTGCCCTCGTATTCTCGAGTTTTATTAGGCCTTACTCCTGAATTCACACTCGCCCTCTGTCGTCTTGTCGGCGATTACAGCGTTTACGGTCCTCTATATACCCTCAACGGCATCAAATGGTCCAACAATGCCTGGTACAGGGCGTTCTCCGATCAGCGCTCAGCAACGTCTTCGTACACCGTCTCAAAACAAAATAGGAACGCATTGTAGTATTATTATCCACAGCTGAACTCAGACTCGAGGCACCCGAAGGCTAGTTCATCGGCAAGTTGGGCGGCGGCGTGACGAGTATCACCACTGCTATGCGCTTATAGCCAGCCTTCACGTCTGTCTGGAACGCCTCGCCATTACCATTTCTTATGCAAATGTATGGGCTGTTCAGATGGATTGGGTGTATTCTGCTCCAACTTGAATGTACCTAGATATTTTAGCTTGCCCATACTTCTCTCTCACATCGTAGAACCACTGATTTCCAGTCTTAGAGACAATGACTCCTACAAAATGATCCAATCCAAACTAACAACTCCGACCAAATGCCTTTGAGTACGTCCACAACTTACTAATTGAACCACCACATCCTTCAGGAAACCTCCCCCAACATCCTCTTATCGGATATACTGGGCACGAAAGAGGGAATTTCCGCCCTTGCCAAATTCCTCGAGTTGTCCGGCGCATTCTCGCGAGCAGGACAAGTACCCGAACCGCCGCCACCACCCATTGAGGAGCCTGAACCACCTCCAGACCCAGGGCCAGAAGACCACGAAGCAGAAGAGTTGGTGTTTAACGCAACGCTGTGACCCGCTCGCCGTGAACTGTTACCTTAGCCATATCCAGCCAACATAACCTCATATTCTCAATCTTCGGTTTCTGCACTTAGTGCACCAGTTATATTCGAGCTTTAAGTCTCAATTCATTGTACCATATTACTTCACATTATTCTGTACCATAGATATACCTCATTAGATACACTCGGAGATCCGGGACATTCTACGTACATATACCTGCAGACTGGTAGCTCCACATCCTTATAGTGTGGATCGCTACCCGTGCGTCTTAGTACGCGACTACTTGTAGCACGCTAATCCACGGATTAAAAAAAAAAAAAAAAAAAAACTTACTAATTGATACCCTGTGATCTCCTCGAAAACACTTGCGACGTGACACACCAGGCAGACGTGACGTTACGCTTAACCCAAGAAAAAGTTTGGCAACTTTCTGTTGGATTAGCCGTAACATCACGCTCCTGTACGTGAGAACTGTAGCGAGCGGTGGAATTTTTGTCGTGATGGCGCACCTCCGAGTCTCCCGGTTTTGAGTATACCAACCGTTAGATGTGTCCATTTTCGCTCTCTTGACGCATCCAATTGTCCCTCGCACGTTGGATTCAATAGCCGCGTCCACTCCTCAATCTTCTAAGATGCACACTTTGAGCCTTGCCTGCCATTGTGCTTATGAGCAGCAATAAGCCTTGCTCTTACCAGTTCCGTCCACCCTCACCTTCTGAACCACCATCCTTCCCTTCTCAAGCGGTTCATCTGCCTGTGCTCTTTCGAGCTGCATACACATTTACTCGTTTAGAGTCACCATCACCTCATCCTTGGTCCGTCACTGCGCCTGCCATCAAACTTACTCAAGCCCATGTATCCCTGCCCCTCCAAGCACGATAGGCCTTATCCTTCGAGCTCCACTTGTACACTCTCGAACAGCATCTGGCCTTGCACATCCATTCTTGTGCGTGGCGCTTACCTTACACCTACTCGGAACCCATATGGCACGGTGTATAGCATGATGAATGCAATTATGGTTTTGTTGACAAAGTCCTACGGCAGCACGAGGGGGTCGCTGGACAGGTATTCGAAGCCAGCCACCTCTTGTTCGTATTGGAGAGGGCCGTGACTTCTTCTCACCTTCGCTTGCATCTCCTCGGGTGCCCCTGCCAGGCAACACTTACTATCTTGCATAGTGCGACAAACAAGTTAAGAAGCCTCGTCGAGGATTCCAAGAGTCGTTGGGAGCAGCACTTCTCAAACCTTGAATCACGCTGGGCTCGTCATCCCGCCTGTGGACAAGGCGACCAATGATATGGGAGATGATCCGCACAAGTTCCTCGAGGAGGCCATTTCCCACAACTTGCGCTGGATGGTTGATGAATCGCCCGACCTGCAAGTCATGGAGGTCGGCGCGTCGGACTATCGCCTCGATACCACGTTTAAGAACTCAAGTATGAGCTTTTGGTTGCTCACATCCCCGGTGAAGTCCTTACAGTTACATGTCTTGCGGGAGTGCTGAGGATTTTGGGCGACTAGATGAAAATTATATAAGGAGCTGCCGGAGTAGACGGCAGAGGTGAAGTAGGTTTATCGAGGGACAAAGTGGTAGGAATCTGATAGAGTATAGTAATCTAATCATGCATATTTAGTGATGCGTACAAAGAGTGGTGACATACCTGTGGGTTGTTCTCGAGACAGGCGGCAATGGTCTTGACCTGAAAATCAATTCAGTAACACCAACCAGAGTCCCACATACCCCAGAAAGACCAGCACAGAATCCATGGTACTGGCGATATCTCCATGCAGACCAGTTCTCTAGTAGGTGCTTGTGTGCTGATGTGTCACGACGCGCAAAGAACCAGCACCCGCCCGAGAAGATTCCAGGCTGTCAAACTGTTGAACAAGTTTTGTGAAGCATTTTCCGAAGGCCATCGCATGCAACATATGTGCTAAAACGATGATCAGAGCCAGACCCATATTGGAACGACTTTTTGTCGGCTCAGTATAAGGTGTAGCACTTGTTTTCAGTACACCACATCGCTAACCATTCAAATATTATAATCTCTATTTTCGCTTTCTGTAGTCTGTCCCCTCCTACTGTTGGTCAAGATCGCGTGTTTCTTCTGGCCTTGACACATAGGGCCTTCTCAAGCAGTTCACCTCAGCAGTATTTCGTTGCTTGACGTGGGACCATCCCCTATGTACGATCGTCTCGGAAATACTGTTGGATGTACCTACAGTGCTATGTAAGGACCTGACAAGGCCCAAATGTCGCCATATGCCAATAATTTGTGGCCCGAATGGTGAGGTGTCATCGATCTTAGATCTGTTGGGAGGGTATTTGCCGAATGTCTAATTTTAGAATGAAATTTTAGCGCCTGCCCTCGCTGCCAAGCCTCTGCGGCTCTTTATAGTAACCCCAGCGTGCAGAAGGAAACGCCCGAATGTTTTTCTACATGATAGAACTGAAAAGATGTACTCTACGGGTTTTCTCGGAAAGTGGCCGACAAGGTTGGTCTGCCCGTGTCCATAGGATATGGTCGAGTGTTTTTTGGAACAGATTGAGAGTAGCTTATCAGAGCCAAACAGAAATATAGAAGAGATGTAAAAATAAGGGAACGTAAGGAAATTTCTAAATGCTGACACTACAAGTACAATTATTACTTCTGATGAGACTACGGACTCGGATGAGCGTTAACTGCTGATTATTTTCCCAACAAATTTTGAACGCGGTAGAACTGGAAAGCGAGGCAGAGGACGACGGCGGACATGAGAGTAATGCTAAAGCCAAGGTCGACCTTGGACGTGTGTACTGGAACAGTCTGGGCTCCTTGGTCGATCCATACCAAAGAGAATATTGTCATTAGACAAAAGCCAACGGACCTGGATGGTTATTTAGTGGCTGGTGCAAATACAAGAACATGAGAACTTACCATGCCAGGGAGGTGAGTGGTAAAGCCAAACATGCCCAAAAATCGACGGAAGACAATTCGTTTTGGTGTTGTGAAGCGATTTCCCATTGCCTAAACTTCTCGACACGGTCCAATCTCTCCCTGTTCGCGATGAAGACACAACTTGCGGCGAGCGACACGGAGGAAATGATAAAAGCCAGGATGGAAAATGTGCGTGGATAGATATGGTTTAAAATGTTGTCGATCTGCAGGACGGCAACGGAAAGCCTGGCTCAGAATATAAACACCAGCTGCGTTCGATGATAAGAAGTACTCACGTTATAATGAGGCTAGAAGCCATAATTATCATAGTCCAGACTCTGTTCATCTTCTGTAGAGTCTCAGTCCAACACGAACGCCGAGAGGTAAGCGCGTTTTCCAAAGCCGAATTACGCGCAGTGGGGATCGAGCGGTAGGAATTGAACCAGACTCGATGGAGGCTGAGGAAGCGCGTTGAGTAGTAGAAGATTGTCAACATGTTCCACAAAAACATCTGTGTGGGCGATGTCGACGTGTGCTGAGGTGGCATTCTATTAAAAATATAAAATTAGTCACCCTCCTAACATTCGACGGGGCGGATGAACGCACACAAGAAATGTCGGAACAAACGTGGTGTTAGACGTCACCGAGGGGTGAGCACCACATATATTGATATGATTGCATGTTGCACATTGTGCATCTTGCAAGCTAAGATGTGTAGGTGGGACAGCTGCAGGGGGATTCATGTGGGATATTGAAGGGTGAGGAACACCCCGTGCTGTTTATAATGGATTCAGGTCCAGTTCGGGATCCTAGTTAGGAGAGGTCAGGTCACGTTAGCTAGGATGCGTAGATTGGACACATTCATGTAGGGTGTTGAAGGATGGGGAGCTGGATTCACATCTGCCAACGGTCGCGGAGAAACTCTGCCAAGACATAATTCGAAGTGGCCCGTTTACAGCAGATTTTGGACATATCGGGCTAACTCTACAGCTATAGGATACTTCATTATAAATAAGTAACCATGATCCTGAGTTGCCGCATGCGCTATCCATAGTCGAAGTTATCTGTGGTGACAGGCCGCTGAGTTCCAACATGTGGCGTTTGACAGGTACACTTTTAGAACCTGGGTCATTGAGCTATACTTAGGAGCTCGACATGAGAGTGCTTGGCACAGCGTCTGGGAAGCGGTGGCGTCAAATACAATTTAAAATTCTGACATGCATTCAGCATCTGCAACAGGCCACTCTAACGAATGAAGACTCCATTCTTCAGCGCCGGGGCATGTGTTCTAAACGATCAGATAACTGTATGTCATAGCGGCTACTGGACGACTTCTGCGGAGTTGATAACTGTAAGCACTCACAATGTTACACTCCCATGCCACAAGTCACTGAGCCCGGATTTCGAATTGGAATCAAGGCGAGACTGTACTAGTCTCCTAAAATAAACAGATGATGGTAGTCGATCTGTTATATATAAGACTGAGGATAACCACAATTTACTAGAGTCTAGAAACATGGTAGATACAGGTAGTGAGACGTCTGACATAAGGCATTGCCTTAATGGACCATAAACTCGGATTCAAATATGAGACTGTACTGGGGCATTCTCCGAAACTATTGGTATCTTCTTTCCATCAGAACCGAGAATCCAAGTACACGAGCGGGTATGATATGAATTTCAAAGTTGTGGATTCTCTGCCACTGTGAGCGGCTCCAAATGGCATTATAGTTCATAGAACTTCGTACAGAATGTAATCATGTATACCTTATTCTTGCACTGCACCTGGGACGTGTAAAATACGCTTCCGCACAGCCAATCACCCATTTACCCATCACGGAAGATGCTTGTTGGGTAACGGCGTGTATGTGGCGTGTTATCACCTCCATGTTCAGCAGGCCTTCTGTCACCTGTCAGCGGTGCTGGAGGGAATTTCCTTTCTGGAATGCAAAGAATAAGGGACTTTATAGGCTGTTGGGCGTTTGAAAGGCAAAGGCGTCACCTCCGATGTAGTTTGAGAACTTGAATTTTGGAGAGTAAAATATTAGCGCCCGCGATTGCTGCCGTGCCTCTGCGGCTGAGTTTCAATATTGACATTCACCTCGATGTGGATTGCAAAAAAAACGCTTGGAATTTGTCTCCTAGCTATTGAACTGTAAAAAAAAAGTACTCTACAAATTTTCTCAAAAAGTGACTGATCCGTTCATGGGGATGTAGTCGAGTGATTTGACAATGGGTCTGTGTACAAGGTTTCCATCTAGTAATTTATTATAGTTATGAAAGCAATGTACAAAGTGGGGCGATCAACGAGGAGAAATATGAACATTGATACAAATAGAATTATTTCTTCGGGGAGACTCTGAATGAGCGTTAGACGCTGATCATTTTGCTAAGAAATCTCGAACGCGGTAGAACTGGATAGCAAGACAGAGAACAGCGACGGAAATAAGTGTGGTGCTCAAGGCAAGGTCTACCTCTGACGTGTATGCTGGAATAGTCTGGGCTCCTTGATCCACCCATCCCAAAGAGAATAATGTCACGAGACAAAAGCAAATGGACCTAGATGATTACTCCAGCGTCCTGTTTAAATGAAAAGACATGAGAACGTACCACACCAAGGAAGTGAGCGGTAACGATAAGCATGTCCAAAAGTCGACGGAAGACAACTCAGTTTGGTTTCGTGAGGCGATCTCCCATCGCCTAAACTTCTCAACAGAGTCCAAGCTCGCCCTGTTCGCGACGAAAATGAAACTTGCAGCGAGCGATGCCGAGGAAAGAAGAAAAGCCGCGATGGCAAACGTGCGTGGATAGATATGGTTCAAGATGTTGTCGATCTGGAGGAAGGCGACAGAGAGCCTTGCTCCGAATATAAGTGCCACCTCCATTCAGTGGCCATTAGAAACACTCACGTTATAACAAGAGTAGAAGCCGCGATAATCAGAGCCCAGACTCTGTTCATTTTCCCTACAGTCTTTGTCCAACGTGAACGACGAGAGGTGGGCGCCTTTTCCAAGTCAGAATTGCATGCATTGGGGATCAAGCTCAAGCGCCAGGCGTTGAACCAGACGCGATGGAGACCGAGG
>Ga0247742_10002627_pt1 | contig 11680 bp, 12 predicted proteins | sample UWRJL208509C2_FD_180944 | JGI IMG/M metagenome (GOLD analysis project Ga0247742, IMG submission 180944) | Plant litter microbial communities from Arlington Agricultural Research Station in Wisconsin, United States - UWRJ-L208-509C-2 | ecosystem: Environmental > Terrestrial > Plant litter >... | reverse complement strand
TTGCTCAATGGGATCTCAAACCTTCAAAATCACCGGCCTGTTCTCTGCACGGTACTTCTCTCAGAGGCTTCTAAGTCTGCTCCGAAAAACTTACTTTCGAGGATATGCCTTATTTCCCAATATATTACTCTAAAGAGTTAAAGAAACCTGGATATGTGCGAAATTTTTTAAGATCGAAGAAACCAAGCCAACCATCGGCCTGGATCACCTTCTGGCCCTTTATTTCAGAATTCTCTTATCCAAAGCATATGTCTCATCTCTCCAAATCTCATCGAATTTTATATGACTGAGATTAGAGGTTTTCTAACCTCCATTCTTACTCGACATAACGCCTCAAAATTATCTAACATCGCTAGCTTCGGGTGAACACCCAAGTGATGCTACCAAAGCAATGCATAAATCGGGTCGAAGAAAGCTATAATATGTTCAACGATGGATTTGGAAGATTTATACTGGTCGCATAGAATTTTCTCCTCGCGGAGGTTGTTGGCACACGATACTGTCGTCTTTCTGGAAGGTATAACAAATTCTTTCCACAGAGTGATGGTCTCCTGCCAGTGTGAAGACCATTATAATTGCAAGCCTGAGGCAGAGCTACGTGCGGCAAGGGCAAAGACCTCGTTCACTCTGCAGTTATAGCTCGTGCTCAGACTGGTCGAGGATCGAAACCTTGTTAGATTGATTAAAATTGTTCTTACACACGATGGGGGTCGAGTCTTCATACGGGTGCACAGCCTCATGAGAATTTGAAGCGCCCGTGGTTCTCACGGCTCGGAGTGGGAGTCACCAACCTGAGTGTCAGCTTGCCGCTGGGAGCCTGTGCGTGCAGTGGTCGATGGTGATATGCCTTGCTTTGCACCACCTTCATTTGCGCATAATCCACCTCCACCCCCATGGACGTCGCCAGTACCGTCTACTCGCTCACAGTCGGCATCGTCCAATTCGTGGCAGAACACGGCGATAAAGATGCCATGAAGGAACAGATCTCCACTATTGCGATTCAAATACAGAGCATCATAACTCCTCTTCGATTGCGAGATATACCCAGTGCGCCACTGAGGAATGTCTTGGAGGCGCTTCAGACTGTGCTCAGAAACGTGGAAGAGCACCTTCGAGCCTGGGAAGAGAGTCGTTCGCGGCGCCTTCTAGCTTTGGTGAACCCCTGGGCGGTAACTGCAGAGCTGAAAGAGGATAGGGAGCAGATGATGCACCAGTACATCATGCTCATGGGTGCTATGCAGGTCGTCGAATTTATCAGGGGATACACCGTAAATCTGCCTTTGGTGGGGCCTGAAATTGGCGGGGCCCCCTCTCGCGGCATAGAGATCGAGAGCAACGAAGTCCTGAAATTCTGGCGTCGACATGTCGGTAATGATGTGAGTATCTTTCGCCATCATAGAAAGTCGGTACATTGAAACCTCTTTGAAGATGGACATCGTGAAAGGCTCTACGCTTTGTGGTCACATTGCCCAATGGACAGGGAAAAAACTGAATAAGATTGCACGACAGCGCTTGCTCCTCCGACTGGACGAAAACAATACTGGCTCTGTTACTCTATCCTCTCTTCAGGAGATGGTGAAAACCGATAAAATTAAAGATGCCATCCGATCATATACAGCAGGTGAGGCCTTATTAGTCGTTTAAGCTTTTCGTTGATATCGAATATTTGCTTGGTTCGCTCTCAGACCCGGCGGTTCCTCTGCTAGTATGGATCGATGACGATGTGGCTAGGGTAGCTAACAAGGTTAAATTCGTTCAGAAATGTGGAGTCACAGTGGTTCAGCTGGCCTCGACAGCGGCAGGAAAAACCTGGATCAATGTGAACAAAGGTATGTACACCATACAAATCCCATGCAACCTAGCCCTCCACTATATTGACACGACTGTCGGACAGACTTTCTGAAAAAGCACGATAATGCAGGCGATGTGCGTTACATATCCGACCAGGTTCGAACAGAGCTCAACGCAGAAGGCGTTTTGTTCAGAAATTGGAAAGCAGGGAATGAGATGACAGCGTTCATCCGAGGAGAGGGAATACAAGCGCCGATCTTGGTTTATACGGGGCTTAAAAGTGTGCATCTCACCCGCTATGTGAACAACTTCCAGCGAGTTGGGTCGTTATCAGGAGACTACAAGGCTTTTCAACGATATGTCGATGCTCTGGGGAAACGGCGGCAAGACGATACAGACTGGATCAAATTTGGGGGGACAAATATGTCTAATAAGTAGCTTCGTTGACAGAGACTACCAGGCGTTTCAACGATACGTTGATGCTCTGGGGAAACGGCAGCAGGGCAATACTGACTGGAACGACAGATACGGACTAATAACTTACGCTGGCCGTTGTAAAATATAATCATACCACAAATACATCCTATACGATAAGATAAGATTACGGTACAAGTGGTCACGAAATTGGTCATCCACCATTGTTTGTTCAGCTACCACCACCACCCAGACGACAAGTTGAATGGAGAACACTTTCGCCGGTCTACCAGTGGAACTATTGGAATACCTTCTGTCCCTTTTCCTTGCCCAACGGGACTTCAAATCTTTAAAATCACTGGCCTGCGTCAATGCCCTGTTTTGCACAATATCTCAGAGGCTTCTGCTCCGCAAAGCCTATCTTCCAGAACATAAATTCTTTCCCAATATTCCCTCACCACCACCTTACTATCACTTTCTGCATGATCTTGACAGATCTCCCCACCTTGCAGAGTATATTCGATCTCTGACTCTCGAGAGGTCGTGGCAAGACGTCCGGGCTAGAGGAGGTTCAAGGAACGACCCACCAATGTCCGAAGTATCGGATGATAGTGTTGCCCATGTTCTACAGCGTTTTAATGGTTTACAAAAATTCGCTGTATTTGGGCGAAAATCGCAAATATCAAAGAAACCAAGCCAACCATCGGCCTGGACCTCCTCCTCGCTCTTGTTTCAAAAATCTCTTATCCAATGTATCTCGTCGCCAAATCTCATTGAACTAGATTTAACTGGGATCGGTGATTTCCCAGCCTCCATGCTCACCCAGTGCACCGCCTTAACTCGTTTATCGGTCACATCGCTTGCCTTGAATGAGGGCTCAACAGAAGAGCCACACACTTCGACTCGAAGAAAGCTGGAATACCTTCATCTAGAAGATATGGGCTTCTCCAAAGGGATTTTGTCCTGGCTTGGTATATCAGACGTGTTTGATATTACTCATATATCTGACCTGAGTCTGTCCATCGACATCGCCAAAACCATGTACGAAGCCGGTGTATCCGCATTCGGGTGGACAAATCTAAAGCACCTTCGTCTTGTAGCTGATGTAAAAGGTGAGTTTCTTGTGCCCCAGTATTTATCATAGATTTTGTCTTGATGACGTTTCCCTCAGCGCTTACCTCCTATAACTCCCTCAAATACGAGCTGGCGCATTACGAGAACCGTTGGCCTGTAACCAGTCTGAAAGGATTACCTGGACTACAAGTGCTTACAATCGACGCTCCATTCTTCCTTCGTACATTCCAACACAAAATTCTCGTCGATTTCTTTGGGAGTCCGCTTCCATGGATCGCCGACTTACTCAAAGAACTCCCAAATTCGAAGGCACCAACTGCGGCCAGTCTTTCCAAGCTGATATTCTGCTTTTCGTTTCACGACTTTGGGGATCAGTTTCAGGTGATGCACGCCATCAGGTGGGAGACACTCACCGACGTCGTGAAGCAATTACGCTTTCCAAACCTATCAAGTGTGGAGATGCGTATAAAGGGGTTGGATCGGAGACAGTTGGATTTAGTCAGACAAAATCCATACCTCAGAGGCCTTGAAAATGTGTTGACATTTGTATAGAGAACTTAAAAAAAAATTTGAATTACTTTTACTATTCCTTACTACAGTTCATTTCATACCTTTTCATCCTAGTGCGCAGTAAATATCTGACCTAATCACATACAACTTGATGTAGGAGGTGCGGTGCCATCAGTGGCAGTTCTGAGCGCTTCCTATGGGTCCGACGTGTTTAGTTTATAGTAGCCGAAGTAGCAGCTGTTTCTTTTGTGTCATATTTCGTCGTCCAGTAGCGGTCGTCTGTCCTTGCAATTGCCATTGGTGAGGCCAGTCGGCCGAGGTAAACTCCGCTCAAATTACAACCATTTCGTGCCTCGGCATCAATTCCCTGGCCCAGTTCCCATGTGCACCGAACCTGACGTTGACGAAGACGGAGGTTTTCCTCGAGGCACTGTGGCTGCCGACTTACGCCCTTGCTTCCACTCTATCACGTTCATATCGCCCACATATTGCCCGGCGACCCGCCTATTGTATTTTTGAATGGCAGAAAGACCTATTTCAGCTGGGTTAACACCTGTGGAACCGACATACGCCCCATCGGCCTCTGAGAGACCCATCTCGGACGCGGTTGAAAGGCCAAATGGGTCAGGAATCGGAAATGTGAACCCACCTACTACTACGAGTGTTGTTGAACCTCCATTGGCGGGTGGAGAGGCGCCTCCAGGAAGGTCGGGAAGTGATCTGTTCCTGCTGGCGACTTTTGCTCTGGGTGTGGTGCGTATCTCGCTTGTGGAGCCTCAAAGGACAACGGCTGAAATATGAACAGATCGCGTGGATTATATCATTGGTATCTCAGTCTGTGGTTGCTGGCACCAGTGCGTGATTGTTCCCTCAGATCTTCGAAAATAAGACTCATGAAGCAGCGCAGTCAGCAATCGACCCGTACGAATAATGTGGTTCGGTTTGGTAGTGCAAACCATGGTCACAGCTCTTGTCCTAGAGGTCATTGTAGGCTCAGCAACATACAATGCGGCCTACGCGTATGGAACGCAGATCTCAATTTTAGCCGCTCTTGCAACCGCATTCGCTGTCCTTGGTGTTGACCAGAACATTTACTCCTCGCGAGCGGCCCAGAAGGCAACAGGTGCTGGTTGGCTTATCGCGGCAATCGTTGACCTCGTATGGATAATCTTCTTCACTTCCCCACCCCATTCACCCGTGATCCGGCTTGCTTCGGCCTTCTCTTCATCACGGAACAAACCCAACCATGAAGAGTTCGGAAAGGTGGAGAAGATCGGCCGCAGCACGGATGCCTTCCCCATGTCCACGGTCCACGGTAGCCAGCACCGTGCAAGCGCAGCTCCCAGCCAGCAGGGTGCCCAACGGAAGTCAGGTATGCCTTGGAGCACGTATACGCCGCCTCAACCGAGAGTAAGTGTGCCATCGGAAGTACGGAGTACAACACATGCAGGAGGCGGTTCCGAGGCCCAGTCAATAAGTGTGCGACCGGACTCTGGCACTGCGCCTCCTACAGCAACGGAGGCGGCCCACACCACGTCACAGCCGACTATGGACTCAGAGGTTCCTCCCAAGTTGAGGGCTGAGGCACTGTTCGACTGTGAGTTATCTCTGCATTCAGTTGGGTGCATTACTCATTGAATGGTTTTAGATCATGGCTCCAAAGATGACCCAAATGAACTGAAGTTCAGGAAAGGGGAAATACTCTTTATAGTCGATAAGTCGGGCAAGTGGTGGGAAGCATCAACGAGAGACGGTCGACAAGGCAGTGAGTCTCCCTTTACTCTGATGTCGTTGAGGAGCCTTTCTAATTCGCTTGTCGCAGTCGCGCCGTCAAATTATCTACGCTTACTTTCGAATTGAAACTCTGGAAAACCCATCATCTTCAAACTATCTCTTGTGATGACGAAAGTCGAATCTTGCCTAATTCCTGCCAGTTCTGTCTCCACGATCTTCACGACTTCACGCTTTTGCCTTCTCTTCTTCATTTTCTAGCCCTTTGGCATTTATACCTTTTTTGAGACTCCCATTCGAAGCTTTGTTCGACCACTAGTCTTGTAGATTTTCACCCAATACACTTGTACACGATGTTGCTCATCTTCATGTTATTCTTATGACTGTCCTTGTAAAACACCTTCCTTAAAGTCAATGGTTCATAGTCTACATATACATCTTCCCAATCGACATGATTTTCCGCTCATCGAATGCCATGACGTACTCTCATGATTTTCCTTGGCGATCGTGTGCTTGGTTCGCCCAGGGCTTGGACCACCTTGGGTTCAAGTTCTACTTCAAACAGAACATGAAGGCATAATCGTTGAAATCCCTTCGCGCCAATGCCGATAAGAATTTGTGCAATTGCTGTGGATATCTGGAGCGCCGAACATATCGCGTGTCAAAATATCCCGAACAGCATCTGATCTTGGAGCAGGAGGATGATGTGACAGTTTGCTAGAAAGTGGAAGCAGAAGTAAACACCTTTCCTCTTACCAACTAGTTGGCCCCGCACTCCACGTAGACGGACGATGCCAGAATTCTCAAAGCATGTCATCAGTCTCTTTAACCCAAGGGCGGCGACGGAGCAGGTGTGTTCTTAAGTTCTTGACTCGTCTGATCTTTCCTGAGTGCCAGAATCGTAGGGAGGGCTCCTGAGCGGTAAAGATCCCACCGAGTTCAATCCAGCAGATCCTCTACGCCTATGGATCATCCAAGTTGGTGCGTTCCAGCCAGAAGCTGATCGGCATCCGTGGTCGTTGCCATTCACGGGTTGTGGACGCTCATGTAACCATTCTCTTAGGAATCATTGTGTGCACAGCGAGCCTGCTATCACTAGGACTGCGCAAGATTCGCCAACCAAAAGTCATCGCAGAGGTGTTGGGTGGGATCTTACTTGGTGCGTCAAGACTCTAGCCATGTTGGACATAACTAATACAGCTTTTCTAGGCCCAACAGCGTTCGGACGCATCCCAGGCTTCACGAAACACATTTTCCCCGAGGAATCACGATCCTATCTGAGCCTTGTCGCTAACATTGGTCTCATCCTCTTTCTCTTTCTCGTTGGACTCGAAATCGACTCTGGCGTGATCAAGCGCAATGCTCGCCTATCTGCGACTATAGCACTCGCTGGCATGATTCTGCCATTCGGAATCGGTGCTGGCGTGGCTCATGCATTATACGAAAAGTTCATTGACCCTAGCATCAAGTTCACATATTTCATGCTTTTTGCCGGAGTGGCCTATTCGATCACGGCTTTCCCAGTACTATGCCGTATCCTGACCGAGCTCAAACTGTTGGATACGACAGTTGGTATTGTGGTTCTCTCCGCAGGAGTCGGAAATGACATTAGTAAGTGCATTTTGGCGCATATATTTAGGTTACTCATGAATTTATCTACTAGTTGGATGGATTCTACTCGCTTTGAGCGTGGCCCTCGTTAATGCCGGCTCAGGCCTCACGGCGTTGTATATCCTGCTTGCTTGCGTTGGGTGGACTTTGCTACTTCTATTCCCAGTCAAGATGGCCTTGTTCTGGCTCGCTCGCAAGACAGGTTCAAGTGAGTCTACAGTATGAAACCTTACTGCTTAGTTTTAACTCTTCAACCCACCCTATAGTCGAGAGTGGACCATCCGTGGTTTTCATGACCGTAACCATGATGTTGGTCTTTGGCTCGGCCTTCTTCACCGACGTCATTGGGGTACATGCAATCTTTGGTTCGTTTTTCTTCGATACTCCTCAAAGCTTCGCTTATCACCCCAATAGGAGCATTCGTGGCTGGAATCATTGTCCCTCGGGAAGGAGGACTAGCTATCAGTATCACGGAAAAGCTAGAGGATATGGTCTCGATCATCTTCCTGCCACTGGTGAGCTTTACTTTACATTTATCCACTGATGGAAGTTTGACGACACATATTTCAGTACTTTACGCTTTCTGGTCTTTCAACGGATCTTGGACTGCTCGATAACGGTATGCTAGGTCTGAAGTGGCTGGGATTATGTTCACCATATTTGCAGGTATCACCTGGGGTTACACCATCGCCATTATCGTCACCGCCTTTATTGGCAAATTCGGTGGATGTTTGTTGGCAGCGCGCTATTTCGCTGGCTTCAATTGGAGAGAGGCGAGTACCATAGGATCGCTGATGAGTTGTAAAGGGTGAATGTTTTTATTCTTCCTTCCTAAGCGTCACTGACACTTAACTCAGCCTTGTTGAGCTTATTGTTCTGAATGTTGGTCTCTCTGCGGGAATCCTCTCACAGGTGATCTCACAATTTGCTTCTGTCATTTGTGTTCTAACATTGTCTCAGCGTGTATTCTCCATGTTTGTTCTTGAAGCTCTTGTTTTAACCTTCTTGACGACTCCTCTCGTCACATGGCTCTATCCTCCCCACCTGCGTCGCCACATTGCCGCCACTGGTGCCACTTTTGGTCATGTTGCCGACGACGATGAGGCTGCTACAGACCGCAAGAAGCAAGATACGACCCACGAAGGTGGTTTCAAGACGCGCTTCACTGTCGTCCTGGATAAACTAGAGCACCTTCCCGGGATGATGGCATTGACTCAGCTCATTCAGCCACCACTACAGGACAGGAGGACGTCGGCTACCCGCGAACCGTCTACATCAACGAACGAAGTCGTACCACAAGCCATAACTACAGAAGCGCTTCGTTTAATCGAGCTCTCTGACCGTGTGTCGGCTGTCATGAAATCTTCCTTCTCCGAATCATTACTTCTTACCGACCCATTACTCTCTATCTTCCGGATGTTCGGACAACTGAACGGGATCCGTGTCGCACCATCCCTCTCTATCGTCAAGTTCGAGGATCTGGCCTACAGTGTAGCAGATCATGCCAGGAATTACGAGTCGGATATGATCTTGGTCCCTTGGCTACCTCCTGTCCATGATGCATTCGAGCACCCGGCACCGTCGACCCCTACGCAGCCATCCATCGGACTCCCAGCAACTGCACCTTTGAATACCCCTGTTTTGAAGAGCGCTTCCTCGCATAACCCCTTCGATATTCTCTTCAAAAGTTCACAAATGAAATCATCTGCACATGGTGGAGGGACGCTTGGAGGTGGCATCGATGTCAGCAACTCGGTCGCTATCACCCACTCACAATTTGTCAGAGGCGTATTCTCTCAGTCAACCATCGACGTCGCACTCTTCGTCGACCAGAGCACGTTGGACTCGTCATCATCGATAGTCGGCGGACTGGATAGTGGTAGATACGATCAGCACATCTTCCTGCCGTTCTTTGGTGGTCCAGATGACCGACTTGCTCTGGAGTTTGTAGTCCAGATTTGCGCAAACCCGAGGGTACGAGGAACGGTAGTGAGGATTTCAAAATGCGATGAGGTGGAGGCTCCTGACATATCTCGTCTTGACGGGCTTACGCATCTCGGCGATGGAACAAGCAAGAACATGGAAGAGATTAATGCACTGACAGTAGGCTCGGTATGGCGTTTATTTCTTCTTCGTTCATCCTCACTGACGTATACAGAGAATCGCGGGCATGCCGGATACCGTTTACGGACAGCACAACACCGAGACCAGGCTGCAGTCCGACACTGCAGATAATATCCTTTGGGCCCGTTATACCACAGCTCCCACTCCCAATTCGGATGGACAATCTACTTCGTCAGGTTCTCCATCGGCAAGTCGGTCACGACTCGAGTTCAACACCCTTTCGACGCCCATACCTCTACACGCTGCGGTTCAGCAAGCGTCCGAGGCTGTCACGTCTGCATCTACCAAGCTCATTGTCGTCACTGGGAGATCAAGGCGATTGGCTGTTGAAAATCACAGAAAGGAGTTGAAAGAACTCATGGATGATCATGGGCATGTCGGTGCCGAGGTGAGGAAGACGATTGGCGATGTGGCAACAGCATTTGTTGTTGCTGGTGTTGGATCTGGTGTGGTAGTTCTGCAAGCTGCTGGTGCAGGAAATTTCGACTGAAAGGTATCGTCCTATCAAGGATAACTGGGTTGTCTAAAGCATTATCCTATATCCAAACACTCAAGGAAAGATACCCATTCGGACGCGGCATTCTACTGTAATAACAATTCACGACCTTGCGGAACGCACTCATGTTTACTGTAGCACTACAAGATACGCTTTGTTCAGTTCTCCGTATAAAAGGAGCTCTCGTGCCCTGCGTTGAGCGTACATGTAGACTACGAGTGTGAAATCTCTTCCCTCCTTGAGGTGATAGAAAGCGATGCCGGCTTTGTGGCCTATAATCTGGTGATCAAAAGAAAGCGAAACCTACGCCAATGTCCCTGTGTTGGTCACCACATGCAACGTCAAGGGAAGTACATCATAGAACTTGGCTTCCTGAAGCATCTGTAGTTCTTTCGAAGGTGACCAAGTTTATGATCGAAACCTTGGAAATGATTTAAATACGGAGTGCATAATCATGACACACTAGTGAGTGATTGTCAAAGTGATTCCGCGTCATTTGGGTTTACTGAGATACAGTGCAATGTGGTGATTGCTACAGGGCATCCCTCCTGAACAGAATCAGGTGGCGAGTGGCACTCGTTAACCAGATAATTGCCCAAGAGGGTAATATGCGTTCCGTAGTTACCCATTTAGGAAGGCTTCGCAGTCCACTCATCAGCGGCGCAATTTCGCATTTATTATCCCCATTGACGAACATTTGCTTCCGCGGCATTGTCTACCATCTATTTGCCATTAATAATAGTCTTCAGAATCCCGGTGGTGCGTAAAATATACAAGAAAAAATGACTATGAAACATATGAAACCACAACCCCCCTAGACGCCAGATTCATAAACCCGTCGTTTTCTCTCAACGCCTCTACTCCCAATGGCTGGATATCCAACAACCGAAGCTCGACGCATGTGCTTTTACAGAGTACATGCGCCGATAGCGCCTCGGTGAGCCTACTCCAGTCAATATCCTTCAATATACTGTGGTTGATGCGGCAGAATGAGATGTTGATAATGAGGTTCTTTAAAAGAACCTCCGAAGACTTGTCGAGAAGCCAGGCCATCCAGGGAAGGGGGCTCCGATATGATAACGGGGAATCAGAATCGCGAGGGTGTTGGAATATTCTGGAGTCAATCGTCATGCACTCCAGAGCTGGTACGATGTTGAGGTTGGGCGGCGGTATGCATACACGGTGTAATGTGCTCCAACCTTGCGTCTCAGACCACAGAAGGTAGGCCATGTCTTGAAAATTATCGTGAGACCAAACCAGAGATGTGAAGTACTAAGAGACTTACTTCTTTGAAGAACATTCAATCGGATATGGGACAAGGAGTCGGAGAATAGTTTCAACGCCATGTCAAGTTTTGAAGAGTCCTGATTATTCGTTGAGGTGACTTCTTCGAAATCAAGATTGAGCGATTTGAGTTGGGAAAGGTCCACGGGAGAGTATGTCACTGGGGAAGCGAGCCATGGTAACGTAAGGCCATTGTCTAGCACGTCAACGATGGACAACGTTTCTAGTTTCGGTCGTGGTCCAGGCGATGGATGATGAGTACGAAGAGGTGCATTAGGCGTGTGGTTCGTGTCTGTAAGATGAGCAAGAGGATTGATCTCGCTTCTGTCAAATACGAGAGTAGGTAGAGAAAGTCGTTTCAGAGAGGGCGTAAAGCAAAAACACTGTTCCGGAGGGAAATCTCGAATGCCCGTGAGGTCGATTTCGGTAATGTGAGAAGACTTGAAAATGTTCAGGAGTGCATCGCGGGTTTTCGCGTCCATGAAATACCACCAAAAGGAATCAGCTCGCACGTGGAGCTTCGAAAGTCCGACTCTTTGAAGAGCAGTGAGGAGGGGTAATGTTTTGGTCAGGAAGTCGTTTCTGGTTGCCACAGCGAGGAACGCAGTATCGATCAGGATACTCTGGACGTATTTGGCGATATGA
>Ga0247742_10002626_pt1 | contig 11681 bp, 10 predicted proteins | sample UWRJL208509C2_FD_180944 | JGI IMG/M metagenome (GOLD analysis project Ga0247742, IMG submission 180944) | Plant litter microbial communities from Arlington Agricultural Research Station in Wisconsin, United States - UWRJ-L208-509C-2 | ecosystem: Environmental > Terrestrial > Plant litter >... | reverse complement strand
GGTGATTCTGAGCTTTCCCAGCAAGGAAGAGGCCCTGGCCTGGTACAACAGCCCCGCGTATACCGAAGCGAAGGAGCATCGGTTGAAGGGGTCGGAGTATCGGGTGTTCATGATCGAAGGGGTCTGAGGCGCCGCTTCGGTTCGACAGCCTCAATCAAGCCGCTGCCGATTCGGGCAGCGGCTTTTGGCGATCATGCGTCACCCATTCAGTGCGCGCGAGTGAAGTAGTTCGTCCGCATACTCGGCCGGCCGTCGGGCCCGAGAGCCGACATCGTCTCGGTCATGCTCGCGCCGTCGGGTGACACCGTGTAGACGCGCGTGGACGCCGGCATCCCTCCCTTGCTCAATCCGAGCACAAGCACGTTGGATGCCGGGCGTTTCATGGCGGCGGCGTCCGCCTCAGGGCTTCCCTCTACCGCAATCGGCGTGCCATCCAGCGACGCCGTTCCTTTCGAATGAACCTCGGCGCCATCTGCGTAGACGATGACGACGTCCATCGAAACGCGGTCGCTTTCCGCTTCCTTGAACGTGATGGTGACGCGCTTTGGTCGCGCGTCGGGAGCCATCGGCAAACGAGACGTATCCAGCGACCACTGGCCAATCAAGGGAGGCGAGGATGCTGCGTGCGAAGGGGCGCACAGGGCGAGCATCAGGCAGAAAACAAAGGCGAGGCATTCCTTCATCGCGCACTCTCCGTCGGGTCGTTGGGGACGTGACCGTTCTGGAGAATAGCGCGACTTCGGCGCGATGCCACCTTCGCTTCGTTGCTCGATCAGCGCCCCGGAATCTCGTCGCGACGCACGATGATCCGTGAAACCAGGCCGTACTCCACGGCCTCTTCGGCGGACATCCACTTGTCGCGCTCAATATCCTCGCGAACCCGTTCGATAGGCTGGCCACTCTCCCGTGCAATGACGGCCGCGATACGCTCGCGTGCCTTCAGGATTTCCTTTGCCTGGATAGCGATATCGCTCGCCGCACCGCCGGCACCGCCGCTGGGCTGGTGAATCAGGAAGCGGGTCTGGGGAAGGCAGAACCGGCGCTCACGCGGTGCACCGAGGTAGAGGTGATTGGCGGCGCTGCCGACCCAGCCCGTGCCGATCATGTTCACGGGGGAGGAGATGAAACGCACCGCATCGTGGATCACGTCGCCCGATTCGAGGTGACCGCCGGGCGATGACACGATCATGTCGATCGGCTCGTGCGATTCGGCATCGAGGGCGAGCAGGCGGCGTACCGTTTCCGAGGCCATTGCATCGGTGACGGTACCGAAGACCATCACGGTGCGGGCGCGGAAGGTTTTCTCTTCCAGAAACGCGCTGTTGTGCGCAGCGCGCGGGGCGCTTTCCTTCTCATTGGTAAACATTGGGGCTCACTCCAGTGTGGTAGGTTCATTTCCTATACGAACGAGCCGCCATAAACGTGACATCCCCTGCCCAGGAACATCCTCTTGCCGTTGACGGCACCCTTCGCCGGCGTCTGATCGGACTGGCCGGGCATTGGCTTGGTGACGGCAGCGCGGCTGAAGATGCCCTGCACGACGTTTACCTGCGTACCGCGAATCGCGTCTTACCCGACTCGGCCTCCGGCCGGGAAGCCTGGCTCGTCACGGTGCTGCGTAACCTTTGCTTCGATCAGTTGCGTCGCCAGGGGCGTTACCAGGCGGTGCTGACACGGGTGGCCGGCGACGGTGCCCTGGCATGGGGTGGTGACCAGCCGGACTATCTGGCGGCGCAGGCCCAGCGCGTGGACGAGGCCTTGCTCACCCTGGTGCATCACCTGCCGCCCGACGATGTCGCGGCATGGCTGCTCTACGAGCTTTTCGGTTTCAGCCATGCGGAGCTCGGCGTCCTCGCGGGACGCAGCGAGCTTGCATCGCGTCAGCGGCTCCATCGCATGGCTGGCCGCCTCGATCGCGCCGTTCCGCCGGATAGTCTCGACGATGAGGACCGGGCTGCGTTATTCGCCCTGTGTCAGCAGGCGGTCATCAGTCACGAGACGGCCGCACTGGCGACCTTGGTGCGGACCGCCGCGCCACAGTCGATGGCTGCCATCGGAAGGGTCCCGGATCGTGCCTTCGGAGCGACGGTCCCGACCACCGCGTGGGTGCAGGTCGGCGACCAGATGGCCCTGCGCATCCAGGCGGGCGATGGCCGGCGACCTGGATACCGCTCGGCGAGGCCAGCATCGAACTGGTCTGAGTCGCAAAGACCCCCTGAGAATCGTTCGATGCACCAATTACCTGTCAACTGACAGGTAGGGGTTGACGACGTCACCATTTCGGCGCAGTCTCTACCTAACACTTGCTAGGTAGATGCCAAAATGAAATCTGAAATTACTCGCTTCGACGCCACCGCACTGGCTGCCCTGATTCGTGCCCGTGAACTCTCCCCCGTCGAAGTCATGCAAGCGCACCTCGACCGGATCGAAGCGACCAACCCGAGGGTCAACGCCATCGTCTCCCTCGCCGAGGGTGCGCTCGACGCCGCCAAAGCCGCCGAGCGAGCGGTCATGGCCGGCGACGATCTCGCTCCCCTTCACGGTGTTCCGTTCACCGCCAAGGATTCCATCGACACCGCCGGCGTGCTGACCCAACGGGGCTCGCCGATCTTCAAGGGACGCATCCCCGAGGCTGACGCGACCAGCGTCGCCCGCTTGAAGAACGCTGGGGCAATCCTGCTGGCGAAAACGAATCTTCCTGAGTTCTCCTACTGGATCGAGAGCGACAACCTGCTCTCCGGTCGTACGAACAATCCATGGAACCTCGAGCGCACGCCCGGTGGATCGAGTGGCGGCGAATCCGCCGCGATCGCCGCAGGCATGTCGCCGCTGGGCCTGGGTACCGACCTGGCCATTTCCATCCGCGGACCGGCGGCACAAACCGGCATCACCTCGCTCAAGCCGACGCACGGTCGTATCCCGATGACGGGCATCTGGCCGCGTGCGCCTCGCCGCTTCTGGCATGTCGGCCCGATGGCCCGAAGCGTCCGCGACATCGCACTCGCGTATTCGCTCATGGTCGGTCCTGACGGTGCGGATGCGTTCGCCACAAGCACGATCGCTTTCGACAACGGTGTCGGCACATCGCCCTCAGGTCCGTTGCGCGTGGGCTGGCTGATTGAGCCGGGGTTCGGGCCCATCGATCCCGAAGTGGCGGCGACGGTTCGCGCCGCGGCGGAGGCTCTGCATGGCAAGGGCGTCATCGTTGAAGAGGTGCGCATTCCGGCGCTCGAGCGGGACTTTGCGCTCGATGTGTTCAGCCGCTTGCACGTGATGGAGATGAAGCCGGCGTTCGAGGAAGCGACGGCTGGTCGGCGCGACGACGAGCTGTACCTGATGGCGAAGACGATGCTGGGGTTGCCGGATACCTCGATGAAGGATTTCATCGAAGCCGAACAGGCCGCCGATCGCCTGCGCGATGGCTTTGCCGAGTACTTCCAGCGTTACGACGCGTTACTTACGCCCGTCCAGCCGCTGCCGGCGCAGAAGCATGGGGTCCCCGAGTTCGTCATCAACGGACAGACCGTGGATGCCACGTATCTGATGGGTTCGACCGTCCCGCTCAACGTCACCGGACTCCCCGGCCTGACGTTACGGTTCGGTACCAGCCACGACGGCATGCCGATCGGCATCCAGCTGGTCGCGAAGTGGCAGGCCGAGTCGACCCTGCTGTATCTGGCTTCGCTCCTGGAATCGGTCAGCCCGGTTCGCGACCTGCATCCGCCCCTCTGAGGCACGTCCATCACCCGCGCGGCCGAGAAGCTACGCGCTACCTGTCGATTGGCAGGTAGCGCAGGAGTACCTACAATGCCCCGTAGCTCGTTTCATTCCGAAACGGCGGCGAGGCAATAGCAATGAGCGCGAATGCGAAGGAATCGATCCTGGAGGCAGCCCGTCTTGCTGCGCAGTTGCACGGTTACGGTGGTCTGAATTTCCGCGACCTTGCGGCCGACGTAGGCATCAAGGGCGCCAGTATTTACTACCACTTCGCGAGCAAGGCCGATCTCGGTGCCGCCGTCGCACGACGTTACTGGGAAGACACGGCGGCAGGCCTGGACGCCATGCTTGCTGAAGCCGGTGACCCGCTTGTCGCGCTCGACCGCTATCCGGATATGTTCCGCACGACCCTGCACAGCGACAATCGGTTGTGTCTTGCCAGCTTCCTGGCCGCCGAGGCCGAGGACCTTCCCGAGGTGGTGAAGACGGAAGTCCTCTCGTTCGCCGACATCAACATCGCGTGGCTGAGCAAGGTACTGAAAGCCGCGAAGGTCGCCGTTCCTGAAGGCGCCGATCAACGCGCCCGTGCCATCTACACGGCTATCGCGGGCGCACAGCTCATCGCACGCAGCCGAGCGGACATCTCGCTCTACGATGCAGTGGTCGACAGCTACCGGGCTGCCGGGCTGCTGCCGCAGATCGCGAAGCCGGCCAAAGCGGCATCGACCAAATCGGCGCCGGCCAAAGCAGCATCAAAAAAATCACCAGCGCAGAAGAAAACCGTCAAGGCTTGACCACAACGTCGCGTGGCCGCGTCGTTCCCCGCAACACCAGCCGCGGCGGAATGACGATCGGCCGGCTCGGCGCCGCCTCGGCGAGAAGGGTCACGCTACCCAGGGCAAGCGCATCCATATCCTGATGGAACGTCGTCAGGTCGGGCCCGCGCCACCCGGCCATGGGGATATCGTCGAAGCCGACGACCTGGATATCGCCGGGAACCGATAAGCCAAACTCGATGCGAATAGCGTCCAGGGCGCCAATGGCGACCAGATCGTTCACGCAGAAGATGCCATCCGGACGACTCCCGGACGACAGCAGTTCGACAGCCGCCGCATACCCTTCCTCGTAGCTGAAACCCGCAACAACGTGCTGCGGCGGGGCTACTTGTCTCTCGTTCACCCGCTTGAGGAAGCCACGCTGGCGTTCGGTCTGTGCGGTACTTTCGCGACCGGCGAGATACGCCAGGGTGCGGCAACCACCATCGATGAGGAGATCTGCCGCTAGCGCGCCGGCGGAACGATTGTCGGTGGACACCGTGCGCAGGTTGCCGAACTTCTTCGAGTTCACCGCCACGATAGGAATACCCGCGCCTTCCAGCTTCCGCGCCACGCGCGTCGACCGAATGGCCAGGGCGCTGATCACACCGTCGATCCGGTATCGCGACAACTCGCCGACGATGTCGTCGAGATTATCGTCGCTGCTCGTATCGACAAGCATGGTCTCGATGCGGCGTTCGCGAAGCAGGGACGTGACGCAGCGCAGGAACTCGGTGAAGAACGGGTTGTAGAAGCCACCGACAACGACCGCGACGATGCCCGAACGGCCGGTCTGCAGGATCGCCGGTAAGGCATTCGGTTTGTAATGCAATTCCGCCGCGGCCTTGAGCACGCGCTCTCGCACTTCCGCGGACACGGCGGCGCCTGCGCTGAACACGCGGGAGACGGTCGACTGCGACACCCCCGCAAGGCGTGCGACGGCGGTGGAGGAGGCGTGCGCGCGTGGTGCACCAGGAGGGGGCGGCGGGGACCGTGACATCCGCGGAGATTAGCATTTCCTTGCACGGCGCCATCACGGGGCGTACGCTTGAATAGCTATGCAGCGCGGCGTTTCGTCAGAGTCGCGCCTCACGTATTCCGGGCCCAGACGGAAGGGGGCCTCGTATCCCACATCCCCACAAGGATCGAAATGAACACATCTGAGAGTGCCCTCGCACGATGGGGCAGGCGTCTGCTCGCGCTCGTGCTGGGCTTGTTTGGCCTTTTCATGGTGGTCGGCGGCGCATGGCTGATCGGCCTCGGCGGTAACTGGTACTACGCGATCGCCGGCCTGCTCAGCATCGCCAGTGCCGTGGGGCTGGCCCGTCGGAGCCCGCGCGCGACACTCTGGTTCGGCATCCTGTTCGTGCTGACGCTGGTATGGACGGTTTGGGAGTCCGGCGCCGATTACTGGGGCTGGGTACCGCGCTTCGCGTTGATGTTGATCTTCGCCATCGCGTTCTCCCTCCTCCTGCCGACGTTGCACGCGCGGCTGTCGCGCGGCACCGCACGCATCGTCCCGCTGACCCTCGTAGCTGCCTTCATCGTCGCCGGCTGCCTGGCCTTCGTGCCACACCACGTTACCGCCGCAAGCAACGTGCCGGCCATCGCCGACAATCCGTTCGTTGCCGACACGGGCCCCGCCGTCGAGAGCGGCCTGCCGTCCACCGACTGGCCGGCCTACGGCGGCAACCAGGCCGCGCAGCGCTACACCTCGGCGAGCCAGATCACGCCCGCCAACGTGAAGGATCTGAAGGTCGCGTGGACCGCCACCGTCGGCGATATTCCGTCCGACACGCGCTGGGGCGTGCAGAACACCCCGCTGAAGATCGGCAACATGGTCTACGTCTGCGGTTACCTCAACAAGGTGTCTGCGCTGGATGCCGCGACGGGTGAGCACAAGTGGGACTTCGATCCGGGCATCACCGCCGCGTCGGTTCCGTACACCCCGTCCTGCCGTTCCATGTCCTATTACGAAGATCCCGCCAGTGCCAGCGCCCCGGGCGCGACCACCAGCGCGATGTGCAATCGCCGGATCATCTTCGGCACGCTCGACGCACGCGTGATCGAACTCGACGCGCAGACCGGTCAGCGTTGCACCGACTTCGGCAAGAACGGCGAAGTCAGCCTCACCGGGGACATGGGCAAGATCTATCACGGCTATGTGTCCATCACCTCGCCGCCGGTCGTCATCCGCGACACGATCGTCGTCGGTCACACCACGGTCGACGGCCAGCGAGCGTTCGGCCCCGCCGGCGTGACCAAGGCCTTCAACGTCAAGACCGGCGAACTGAAGTGGGCCTGGGATGCGGCGGCACCGAACGATCCCGCGCCGCGCACGGGCGACGATCTCTACAAACGCGGCTCGCCCGATGTGTGGACCTCGTTCACCGGCGATAACAAGCTAGGCCTGGTCTTCCTGCCCGTCGCCAATGCGTCCGGTGACTATTACTCGAGCACTCGCTCCGCCGACGAGCTCAAGTACTCGCCGTCGCTGACCGCGCTCGATGTCGAAACCGGCATGCCGCGCTGGACGTTCCAGAACACGCATAACGACGTGTGGGATTACGATCCGGGCTCCCCGCCTACGTTGCTCGACTATCCGCAGGCGGACGGCACGAAGGTCCCGGCGATCATCTTCCCGACCAAAAACGGCGAGTTCTACGTGCTCAACCGCGAGACCGGCAAGTCGCTGTTCGGCGTGGAAGAGCGTCCGGTGCCGCAGGGCGGCTTCGAGCCCGCGGCGCGCAGCAAGACCCAGCCGTTCTCAAAGTTCGCCTCGGTCGCGCAGCCGGACCTCACCCCGGCCAGCATGTGGGGCATCACGCCGCTCGACCAGCTGGTCTGCCGTATCCAGTTCGCGCAGGCCGACTACCGCGGCAAGTTCACCCCGCCCGATGTGACCAAGCCGATCATCGACTACCCCGGCTATAACGGTGGCGTCGACTGGGGTGGCGTGGCGTTCGATCCGGCCCGCGGCCTGATCATCGCCAACTACAACGACATGCCGAACTACACCCGTCTGGTACCCCGCAAGGAAGCCGACGAGCTGGGCTGGAAGGCGAAGGACGTGCTGAACGATCCTGTCGCCGATGCGAAGGCCGAAGGCGCGGGCGATCCGCAGGAAGGTGTCCCGGTCGCCGTCGACGTCAACGCGGGTTGGCAGTTGAAGTTCACCGGCATGCTCTGCAAGGAGCCCCCGTACGGTGGCATCCGCGCGATCGATATTCGCGACGGTCGTACCGTGTGGGATCGTCCGCTCGGCACGGCACGCGAGAACGGTCCGTTCGGTCTGCCGACCGGCCTGCCGATCGATATCGGTACGCCGAACAACGGCGGTTCCGTGGTGACCAAGTCCGGCCTGATCTTCATCGCGGCCGCGACGGACAACCTGATCCGCGCCATCGACATCACCACGGGCAAGACGATCTGGTCCGCGCCGCTGCCGGCCGGTGCCCAAGCCATGCCGATGGTCTACGAGCAGGATGGCCGCGAGTACGTCGTGATCACCGCGACGGGTCACCACTTCATGCACACGCCGAAGGGCAACTACGTGGTGGCTTACGCATTGCCGAAGCGGTAGCCCTTCGTGAAGCGACCCCCGGAAGTTGGACATTCGTCCAGGTTCCGGGGGTTTTCTTTTGGGCGCTAGAAGCTGAGTCCCAGCGGCCGATTGCAGTGATACTTCTCGGCCTCGCCTCTCACATCGGCTGGCGAAAGATGCCGGGCGCTCAATTCTTCCGGACTCAGGCTCTCCCAGACTTCGACATCGATGCAATGGTGATTGGTAATGCCGAAGAGGCGTTGCGTGTCGCGCATGACGGCGCCGACACCTTGGTTCATCGGATCGGTGAGCTGAAGGCCGGGTGCCAGTCGCGAATCCGAACCAGGTACGCCCCTCACATCCTGCGAGTGTTGAGCGTCGAGAAGGCGCGAGCGGAATCCGCCGTCCCCGGAGACATTCGCGCCCGCTGTAGATAGGTTGGATACGGAAGCCCTTGGGGGCGTAGCGGCCGCGGAAGGTGTTTCGCGGACGGCGACCGGCGCTGGAACGCCAAGAGGATGAGATGGGAGCGGCGACATGGCGCTTCCGATAGACGGGGCGCGTGACGGCGGCCGTTCGATCCTTGGTGCCCGATGGCGACTTAATGCTCCAGACCCTTGCGAACCGGATGCGGACGCAGACGGCATCGATGTCGTGGGTCTCGCTGAGACGAACCTCAGCTCGAGCACAGCTCGCTGGTCGTCCAGAAGCTGAGCAGAATCGGTGAGGGCGGATGGCGGTTTCAGTAAGACCATCAACAGGCCCACATGGCAACCGAGTGCGATGACCATGGCCGCGACGCGACACGGCGACACTGGGTGTTCTTTGAGATCCACATCCATGCGTCCGTCCATGCCTCCCTTTGACAGTCACGGTCCCGCCTTGCTCGCCTGCCATTCCGCGGCGTGCTGAGTCGGATACAGGCGTCAGACGGGCGTAGTGAGCAAAAGTTCAGCAGGGACCGAATCCCTCCAAAATGGAGGGATACTTGATGAATCCCGTCAAATTGGAGGGATTCTATGAGTATCCCTCCATTATTGACGGGATACTAGGATGATCGCGCCACATTTGGAGGGATACTCGCCGAATCCCTTCAGTCTGGCGGGATTCTTGTTAGAATCTCGCCAGACTGAAGGGATTTTCAGTCCAACCGAATGACCGGAACAGGAGCCCGAGCTCATGGCTTTGCGAAACGACATTGTCGAGGCGATACGTCGCCTTGTGGCAGGCGGCGTTGATCGCGTGAGCCTGCCGGAGATCATGGAACGCACCGGCGTCTCAGAGTCGACATTACGGCGGCTGATGGCTCAATTGATCGCGACTGGAGATGTCGTCGTTCACGGCAAAGCCCGTGCAACACGCTACTCCCTGACCCCAGGGGTGGTGGGCGTTGCTGAACCTGGAGCCGATGCAACCCAGGGAGCAGAAAGCCGCTGGCAGGCACGGGCCATTCCCTGGTCCGCGAAGTCGGTCGCCCTGCTGAAGAAGCTCGAAGCTCCACTGCACACGCGGAACCCCATCGCGTATCGTCGCGAATTGCTTGATGGCTACCGGCCCGGCGTCGGTACTCTCCTTCCAGAGTCGATTGCCACGGACCTCCTCGCGCGCGGCCGTCTTCCCGATCAGCAGCCCGCCGGCACCTACGCAAGAAAGGTGCTTGAGCAACTGCTTGTGGAACTGTCGTGGTCGTCATCAAAGCTTGAAGGAAACACCTATTCCTTGTTGGACACGGAGCGCCTGTTCAAGCGAGGAATCGACGGTACCGACCAAGACGCAACGATGCTGCTCAACCACAAGAGCGCGATTGAGTTTCTCGTTGCGGAAGGTCCTGCTCGCGGCTTGGCAACCAGCATGGTTCGCAACATTCACAGCCTTTTGATGGGTGACCTGCTGGACGAAACCCAACTCGGCGCGATACGCGATACGCCGGTGTACATCACGGCATCCACCTTCATTCCACATCAGATTCCACAGGTGCTCGAGGAGCTGCTCGAACAGATCGTCACGAAAGCTCGCGCCATCCCAAATCCAGTCGAAGCGGCCTTTTTCCTTTGGGTGCAGATCGCTTATCTGCAGCCGTTTGTGGATGGCAACAAAAGAACCAGTCGCATATCGGCCAATATCCCACTAACGCTATACAACTGCGCGCCGCTGGCCTTCATGGACGTCGATCGCAGCGACTACGCATTAGCCATGATGGGCGTGTACGAGTTCAACGATCTGAGTGCGGCGATTGATCTGTTCGTGTGGACGTACGAGCGCTCCATCACCCGCTACAAGGCAGTCATCCAGGCAACGGGCGCACCTGATCCTTTGGCTCTTCGCTTCCGCGAAGCCCTGACATCGGCAGTGGGACGTATCGTCAATGCGGGAGTAACGCTCGAAGATGCCGTCAGGGCAGAAGGCCTGGCAGCAGATGACGAAGCCGCATTCGCCAAGTTGCTCGACGATCGACTGAATTCCATTCAGCCCTACAACAGCGCGCGATATCGATTGTCCGAGGCAGCAACCATCCGTTGGATTGAAGCCGGACGTCCTCGATAGACATTTACGATTGTCCCTACAGACAACCCAGCGTTGTTTTGCTACGTTCGTTACGTCGTCTGCGTTGCCGGTTCACACGTCCCGCAGACGACCACCGCGCTTTGCGGTGAGACGCACGCCAAGGGTGCTTCAACACCCCTGGCGCGCTAACCACAATCCACTGGATAGAAGTCGATCATGGCTAACACCGATCATACGGTACCCGCTCGCCCGCCGAATCCCCCAGGCGGCAATCCCATTGTTTACCGGGCCCCCTGCAGACCCTGCAGATACGGTTGAAGAACCGCGGCGACCGCCGTTTCTCTGAGCATTTTCTAGGCCGTGCTATCCGGCGCGCCCCTCTGTGCTCCGAACAAACGTACTGACGCTGCCACACACTTCGTCAATCCCATCACCCGGCGTCCGGACACGGACAGCCAATGCACCCGCGAATCCGTAGATCCGCGGCACGTCGCGCTGTGCTCGGCGTGCCGCACCTGGATGAGGGCGCGGCGGTAACGCAAAAGGAGAAGAACGTCATGACCGAAAGGAAGGAACGTGCAGAGCGCAGCATCGGCTACCACGCCGACCCGGAAGCGACGGCGCACGAGCTGATGAATGCCTCGGTGCAGTGGCTCCAATACGCACGAGGACTGACCGGCCTCCTTGCCGACTTGATCCACGAGGCCGATGTCGTTGACTGCCAACGCATGGCACTCGGCCTGGAGGCGATCGGCGCACTGACCCGGATGGGCGTCGAGTGCACCGCTCAGGCCCACGTCCGCCTGTGCTGGGAGCAGGTCGGGAGGCCGGGCGCCACTGACCGATAGTGTCCGCCGAGGAGCGTCCGCGGACACCGCTGACCGAGGGAGGCGGCATCCCGGATATGGCCTGAAGGGCGGCGGCAAGCGGCTTCGCACCCTTGCACGCAGCCCCGCGAACCGACGGCACGGTACTTGCACCGCCGTCGCCAAGCTCAAGGGTGCTCAAGGGAACCACAACGATGCAAACCAGGATTCTGTCGGCCGCGCTAGCCGGTCTGCTCACGATGGCCGGCCTTCCCGCGGTAGCTCACGCGGAAG
>Ga0247742_10002624_pt1 | contig 11684 bp, 12 predicted proteins | sample UWRJL208509C2_FD_180944 | JGI IMG/M metagenome (GOLD analysis project Ga0247742, IMG submission 180944) | Plant litter microbial communities from Arlington Agricultural Research Station in Wisconsin, United States - UWRJ-L208-509C-2 | ecosystem: Environmental > Terrestrial > Plant litter >... | reverse complement strand
CCGACCTGCTGGCGCACGTGCGCTACCCGGCCGACCTGTTCAAGGCGCAGCGCTCGATTCTCGGCTCGTACCACATCACCGAGCCGGGTACTTTCTACCAGGGCAACGACGCGTGGATCACCCCGAACGACCCGATCTCGCCGACGAACAACGTCACGCTGCAGCCGCCGTACTACCTGACGATGAAGGTGCCGGGTACCGATGAATCCGCGTTCACCCTGTATTCGACATTCATCCCGAATGCGACGGGGACGGATGCTCGGAACGTGCTGACCGGCTACCTGACCGCCAACTCCGACCCGGGTGAGGATTACGGCAAGCTCACGCTGCTCACCCTGCCGAGCCAGACGAGTGTGCCCGGCCCCGGCCAGGTGCAGGCGCAGTTCGACTCAGATGCCGCGGTCGGCCAGCAGTTGAACCTGCTGCGCCAGGGCCAGACCGAGGTCATCAGCGGTAACCTGCTGACCCTCCCGGTCGGTGGCGGTCTGCTCTACGTCCAGCCGGTGTACGTGACCTCGACCGGTGACACGCAGTACCCGCTGCTGCGCAAGATCCTCGTCTCCTTCGGTGACCAGATCGCGTTCGAAGACACCCTCGACCAGGCGCTCGACGTGCTGTTCGGTGGCGATTCGGGTGCGGATGCCGGCGACGGTGAGGTTCCGGATGCTCCGGACGTGCCCGTCGACCCGGGCACCGGTGAGCCCGAGGCCCCGGTGACGGACAACGCTGCTCTCACCGAGGCGCTGTCGGATTACCAGACCGCGCTTGCCGAGCGTCTCGCGGCCTACGCCGCGAACGACCTGGTGGCAGCTGCCGAGGCCGACGCCGCCATGCAGGACGCTATCGAGCGGGCCATCGCCGCGACCGAGTAGTAATCAGGATGCCCTCCCGGTCGGTGACGACGGGGAGGGCATCCTGCGTTAACGCGGGCCGCTTTAATCGGCAATGCGTTGCTTCGGCCAGCACTACTTCGGCCGGCGTTATTTCGGTACGAAGAGCAGGATGAGCGATCCGGCAACAGCGATCACTCCAACTCCGAGGAACACGATCGCCAGGATCCCGAACGTGCGGGTACCGTGCTGCATGTTCGCGAGCCGCATCCGGTCGGGGGAGTAGCGGCGATAGCGCACCGGCACCTGCTCGGTGTCGGCGATGTCGTGCAGCTCCCAGGCCTCGAGACGACGCTCGTGCAACTCGCCTTCCTCGGTGAGCCAGCGGGCGGTGAATCCGTCGTCCAGAACGACCGCGTCGGTCTCCACCCAAGCCAGGCGAGCGAGCCTCAGGGCTCCCCAGACCCCCAGGAAAACTATGCCGACGCCGAACCCGACCCAGCTCAGAACTTCCGCGATGAGACCCAGCTCGGCTAGCATCGCGGGCCGTCGGTCATGCCAGCAGCTTATCGAGAGCGGCCACTGTGTTACCCTTGAACTACGCCGCGGGGTGGAGCAGTTCGGTAGCTCGCTGGGCTCATAACCCAGAGGTCGCAGGTTCAAATCCTGTCCCCGCAACGAAACAAGAACGGGTCGCACTCAGGTGCGGCCCGTTCTTTCGTTGTGCCCGCGACTCGTTCTTGTTTCATTTCTCGGACTGGGACGCGACCTGCTCGTGGGCGCGGCGGAGCTGTGGCGATTGCGCGACGTCAGCGCCGACCGAGCCTGCGAGGGAGGAGTCAGCAGTCCCGGCATTGCCTCCAATTCAACCCTCAGCGAGTACTCGCGCGATGCGAATGCGGCTCAGTCGGGCGTGCCAAATTCTGTTCCGGCACCCAAGATGGTCCTATTCGAACTGAGTGTGACGAAGGTGGCGTGCAGAATGGGTCGAAACTTGGCACTGAGACCCATCGTGCTGGGCGCGTTGATCGGGGTCGCCATCACGGCGTTCATCACCACACTGATTTGTGTTGTGTGGGCTTGGCCCTTTGGTTTTCCTTTGGTCGATCTGGATGCCAGTCAGCGGATGAACAAGGTCGAAGGAATTCGGGTGCTGGGCGCGGTGACTTTTGCGTTTGTCGCTGGGCCGCTCGGCGCTTTAATCGGAGCAGTTTGCGGCGCGATCCGCCGCTCTCGTCGACGGCGGCATCGCGGCGTTGTCGATGCCCCTTGTTGACCTCAAAGTAGTGCGTTGGGCGGAAGCACGCGGTAGCGAGAGAACGCGTATAAACGATCGATGGACCCGACGGGAACGGTGTTGCACGCCGTCTAGTCCTGCTCGCCGAGTGAAAATTTCCAGGACTACCGCCGAATCTCTATCAGGGTGGAACAGTTGACTGTGATGGGAGGGGTACGCGATGGAGAGCAGAACTATTGGAGTTCACAACGCGCCGATCTGGCGGAAAAAGACTGACTACATTTTCATGGCGAAGGTCGACGACTACGAGGGAATGGCCCAAGAGCAGCTCTGGGGGCGCCGAGTAGGCGAGAACTCGTTCGAGGTTTGCTGCATCCCCTTCTTCATCTACGACCTTGCGCTTGGCGACATCGTGGAGATCGATGAAGCCTCATGGCTGAAGCGCGTGGTCGAGCGATCCGGTCGAGCTGTGTATCGCGCGTGGTTCGGATCGGTTCTGCCGGCCGGGCAACTGGAAGTTATCGCCGAAGTCGAACGACTCGGTGGAATTGTTGAGCGTTCATCTGACCACCTGGTGGCGATTGACGCCGCAACGAAAGCCAGGGCCCACGCAGTTCTGGGGGCGCTTTCCGCCTTCCAGGAACGGAACTTAGTGACCTTTGAAGTAGGAAGCGCCCAGGGAACCCCCCGGGCGACGAGTTCGCCAACTCTTCCTATGTGATCGCGTCGGCAAGATTGGCTAACTTGGGAGGGCTGGGACGGCGAATCCCAAGACCAGCGCCACGAGGGTTTACTGGGCTACCGCCCAGGAGCACAATCGACGCATGAGCGACCCGTTCACCAATCTGGTCGAGAAGACCGGACGGACCATGCCCCAATGGTTCGAGGTGGTGGCGAGCTCGGGATTGACCAAGCATTCCGACATCCTGAACTGGCTGAAGACCGAGCACGGCATCTCGCACGGCTTCGCGAACGGCATCGCCCTGCAGTACCGAAATCGCGACAGGTCCTCCGACGAGACTGACCTGCTGGATGACCAGTACGCGGGTGCGAAGGCGGTGCTTCGCCCGATCTACGACCGGCTGGTTGCTGAGGCCCGAGCGCTGGGTGCCGATGTCGAGGTAGCGCCCAAGAAGACCGGGGTCTCGCTGCGGCGGGCACGCCAGTTCGCACTCATCGAGGTGCCGAGCGCCAAGCGCATCCAGTTGGGCCTGCAACTGAAAGGCGAGCCACCCACCGAGCGCCTGCTGCCCGGCAACGCGATGTGCTCGCACAAGGTGAACCTCGCCACTGCCGACGAGGTGGATGACGAGCTGCTCGGCTGGCTGCGACTCGCCTACGACCGCGCTGTCTGACCGTCGGCCCGTCGCCGCCCCATAGTGTGGAGGCATGAGATTCGGGATGTTCGTGCCACAGGGTTGGCGTCATGATCTGCTGGGCATCGACCCGGCCCAGCAGTGGCGAGCGATGAGTGCGCTCGCCGCCCACGCCGATGCGGGGCAGTGGGAATCCATCTGGGTGTACGACCACTTCCACACCGTGCCGGTGCCGAGCGAGCAGGCGACCCACGAGGCATGGACGCTGATGGCGGCCTTCGCGGCCTCCACGTCACGTGTCCGCCTCGGCCAGATGTGCACGTGCATGAGCTACCGCAACCCCGCCTATCTCGCCAAGGTCGCGGCCACGGTCGACATCATCTCGGGCGGCCGCACCGAGATGGGCATCGGCGGTGGCTGGTACGAGCACGAATGGAAGGCGTACGGTTACGGGTTCCCGAGCGCGGGCACCCGACTCGGCCGGCTGCGAGAGGGCGTCGAGATCATGCGCCAAGCCTGGACGACCGGCACCGCCACCCTCGACGGTGAGCACTACCAGGTGGAGGGCGCCATCGTGCGCCCACTGCCGCTGCAGGAAGACGGCATCCCGATCTGGGTTGCGGGCGGCGGCGAGAAGGTGACGCTGCGCATCGCGGCCGAGTATGCCGATTACACCAACTTCGCCGGCGACCCCGAGACGTTCGACTCGAAGAGCGCGATCCTGCGCCAGCACTGCGATGAGGTTGGAACCGACTTCGCTCGCATCGTGCGGTCCGCCAACTACAACACCATCGTCGCGGAGACCGAGGCCGAGGTCGCCGAGCGCATCGACGCGATCGAGAGCCGGGTCATCCCGTACCTGGGGGAGGAGAAGGCGGCGGCGTTCGCGGCGGAGTACCGCGGCGAGGGTGCGCTCGCGGTGGGCACTCCCGGCCAGGTGATCGATCGCCTCAAGGACATGGAGTCGCGCGGCATGACGTACGCGATCCACTATTTCCCGGAGGCGGCCTACGACCGCAGCGGGCTGGAGTTGTTCGAGCGCGAAGTCATCCCGGCCCTGCAGTAGCCGGAGTAGATTCGAAGCATGACCCCGCTGCAGGCTCGAATCATCTACGACCTCAACGTTTCCCCCTCGATCGACCCGGCCGAGCAAGTTCGGCAGCGAGTCGACTTCCTCAAGGAGTACCTGCGCACCTGCGGCGCCCTCGGTCTCGTGCTCGGCATCAGCGGGGGGCAGGACTCGTCGCTGGCCGGCCGGCTGTGCCAGCTCGCCGTCGAGGAGTTGCGCGCCGAGGGGTACCAGGCCGAGTTCACCGCCGTGCGCCTGCCCTACAACGTGCAGGCGGACGAGGATGACGCGCAGCTGGCGCTGACCTTCATCAAGCCCGACCACCAGGTGGTGTTCAACATTCACCGTGCGGTCGACGGATTCGAGGCCGAGTACCAGGACGCCGTGGGCGCCGAGATGATCGATTTCACCAAGGGCAACGTCAAGGCCCGTGCTCGCATGGTCGCTCAGTACGCGCTGGCCGGGCAGGCGGGCCTCCTCGTGGTCGGCACGGATCACGCGGCCGAGGCGGTGACCGGCTTCTTCACCAAGTTCGGTGACGGTGGTGCCGACATCCTTCCGCTGTCAGGCCTCACGAAGCGGCAGGGTCGGGCGCTACTCGAATACCTCGAAGCGCCGGAGCGGCTGTACCTCAAGGCACCCACCGCCGACCTGTTGGACGACACCCCGGGTCAAACGGATGAGGCCAACCTAGGGCTCACGTACCAGCAGATCGACGACTACCTCGAGGGCGAGGAGGTGCCGGAGGCGATCGCCGTCGCGATCGAAACCCGCTTCATCACGACCCGCCACAAGCGCGCCGAGCCGGTGACGATGTTCGACGACTGGTGGCGCAACGCGTGAGCCTCATCGCGGTCGCCCAGTTCGCTCCGGGTGACGATCGTGCCGACAACCTGGCCGCGATCAACTGGTTCGCGACCAAGGCGGCCGAGCGGGGGGCGACCCTGGTCGTGTTCCCGGAGTACTCGTCGTTCTTCGAGACCGAGATGGGGCCCGCGTCGGTCGAGGCGGCCGAGACCCTCGAGGGCGAATTCGTCACCACCCTGGGCGAGATCACTCGCCGGCTCGGTATCTATGCCGTTGCGGGCATGCTCGAGGTTGCGGACGACGAACACGTGTCGAACACCCTGGTGGCTGTCGCGCCCAGCGGAGAACTGATCGCGGTGTACCGCAAGCTGCACCTGTACGACGCGTTCGGTCACCGGGAGTCCGACTGGGTGCGCGCCGGCGACGTCGCGGAGCCGCAAACCTTCCCCTGGGAGGGATTCACCGTCGGGATGCAGACCTGCTACGACATCCGATTTCCCGAGGTGACGCGCTACCTGGTCGACGCGGGAGCCGATCTCGTTCTCGTGCCCGCCGAGTGGGTTCGCGGGCCGCTCAAGGAGCAGCACTGGCGCACCCTGGTCACCGCGCGTGCCCTGGAGAACACCATCTACATCGGGGCCGCCGACCACCCGCCGCCCTCCGGAGTCGGCAACAGCATGATCGTCGATCCGATGGGTGTCGAGCTGGCGACCCTCGGCGAGGATTCCGGGATCGCAGTGGCCGAGATCACCCCCGGGCGTATCGAGGCGGTGCGGGAGCTCAACCCTGCCCTCGCGTTGCGCCGTTTCGGGGTACACCCGCACTAGGGGCACCAGCTTGGGGGTATGTACCCCGAACTCGGCGATCAATAGTGTGGGGGACATCTCATCCCAGGGGGGCCGGATGTCTGAACCGTTCAGGGTCATCATCGTTGAAGATGACCCAGACGTCGCGTTGTACTCGAGGACCGTTCTCGAACGACGCGGCGAATGCGTAGTACTCGCTGTCGCCGACGCACGACTGGTCGCGAGCGTGATCGACGACTTCCAGCCCGATGTGCTGATCACCGACATCGAGCTGCCCGGGATGTCGGGGCTCGACCTCGTCGCGCAGATCCGGGAGAAGCGCCCGACGCTGCCAGTCATCATGATGACCGCGCACGCGTCGGTCGACTACGCCATCACAGCGCTGCGCGCGCAGGCCGACGAGTTCCTCACCAAGCCCGTGAGCGCCTCGGTGCTGTTGGGGCACGTGCTGCGCCTCGGCGCCGCCGCCCGAGTGGCGGCCGCTTCAACCACAGCCCAGAGCGTGCTGGCGATCGGCGCACACCCCGACGACGTGGAAACCGGAGTCGGCGGTATTCTCGCCGCTCACCGTGCCGCGGGCGACCGGGTCACGATCCTCACGCTCTCCAGCGGTCACCGGCAGGGCGGCATCCAGAACGCCTGGAATGAGAGCTCCACCTCCGCCAACGTGATCGGCGCATCGCTGCTGCTGGAGGACGCCCTGCGCGGCAATCATCCCGCGGGGCTGTCGATGGTCGACGTGATCAGCAAGGTGATCGACGACGTGGGCGCCACCGTTGTCTACGCACCCAGCAAGAACGACGACAACCAGGAGCATCGCGCGGTGCACGATGCCGCGCTCATCGCAGCGAGCCGGGTCGACTACGTCGCCTGCTACCAGGGCACCAGTTCGACCCCCGACTTCCGGCCCAACCGGTTCGTCTCCATCGACGGGCACACCGACGCGAAGCTCGCGATGCTCGGGTCGTTCGCCGTCGGAGTGGAACGCCCCTACTACCTCGAACCCGACTTCGCCCTCGCCACCGCCAAGGCGTGGTCGCGGTACGGCTCGGGCGGCTACATCGAGGCGCTCGAGATCGTTCGGGACTCCGCCTCCGTCTAGGACGGGTGCGGGATGTCAGCCAATGGGTGAAACCACCAGCGGGGAGCGCGTGCGCGTGCTCGTCGTCGAAGACAGCGAAGACCAGGCCGAGCTGCTGCGGCACTACCTCGAGAAGGCCGGCTGCGATGTGACGACGGTGGTCACCGCCGAGCAGGCGATCGAGGCCTACCGGGCCGATCAGCACGACCTCGCCGTCGTCGACCTGCAACTGCCGGGAATGGACGGGTGGCAGCTGTCCACCCAGCTGAAGAAAGATCGGCCCGAGTGCGCCATTGCGATCACCTCGGTGCTCGACGCTGCACAATTCCCGGAGGCTGACGCCATCCTGCCGAAGCCGTTCACCGGCAAGCAGATCCGCGACGTGCTTCGCAGCACCGTTCCGGCCTGGACGTCGCGATGAGCGCCACGGTGGTGGTCGCGGACGACGATCCCGACATCCGCACCCTCGTCTCGCTCTCCGTCGTCAAGGCCGGCCTGACGATGGTGGCGAGCGCGGAGGACGGCGCGCAGGCGCTGGCCGCGATTCGCGAGCATCGCCCGGACCTCGCCATTCTCGACGTGTCGATGCCCGAGATGACCGGTCTCGAGATCTGTCGTGCGGTGCGGGAGGACGCGTCGTTCCACGATCTTCGGATCCTGCTTCTCTCCGCCTCGGTCGACGAGAACACGCAGGCGGTGGGGATCGCCGCAGGGGCCGACTACTTTCTCGCCAAGCCGTTCAGCCCGCGGGAACTCGTCGCGTGGCTTGCGGTCGGAAAGGAAGCACGATGACCAACTTCGTCACCAACGTCGTTCGCCGGTTCATGTCCGATCTCGACGCGCCTTCGCCCGCCGTCAAGCAGTCCGCCACGGCGCTCGCGGTCGTCTTCGCCGCCATCCTCTCGCTCGCTGTGCCGGGCCTGGGGTACTCCGACCCCCAGCTGGGCGTATCGGGTCTCGGCACCATCGCCTTCGCCACCGTGCTGTCACTCGTGGCGACCCGCGTCGAGAGCCTCACCCGGTACGCGATGATCATTCCGGTCATCGACCTCATCGGCCTCGGGGCATTCCGCGCCGGGACCGGCGGAGCGGAGTCGCTCTTCTCGTCGCTCATCATCCTGCCGGTGGTGTGGCTGGCTGCGGCCTCGGGCCGCCGCTACATCGTGGTGGCTGCGGTCGGGACATCCATCGCCCTGATGTTCCCGTACATCGTGAGCCTCACGACGCCGGGCACCCCCGGCGAGTGGCTGCGAGGCGCGTTCGCCCCGATCATCTTCGGCTCGGCCGCAGCGATCATCAACGAGATGGCTCGCCAGAGCCGCAAGCAGCTCTCAGAGATCGAAGCGATGGCCGACGACAAGGAACGGATGCTCGACCGCACGGTCAGGTACGCCGCGCAGCTGGAGGAGAGCGAAGCCAACTACCGAGCATACGAACGCCTGTTCCGGGGTGTGTGGGGCGCGGTGACTGAGCAGTCGGTGATCGGCACCGACGCGACCGGACTGATCGACGCCTGGAACCCCGGCGCCACCAAGATTCTCGGGCCGACCGCGGAGGACGCGGAAGACAAGCTGCACATCTTCGACTTCCACCTGCCGGAGGAGCTGGAGGATCGGGCACGCGAGCTGAACTACCCGCCGGGGGAGACCGTGCTGAACCCGGGATTCTCGGCCCTCGTCGAGAGCGCTCGGCTGGGTCGCGCCGAGAGCCGGGAGTGGACGTACGTCCGCGCCGATGGCAGTCATGTGCCCGTGCAACTCTCCGTCACGCGGCGAGTTGACGAAGCCGGCGCCACCCTCGGCTACCTGTTCGTCGCCTCGGATGTCACCCAGGCTCGTGAGGTCGCTCGACTCAAGGACGAATTCGTCGGCCTGATCTCGCACGAGCTGCGCACGCCGCTCAGTTCGATCCTCGGTTATCTCGAGCTGATGCGCGATGACGAGGAGAACCCGCTCTCGCCCGAGCACATGATGTACCTATCGGTCGCCGAGCGGAACGCCCACCGGCTGCTGCGGCTCGTCGGTGACCTGCTCTTCACCGCTCAGGTCGAGTCGGGCCGATTCCCGCTGGATGCGCGTGATATGCCGTTGGGGCCGATCGTGACTGCGGCCGTGGAGTCGGCCCGGCCGGTTGCCGATGCCGCCGGAATCATCCTGGAGCAGGTACTGCCGCAGACAACGGTCACCGTGCACGGCGACCCGCTGCGGCTCGGCCAGGCCGTCGACAACCTGATCTCGAACGCGATTAAGTTCACCCCGCGCGGTGGCACGGTGACGCTCGCGCTGGAGACGAATGACCACGACGCGGTGATCACCGTCCGCGACACCGGTATGGGCATCGCGGAGTCAGAACTCGACAAGCTGTTCTCTCGGTTCTTCCGGGCGACGACCGCCACCCGCAACGCCGTGCCTGGCGTGGGTCTTGGGCTCACCATCACCAAGGCGATCGTGCTCGCCCACAAGGGCACCATGGGCGTGGAGAGCGAAGAGGGCGTCGGCACGCAGTTCCGGATGACCCTGCCCCTGATGCCGGTGGCCGCGACGGTTTAGGCGCGGTGCAGTTCGGCGAGTTGGACCGCGGCTCGCTGCAGCACGTCGACCTTCTTGCAGAACGCGAACCTGACCAGGGTGCGGAACCCGTCGAGCCGGTCGGGATGTACGAACGCCGACAGCGGCACACCCACGACGCCGGCGAGACCTGGCAGCGCGCGGCAGAAGTCTGCAGCATCCGATACACCCAGCGGAGCGGCATCCGCCACCACGAAGTATCCGGCCTGCGGCTGGCTGACCGCGAATCCCGCGGTACGCAGACCCGCGCTCAGGATGTCGCGCTTCGCGGCGAGGGTCGCGGCGGCCGTGTGGAAGTACTCGTCCGGTAACCCGAGCCCCACCGCGATGGCGGGCTGGAACGGTGCGCCGTTCACGTAGGTCAGGTACTGCTTGACGGCGATGATGGCCTTCAGCAGCGGCTCGGGGGCAACGACCCAACCGATCTTCCAGCCGGTGGTGCTGAACGTCTTGCCGCCGCTGGAGATCGTGATCGTGCGGTCGAATGCGCCCGGCAGACTCGAGATCGGAATGTGTTCGGCGCCGAAGGTGAGGTGCTCGTAAACCTCGTCGGTCACGATGAGGGCGTCGTGCTCGTGGGCCAGCTCGACGAGCAGTTCGAGGGTTTCGCGTGGCAGCACCGACCCTGTCGGGTTGTGCGGGGAGTTCACCAGGATGAGCCGGGTGCGGTCGGTGATCGCGGCGCGCAGGTCGTCGTGGTCGGGCAGGAAGTCGGGGGCGCGCAGCGGCACGGTGACGTGGGATGCCCGGCTCAGGCCGATCACGGCGCCGTACGCGTCGTAGAACGGCTCGAGCGTCACCACCTCGTCACCGGGCTCGGTGAGCGCGAGGATCGTCGCGGCGAGAGCCTCGGTAGCTCCGGCGGTGACGAGCACCTGGGTGATCGGGTCGACGCGGATTCCGTAGAAACGCTGCTGGTGCTCCGCGATCGCGGTGCGGAGCACGGGTGCGCCGAGGCCGGGCGGGTACTGGTTCACGCCGTCTGAGATCGCCTGGCGGGCGGCATCCAGGACCTCGCGCGGTCCGTCCTCGTCGGGAAAGCCCTGGCCCAAGTTGATCGCGCCGGTCGATACCGCGAGCGCCGACATCTCGGCGAAGATCGTCGGGCGTTGTTGGCCGTCCGCGCCCAGCAGCATGGCGCCGCGCGCCGCGCGCTCCCACGATCCCTGCACCATCACGAATCGAGCCTAACCGTGTGGATATCCCTCCCCGACCGAGCGGGTATTGGCTAGCGTTCTGTGAATGCGGATCCTTCGCCCCGCCGCCGGCCTCCTACTCTGCGCGATAATGCTCAGCGGATGTGTCCCCACCGAGCCCGCGGATGAGCCCAGCCCCGAGCCGACCTCGGCGTCGGTGTTCGCTTCCGAGGAGGAAGCGCTCACGGCGGCGGAGGAGGCGTACGCGGAGTATCTGGCTGTGTCAGATGCAATCTCGCAAGATGGCGGTGCGAACCCGGAGCGGATCGAACCCCTCGTCACTGAGGATCGATTCCCCATCGAGTTAGAACTATTCTCGCAATTCGAGGATCAGGCACTCCGAACCGAAGGCGCAACTGCATTCGATTCACTAGAGCTCCAGCAGTATGACGGCACCCCGATTCACGCATATGTGTGTCTCGACGTGACTGATGTGCGAGTGTTCGATGCTGGCGGGCAGGATGTCACGCCCACGAATCGACCTGGGCGACTTCCGTTGCAAATCCAACTGGTGGTCTTCGACCGGTCAACTTTGCTGGCTGAAAGTGACGTCTGGGACGGAGACAATTTTTGCGAGCCATGATCGCACTGGTATTGACTGCATTCCTCGCGCTCGTCGGCGTCGCGCCTGTCGCCGCTGAGGAAACTGGATGCGCTCCCATCCAGGCCGTCACCGGCGGCTGCCCCGACGTGTCAGCCGGGATCGGCACCGGCTCAGTCGATCTCGAGGGCAGTGAGACCTCGCCCGGCAGCGGGGGAGGCGGGGGCTCTGGCG
>Ga0247742_10002623_pt1 | contig 11685 bp, 12 predicted proteins | sample UWRJL208509C2_FD_180944 | JGI IMG/M metagenome (GOLD analysis project Ga0247742, IMG submission 180944) | Plant litter microbial communities from Arlington Agricultural Research Station in Wisconsin, United States - UWRJ-L208-509C-2 | ecosystem: Environmental > Terrestrial > Plant litter >... | reverse complement strand
GCTGCCCGTCACCTACGGTTCCACCCACTTCCTCGAGCACCTCCTGTTCAAGGGCACGACCACACGGACTGCGCTCGACATCGCCGTCTCCTTCGACGCGGTCGGCGGCGAGCACAATGCGATGACGGCGAAGGAGTACACCTGCTACTACGCCAAGGTGCAGGATCGCGACCTGCCGATGGCGGTCGACGTGCTCGCCGACATGTTCACCTCCTCGACGCTCGACCCGGAGGAGTTCGAAACCGAACGAGGCGTCATCCTCGAAGAGCTGGCGATGGCCGATGACGACCCGTCGGATGTCACGAGCGAACGTTTCTTCGAGGCCGTGCTGGGCGATCATCCCCTCGGGCGCCCCATCGGCGGCAGCGCGCAGGCCATCGGAGCCGTGAGCCGCGAGGCGGTCTGGGCGCACTACGGAGCCAACTACCGCGCCCAGGATCTGGTCATCACCGTTGCCGGCGCCGTCGATCACGACGAACTCGTCAGTTCGGTCTCCGCCGCGCTCGAGCGGGCCGGCTGGAACCTCGCGGCAGAGTCGGCGCCCGTGGCCCGTCGCGACGCCACCCCCGGCCTGATCGAGCAGGGCAGCCCGCTGGTCATCGTGAACCGGCCGATCGAGCAGGCCAACATCATCGTCGGCGTGCAGGGCCTCGCCGCCACAGACGATCGCCGGGCGACCCTGTCGGTGATGAATGCGATCTTCGGCGGCGGGATGTCGAGCCGGGTGTTCCAGGAGATCCGCGAGAAGCGGGGGCTTGCGTACTCCGTGTACTCCTTCGCGCCGAGCTACTCCGACGCTGGCCTCTACGGCATCTACGCCGGATGCTCACCGGCCAAGGCCCCGCAGGTCGCCGAGCTGATGTTCGGGGAGTTCGCCCGCCTCGGTGAGAACGGGGTCACCGACGAGGAGCTTGCGCGCGCGGTCGGCCAACTGAGCGGGGCGTCGGCCCTCGCGCTCGAGGATTCCGACACCCGCATGTCGCGACTCGGCCGCAGCGAGATCACCCTCGGCGAATTCGCCGACCTCGATGAGGCGCTCCGACGCCTCTCACTCGTCACCTCCGACGGTGTGCGCGACCTCGCCGCCGAGCTCGCCGCGCGTCCCGTGTCGATCGCAGCCGTGGGCACGATCGACGGAACAGCTTTCGCGGGGCTGGCAGCGTCGCCCGCCCCGGCCCAGTAGAAGGAATCGCAGGTATTTCATGGCTCATTACGTCTATCTCGTGCGCCACGGTGAGCAGCAGGACGCCGAGTACGGCCTGCCCGACGGCCCGCTCTCGGCCCGTGGCAAGCGCCAGGCCACCGCGATCGCGGAGCGGCTCAGCGGAGTCCCGTTCGATCGCGCGTGGCACTCGCCCTTGCAGCGGTCGGCGGAGACGGCGGCGATCATGACCGAGCGGATGCCCGCGCTGCAGTCTCAGCCGAGCACCCTACTGATGGACTGCATTCCCTCCGGACCCACCGCCGATATGCCGCACACCTTCGAGTCGTTCTTCGGCGGCATCACTCCGGCCCAGATCGAGGCGGGGGAGGCGCAGATGGCCGACGCCGTCGACGAGTTCCTCACCCCGGCACGCGAAGACCGCCACGACCTGCTGGTGACCCACAACTTCGTGATCGCCTGGTTCGTGCGGGAGGTCTTCGGCGCACCCACGTGGCGCTGGCTCGGCGTCAACCAGGCCAACTGCGGGCTCACCATCATCCGGGTCCGCAGCAGCAAGCCGCCCGTGCTGGTCACGCACAACGACCTCGGTCACCTTCCCGTTGAGCTGCGGACCGGGATGCCTGAGCTGCAGGCCTTCTGAGCTGGGGTCGTCAGCGGTGGTCGGGCGGAGTCGAGACCCGCTTGGCGTACCAGTTCGTCGCGTTCGGATTATCGTTGTAGGGCTCGATATCCGCGTACCCGCTCGACCGGTAGAGGCCTCCCGCGGCCGCCAGGCTCGCATTCGTGTCGAGCACCAGTTCTGTGGCGCCCAGGCCGATCGCCCGAGTCTCCAGCTCGGCGAGCAGGGCCCGGCCGAGGCCCCTGCCCTGCAGCCCGGGCCGCAACCACAGGTGCTTGACCTCGAAGCGGCCGCCGCCGAGATCACGGATGCCGCCGCACCCCACCGCCTCGCCGTCGACTTCCACGACGAGGAACACTCCGGCCGGCGGGACGAACTGCTCGGGCGAGGGGAACGTCGTGACGTACCCGGCGGCGTTCGGGAATGTCTGCTCCCGGTAGGCGAAGTACTCGGCGAGGAGGGCGTGGGCCGTGACATCCGTCACCGGGCTCTCGCGAAAGGTGGTCACCCCTCAAGCCTAGGAGCCCGCAGTGGCCTCGCCGCTCTTGGTAGATTTGCCGGATGACAACGAAGGTCGCCGTCGTCGGCGCGACAGGCAGAATGGGCCAGCTCGTCTCGCAGATCGTCCGGGGGGCGGATGATTTCGAGCTCGTCGCCGAGATCGACTCCAAGGGTGACCTGAGCGACATGCTGGCCGCCGACATCGCCGTGGATGTCACGCTGCCCGCCGTCTCGCAGGGGGTGGTGGAGTACGCCGTCGCCCACGGCATCAACGTGCTGGTCGGCACCTCAGGCTGGTCTAACGAGCGCATCGCCACCCTGGAACGCACGATCGCCGGCAACCTCGCGGTCGGGGTGATCATCGTTCCCAACTTCTCCATCGGGTCGGTGCTCGCCACCTCCTTCGCCGCGATGGCCTCCCGCTTCTTCGAGTCGATCGAGATCATCGAGGCCCACCACTTCTCGAAGGTCGACTCGCCGTCGGGCACCGCCGTTCGCACCGCCGAGCTCATGGGAGCCGCGCGCGGGGTGCTCGGGCCGGTCGCAGCGCCTCACGTCGACCAGCGCGCCCGCGGGCAGCAGGTGTCGAGCATCCCGATCCACAGCCTGCGGATGCAGGGGGTCGTGGCCAAGCAGGACGTGATCTTCGGCGGCAACGGCGAGGTGCTGACGATCAGCCACGAGACGCTCGCGCCCAATGCCTACGAGGCGGGCATCCTCCTGGCCCTGCGATCAGCGCGCACCGCCCGCGGCGTCATCGTGGGGCTCGACAAGCTCATCGACCTGGGCCTCGGCCCCGCCACGCCGTGAGGGCACGCATCGCCACCCTCGTGATGGCGGCGCTGCTCGTGCTCTACCTGGTGTTCGTCACCAACTACGCGCTGCTGCTGATCGGCTCGAGCGAGCCGGTTGCGAAGGTGCTGGGCTTCGCCCTGATCGTGCTGCCCGTGCTCGGTGGCGGCGTGCTCATCGCCGACCTGGTGTTCGTGATGCGCGGCCAGCGGCTGGTGAAGCTGCTCGGCGCGGAGGGCGGGCTGCCGGTGGATGACCTGCCTCGCCTGCCCAGCGGGCGCGCCGACCCGACCGCGGCCGACGCGCAATTTCCGCAGTACCGGGCGGAGGTCGAGGCGCACCCGGATTCCTGGCGGGCCTGGCTCCGTCTGGGGCTCGCCTACGACGCGAGCGGTGATCGATCGCGTGCCCGGTGGGCGACGCGTCGCGCTATAGCTCTCGAGCGAGCTCACTGAGAGCGTCGTTCACGGTCTGGTGTCGGAAGGTGAATCCGTCGGCCAGCAGGCGAGCCGGGCTGGATGCCTGGCTCGACAGCAGCAGGTCGCGACCGGCGTCGCCGAGTACATCCACCGCGAAGGTCGGCGCGACCAACAGGTGCCAGCGGTGCAGCGCTTCCGCGAGACCGTCGGTGATCTCGCCGGCGGTCGCAGGGATCGGCCCGGCGAGGTTCACGACGCCCTCGAGCTGCGACGTGATGAGGTGGCGGATCGCGGCGGCCTCGTCGTACACCGAGATCCACGGCCAGTTCTGCCGGCCGGTGCCGAACCGCGTCGCCAGCCCGAGCTTGGTCAGGGGGACGATCGGCGTGAACGCCCCGCCCTTGCCGACGACGAGTCCCGTGCGGAACATCACCAGGCGGGTTCCGGCGGGCGTGAGCCTGGCCGCTTGCTCCCAGGCTTCGACGACGTCGCTGAGGAACCCCGTGCCCTTGGATGACTCCTCGGTGAGCGTCTCGCCCGGTCGGTCGCCGTAGTAGCCCACCGCCGACCCGTTCAGGAACACGGTCGGGGGGTCGGTGGCGCGACCGATCGCCTCGGCGAGAGTCTGGGTCCCGAGCACGCGGGAGTACAGGATCTCCCGCTTGTACCCCGTGGTCCACGGAATGCGACCGGTGGTGGCGCCCGCCAGGTTGATCACGACGTCCGCGGCCTCGATCGCCCTGGGGTCGACCGTCAGGTCCTTCGGCATCCACAGGTACTCGTCCGACGAGGTGGGCGAGTGGCGCACCAGACGCAGGACGGTGTGGCCGTCCGCCTCCAGCTGTCGGCTGAGTTCGGTGCCGATGAAGCCGGAGGCGCCGGCCACCAGGATTCTCATCAGGCCAGGCTGGCTTCGAGGGTGATCGGGATGCCGGCGAGAGCCCGCGACACCGGGCAGTTCGCCTTCGCCTCTTCCGCGAGGCGCTGGAACACGTCATCCGCCAAACCGGCGACCTTGGCGCTGACCAGCAGGTGGCTGCCCGTGATTCCTTCGGCCGGGTCGAAGGTGACCGCGGCGGTGACCTGCAGGCTTTCGGGCGGGGTGCCGTTGGTCGCCAGGGCGTTGGCGAAGGCCATCGAGTAGCACGCGGAGTGCGCGGCGCCGAGCAGCTCCTCGGGGTTGGTCTTGCCCGCAACTCCGGTCGAGCGGGCCGCCCAACTGACGGGGAACTCGGCGGCATCCGACGAGTCGAGCGAGGTGGTTCCGGTGCCGCTCATCAGGTCGCCGAACCACAGGGTTGTTGCTTCGCTGGTCACAGACATGTGTATCCCTTTCGTCAGCTCCCACCCTAGGCGCGGTCACCGGGGCACGCACCCCACCGGTGTCGCGCCGGTCTCCGCGGCGCGACCGGCTGTACGATCGAGCCGATGGATACGCCATACGAAGACCTGCTCCGTGACACCCTCGAGCACGGCGTGCACAAGTCCGATCGCACCGGTACCGGCACCACGAGCGTCTTCGGTCGGCAGATCCGTTACGACCTGTCGCAGGGCTTCCCGCTGATCACCACCAAGCGCGTGCACTTCAAGTCGATCGCCTACGAGCTGCTGTGGTTCCTGCGCGGCGAGAGCAACGTCGGCTGGCTGCGCGAGAACGGCGTGAGCATCTGGGACGAATGGGCTGATGCCGACGGTGAACTCGGGCCGGTCTACGGTGTGCAGTGGCGCTCATGGCCTACCCCGAGCGGCGAGGTGATCGACCAGGTCAGCGAGGTGATCGACCAGATCAGGGTGAATCCCGATTCCCGCCGCTTGATCGTCTCGGCGTGGAATCCCGCCGATATCCCGACGATGGCGCTCGCCCCGTGCCACGCGCTCTTCCAGTTCTACGTGGCCGACGGCAAGCTGTCGTGCCAGCTCTACCAGCGCAGCGCCGACATGTTCCTCGGCGTGCCGTTCAACATCGCCAGCTACGCACTGCTGACCCACATGGTTGCGGCACAGACCGGGCTGGAGGTCGGCGACTTCGTCTGGACGGGCGGCGACTGCCACATCTACGACAACCACCTCGAACAGGTCACCGAACAGCTGACGCGCGAGCCGTACCCCCTGCCCCAGCTCGTGATCAATCGCGCTCGCGACAGCATCTTCGACTACGAGTTCGACGACTTCACGCTCGAGAATTACGTGCATCACCCCGCCATCCGCGGCGCCGTCGCGGTCTGACGGCCCCAGTGTCTGAGCTGGCGATGATCTGGGCGCAGGCCCAGGGCGGCGTCATCGGGCAGGGCGGAACAATGCCGTGGCACCTCCCAGAGGACCTCGCGCATTTCAAGGCGCTCACCCTCGGCAGCCCCGTGGTGATGGGGCGCCGCACCTGGGACTCGCTGCCCCCGAGGTTTCGACCGCTCGAGGGGCGTCGCAACGTCGTGGTGAGCCGGCAACAGGGGTGGACCGCGGAGGGAGCGGAGGTGGTGTCATCCATCCCGGAGGCGCTCGCCCTCACCGCTGCCGCACCCACCACCTGGATCACGGGAGGCGCCACCCTCTACGCCGAACTGATGCCCGTGGCCGACCGCCTCGAGGTCACCGAGATCGACGCGCACTACGACGGCGACACCCACGCACCTCCCGTCGAGGGGTGGCAGGTCGACGGTGACCCAGAGTGGCTCACCTCACGCACGGGGCTCCGATACCGCTTTCTCACCTACCGCCGGCCCTGACTTGCTACCTGCGGGCCCGGGATACAGCGGGCGGCGGGCGCGAGCCGGTACCCTGTAAACCGTGTCCACTGACAATCCGTTCGGCCAGGTGCTGGTTGCGCTCATCTCCCCGTTCACAGCCGACGGCGAAGTGGACTGGAGCACCGTCGAGAAGCACATCGACGATGTGATCTCCGCCGGAGCCGACGGCATCGTCGTCAGCGGCACGACGGGGGAGACCTCCACACTCACCGACCCCGAGAAGCTTCGCCTCGTCGAGGTGGCCAAGAGCGTCGCCGGTAACCGCGCGAAGGTGATCATGGCCGGCGGCTCCAACGAGACCGCCCACGCCATCGAGCTGCACAAGGCGTCCGCCAAGGCGGGGGCCGACGGCGTCATGATCGTCACGCCGTACTACAACAAGCCGACCCAGGCGGGCATCCTCACCCACTTCCGGATGATCGCCGACGCGACCGACCTGCCCGTGATCCTGTACGACATCCCGGGTCGAACGGGCGTTCCCATCCGATACGAGACGATCCTCCGCGCCTCGAAGCACCCGAACATCCGCGCCGTCAAAGACGCCAAGGGCGACTTCAGCGAGGTGAGCCGCGTGCTCAACAACACCGACCTGCTGTACTTCTCGGGCGACGACACGAACATCCTGCCGCACCTGTCAATCGGCGCGACCGGCCTCATCGGCGTCACGGCGAACATCGCGGCGGCTCCGTACCGCCACATCGTGGATGCGGTGAACGCGGGCGACCTGAAGACCGCGACCGCCGCTCACAAGGCGCTCGAACCCTTGGTCCGCGCCGTTATGACCCACGTGCCCGGCACGGTCGCCGCGAAATACATCCTGCACGGGCTCGGTCGCATCTCGAGCCCGCGCGTCCGGCTGCCGCTCGTGGGGCCCGAGGATGGCGAGGCCGCCATCATCGAAGACGACCTGACCCTCGTCCGCGACATCCCGGGCGTCAGCTTCGATAACTTCCGTCCCGACCGCAACGCTGCCGCCGGCGGCGCTCTGCCGAAGGTCGCGGGAACCACCCGCTAACAGAACTTGAAACCTGGGGATGAAGACCCCGCCACTTTTCACGCAAGGTACAGATGCCAGTCTCCGTATACAACCCGCCCGCCCTCGCTCCCGGAACCCTCCGCGTCACGCCCATCGGCGGACTCGGCGAGATCGGTCGTAACATGACCACCTACGAGCTCGATGGGAAGCTGCTCATCGTCGACTGCGGGGTGCTCTTCCCCGAGGAGAACCAGCCGGGCGTCGACCTGATCCTTCCCGACTTCAGCTCCATCCGTGATCGCCTCGACGACGTGCTCGGCATCGTGCTCACCCACGGCCACGAGGATCACATCGGCGCCGTGCCGTACCTCCTGAAGTTGCGGCAGGACATCCCGCTGATCGGCAGCACCCTGACGCTCGCTCTCATCGAGGCGAAGCTCAAGGAGCACCGGATCCGCCCGTACACGCTGACCGTCGAGGCCGACCAGGTCGAGAAGCTCGGCCCGTTCGAGCTGGAGTTCATCGCGGTGAACCACTCGATTCCGGATGCTCTCGCCGTCGCCATCCGCACGTCGGCGGGCCTCGTGCTCCACACCGGCGACTTCAAGATGGACCAGCTGCCCCTCGACGATCGCATCACCGACCTGCGGGCGTTCGCCCGGCTGGGGGAGGAGGGCGTCGACCTTTTCCTGCCCGACTCCACCAACGCCGACGTTCCCGGGTTCACCCCGAGCGAGCGCGACATCGGCCCGGTGCTCGAGGCGGTCATCGCCAAGGCTCCGCGCCGCGTGATCGTCGCCAGCTTCTCCAGCCACGTGCACCGCGTTCAGCAGGTGCTGGATGCCGCTGCCGCCAACAATCGCAAGGTGGTGCTGATGGGTCGCTCGATGGTGCGCAACATGGGCATCGCTGCAGACCTCGGTTACCTCAAGGTGCCGGACGGCGTGCTGCTCGATGCCAAGAAGGCCGCCGACCTGCCCGACAACCGCCTGGTGTACATGTCCACCGGCAGCCAGGGCGAACCGATGGCGGTGCTCGCCCGCATGGCCAACCTCGAGCACCAGATCGAGGTGGGCAAGGGCGACACGGTCATCCTCGCGTCATCCCTGATCCCGGGTAACGAGAACGCGGTCTACCGCGTGATCAACGGACTGATGAAGCTCGGCGCGAACGTCGTGCACAAGGCGAACGCGAAGGTGCACGTGTCGGGGCACGCCGCCGCCGGCGAGCTGCTCTACTGCTACAACATCCTGAAGCCGCGCAACGTGGTTCCCGTGCACGGCGAGCAGCGGCACCTGGTGGCCAACGCGCAGCTGGCGATGCTGACCGGGGTGCCCGAGGAGAACACGATCATCGGCGAGGACGGCACCGTCATCGACCTCCGCGACGGTGTCGCGAAGGTGGTCGGCCAGCTCGATCTCGGGTACGTCTACGTCGACGGATCCAGCGTCGGCGAGATCACCGATGCCGACCTGAAGGATCGCCGGATCCTTGCCGAAGAGGGCTTCATCTCCATCTTCGTCGCCGTCGACCCGCAGACCGGCAAGGTGATCGTCGGTCCCGAGATCCAGGCCCGCGGGTTCGCTGAGGACCAGAACGTTTTCGACGGGGTGAAGCCGCTGATCATCAAGGCGCTGACGGATGCTGCCGAGAACGGGACGCGTGACACGCACGCTTTCGCGCAGGTCATCCGGCGCACGGTTGGCCGGTGGGTGAACACCCAGCACCGCCGTCGTCCGATGATCGTTCCCGTCGTCATCGAGGCCTAGAACAGATAGCTCAGGGTCGACCCTGAATCATCCCCCAGACGGATAGTTGACGTTCCCTCGAGCGGTTAGTGTGTGCGAGGCAACAGCATCCGATCTGGGGAGAAAACACTGTGGGCATTGCGCGTCGATGGGTTTTCCCCATCATCTGGATCGTCGTCTTCGCGGTCATCGCCGCCGCACTGGTGAAGCTCGCGTTCTTCCCCGATGCGGTGGAAGCCGCAGACCCGGCGTTCCCCTCGGCGGAGATCGTCGAGCCCCACTACGAGGTGACGACCGGCACGGTCCGCAACGACGTGACGCTGCAGGGCACGATCGCGGCCGATGAGGCCGTGCCGATCCCGGCGACGCTGGCGGGTGAGGTGCGGGAGGTGATGGTCAGCGCGGGGCAGGCGGTCTCGGCCGGTCAGGAGATCCTGAAGCTCCGGGCCGAAGTGCCGAACCCCGATGGCACGATGGCCACCAAGTGGGCTGTCGTGAAGGCGCCCGCGGCCGGTACGGTGTCGAGCTTCACGGCCCTCGTGGGCCAGTCCTACGCGGTCGGCGACCCGGTGGGCCAGGTCGCGCCGCCGACGTTCCACCTCACCGGCAGCATCCCACCAGAGCAGCTCTACCGACTGATCACCCGTCCGGCCGACGGCCAGGTCACCATCAACGGCGGCCCGGCGCCCTTCACGTGCACCGGCCTGACGATCGTGTCCCCGCTCGCGGGCTCCACGAGCACCCCGGGCGGCAGCGACGGTGGCGCCGCGCCGTCCGGCGGGCCGACGATCCGCTGCAACGTCCCTGCCGACGTGACGGTCTTCTCGGGGCTCTCCGCCGAACTCGTGGTCGCCGGCGGGGTCGCCGAGAACGTGCTGGTCGTCCCGATCACCGCGGTCGAGGGGGCGTCGGGCACCGGCAACGTGTACGCGGTGCTGCCCGACGGCGGCACGGAGGTGCGTGAGGTCACTCTCGGCCTCAACGACGGGGTCAACGTCGAGGTGACCGGTGGCCTGGCGGCGGGCGACGAGATCCTCGAGTTCGTCCCGGGTGCGCCGAGCGTCGAGGGCGGCATGGTCGACGGGTGCATGCCGACTCCCGACGGCGGCATGGTGTGCCAGGGATGACCCTCCTCAAGCTCGAGGCCGTGACCCGGTCCGTCGAACTGCCGGATGGCGAGAAGCTCGACATCCTGAAGGGAGTGGATCTCGATGTCTCCGCCGGGGACCACGTCAGCATCGTCGGCAGGTCCGGGTCGGGTAAGTCGACGCTTCTGAACCTCCTCGGCCTGCTCGATACCCCCACGAGCGGTCGGATCCTCTTCGACGACGAGCCGCTCGAGACGCTCTCCGGCGGGCGTCGCGATCGCAAGCGCGGGCGCGACATCGGGTTCATCTTCCAGCAGTTCAACCTCCTCGGCGGGCGCACGGCCCTCGAGAACGTCATGACCCCGCTGATGTACGCGTCGGGCCGGCAGTTCTGGCGGCGCCGGACGCTGGCCATGGAGATGCTGGATCGTGTCGGCCTCAGCCACCGCATGCTCTCGATGCCCGAGAAGCTGTCGGGCGGCGAGCAGCAGCGCGTCGCGATCGCCCGCGCCCTGGTGCGCGGCCCGCGCCTGATCCTCGCCGACGAGCCGACCGGCGCTCTCGACATCGACACGGGCGCGGCGGTGATGAAGCTTCTGGATGATGTGGCCGAAGCCTCCGGAGCGGCGCTCATCACGATCACGCACGACGCGAATGTCGCCGCGCTTGCGCGACGCCATTACCGGCTCGACCGGGGAGTCCTGGCTCCCGTCGACGTGAACCGGGTGCTCGCCATCTCGCTTCCGGAGGCGACCCTGTGACCGAGCTCGAGGTCGTGGAGCCGAAGCCCGAGAAAGGGGCTCCGCCGAAGAAGGTCCGCAGGCCGCGAGAGCGCCGCGGCGTGCTCAGCGGATTCGTCGGCGCCGTGTTCGAAGCGTGGGACGAGTTGCGGGTGCACCGCACTCGCGTGCTGCTCAGCCTCATCGGTGTCGGTGTCGCCGTCTGTGCCCTTACGAGCGTGGTCGGCATCGGGGCCATCGCCCAGCAGGCCCAGATCGAGCAGCTGGAGCGGGGATCGGGTCGCCCAGCGACACTCGCGGTCAGCACTCCGTACCAACTCGAGGGCGATGGTTCGGTCGCCGACCCCGAGACCTTCAGCACCGCGGTCACCTCCGCGGTGGACCGCTACGCGATCACCTACTCGGGGGCGGTGTCGTACGCCCAGGTGTCGGTTCAGTTCTCCGACGGAGTGACCCTCGTCGATGCGCAGGCGGTCGATCCCGATTACGGGGTTATGCATCGCGTCGAGGTGGAGGAAGGCCGGTGGTTCACCGATCGCGACGAGCTCCGCCTGGCCCCGGCGTTGATTGTCAACGACGCCATCTACGAGCGGCTCGGCAGTCCGGATCTCGCCACCCACCCCACCGTCACCCTGCTGGGTGAGCACAACGTGACCGCGGTTGTCGTCGGCGTGCTGCCGCCGGTGCCGTATGACGAGGGGTTCCGGCTCTTCGTGTTGAACTCCGCGTACATGTCGATCGCGACACCGGCGATGCTGGAGCAGACTTACCCGCAGTACGAGATGTGGGTGCCGGATGCGTTAGCGCCCGAGCTCACCGAGCTGATCAAGCGGGATGTCGCGGGCGCCTTCGGCGAGGGCTGGCAGGTCGACGTGAATCGCAACGACTACCTG
>Ga0247742_10002622_pt1 | contig 11688 bp, 12 predicted proteins | sample UWRJL208509C2_FD_180944 | JGI IMG/M metagenome (GOLD analysis project Ga0247742, IMG submission 180944) | Plant litter microbial communities from Arlington Agricultural Research Station in Wisconsin, United States - UWRJ-L208-509C-2 | ecosystem: Environmental > Terrestrial > Plant litter >... | reverse complement strand
TTGACAAATGTACTGTAGGCACGTGATCCAAGTATAGTAGCCACTGTGACTTCCAGCTTCAGAGCCTTCACTGCTTGCACCTCACCACTCACCATACCTCATCCAGGCGCTAACTGCTCACAAATACACTCCCCATGAAGGGGTCTAGTGCCGTCGACATTGGACGGCCATCGTACACTTTAGACAGGGCTTTTGGGGTCAGAGGTCCTCTGCGCCTTGTACCTCAAGGCAATGCCCCCAAAGCTCACATCCTTCTCAAACGCGAAATTTCTGGAGAGGATGACACCGAAGATGAGCCTACTTTAGGAACGGCGCGGTTCACCTTCGTTGCGAACAAGCGCTTTACAGCATCAAAAGGACAAACGCTTCTCGTCTCTGTAATAGATCCCAAGGCAGACGACCAGAGTCTTCTGCTGGACGATCATACCATCTCCTTCGAATTCGAATTTGACGACGGCGAAGTTTTGAGTGAAGTAGATGAGGAAGAAGATATAGAAGAAATAGAGCGCGCCCGTTGGATGGCCACGAAAAAGGAGCGGAAGAGGAGGGACGTCGATACATTGCCGCCAAAAATGCGGAAGAGTCTTATAGGCACGAAGACATATGTCGACTTTGTCGAACGTGCGTATTTTTGACACTCTGAAATTTACGTTCTGATGTGCGCGTTTGCAGATGAAGGTTCAGATGCATTAGGTTTTCCGGGCTACCCACTTTCCCAATCCACGCCACGCGTTTTCTCCTCTGCATCAGTGCAAACGGACCTCATTTCTGAGATCATTCCGAGTACAAGTCTTCATCGACTCGCACCTATCGTGGATTTTGGCGATAACTCACCTCTGCAACTCCCTTCTCCCATCTCAGCTGATGACCGGCCTCATCCCAACTCGCTCGGGGAAGACACGGATAGCGTAAGTCTCACAGAAGAGCTTCTTTTTCGACACGAACTAATCATGCGCAGCTCTCAAGGTCGGAACAAAGCCCGCCCCCACCTGTCTATGTCGATGACAGTTCCCAAGAGGACCATATTATTGACCTCACGGAAGATATGGATTGCGTGAGTCCAGTTGCACTGATGCAGATTATACACGAGTCTGATGTGCTACAGTTCTCTGAACGCAGTCTGTCGCCTATGGAAATGAGTACGCCGAACTCATCTGGGAGGTGTTCGCCCGCACCTCAATCACCGCAGGGATTGGTTCCCTTCAGCGATCCCCTTGTTCTTATTCCTATGTCTCCTCTATCCTCTTCTGGCTATCCAGAAGACAAACCAACTATGACACCCGAGGTTGAGGATCTGTCGTCGACAGCAGTCCGTACACCAACGCCGCCACCTTTACCTGACGTCCAGCGGGCATCGCCCCCAGTTATCCCGGCCTCACCTACACAGGCCGTGAAACTCGTGTCTCCCGTGCACATGTGCGAGTCAACTCCCTTCCCTGAGCCTGCAGGTATGATTCGATCTTCTTAGTCGATTGCAACTTCGCACCTAACAAAACAAAGGCGAACACAATGATTCTATCCCAACTTGCAACGATGGGGTTTCAAAGGTGAATGCGGCTTTATCGCTGTATATGCAAGTCTGACACGTCCTATCAGGCGAACGATACGGCGTCTCTCATTTTCAAGAAGGAAATTATGGAGGTATGTCCCTGTCAGTTACTTGCATTGCTCCCTTACTCAACAGTCATTTCAATAAGGCCACTGGAATCCTGTCAGATACCACAGTTTCGAACAGTACAGACCGACCAACAGCCGTGTCTGTCCATACCACAGCCACTCTGGCTCAACGCTCGACAAGCATACCGAGCATGCCTAGGGCCATGTCTCAACTAGCTGACAAAGGGCACGAAATTTCAACAGTCTCTGGTTCTCAAGCCACTTCTTCAACTTCCGACGCGAAAGCTGCTGCGGCTTTGTTGCCCACGCCTGTGTCCACGACTAAACTCGCGTCAGGAGGCTCATGGGATGCCCCTTCGCCATCCCCGCATGCGCATGTCCCCATTCCCGCCCCATCAACGTCCAACCCACTTGGGATACGCCCGTCAGCCTATCCAATCCCGGGCAAGCAACCACCTAAAGGGCCTAGATCGCTCTTTGGAAATGCTCCCATATTTTTGCCAGCCACGTTACCTGCATCAACGGCAGGCTTGGTGAGCTCACAAATTCCGACACCAGTGACAACACCTGTTCCGAAGAAACCGGTTGTGGTCGGCGCGAAGTGGTCAGCAACTCGTGGAGCAACTTCTACTGGTTCCTCAGTTTCTACTGCCAATACTACTGCGAATGCAAGTTTGTTGAGTTTGAAGGGTTCTGGTTCTGGACCGTCTCAGGCGCCTCCACCGTTATCGCCAAGTGCGACCAGCTCAGCGCGAGGGCCTACAGCATTGACTTTAGCTCTGACGCCGGTGACCTCAGAGCCCAAGGCAGACTTGTCACAGATGTTACGGTACGCCAGCCCATCCCCTCCTCCACCCCCTCCACCCGCATCCGAACCTCCACCCACACCCATATCGCCTCCCAAGACGAAGCCACAGGAGACCCAACCACCGGCGCTTCAAAGTTTGCCCGTTTCGGCTTCCAACAAATGGAAACGGATCTCGAGCATTGACGGGACTATACCGATCCCTCCTCCTGCTATATTGACGAGTCTATGCCCAACGGCTTCCTCGACATCTCCCACAACAGATGGGTTTGCTGCAGGCTCCCATGAAGTGGTCTCGTCCTCAAACACCAAGAAACGACCACACAACGTGTTGGAGGACGAAGATGACAAACTATCACACCTTATAAAGGTGAAGAAAGGCGCAGAGAAACAAACACAGGCGGTGAATAACGCCAAAGCTACTATTAAAGCGAAGACTGCATCAATGGCCGCCTCGAGTTCGGTGTCATCTGTCTCTTCCACCACCACCAACGGCGCTGCTACTGGTTCCAAGAAACCTGAAAACGCGACAGCCTCAACGTCTGCTACGCCGAAAAGTTTGTCCCCATCTTCTGTGATTTTCCTTCCTGAGAGTGTATCTGACGCACATATATCTGTATTGCCCCAGTACCACCCCTCACACACCCACTGCCTCCGAAACCTGTTGTGGCTGTTGTGGCGTCTTCGTATAGACCTGCTGTGAAGCGGGAACGGAGCAGGAGTAGAGAGCGATCCTGGACACCGGATCGAGAAGACGAACGTGATACGAGATTAGAGAGAGGGTTCAGGTCTGACAAGCTTGTACGGAGTAAGAAGGACCCCAGTGAAAGGGAGAGGGAGAAGGAGCGGGACCCACGAAACGAGCGAAACTGGCCTTCAACAAACCCTTCCAGACTGGTCCAACTGCAAGGCGCGCCTGGTGCCGACCTTGCAGTACAGAAAATTGTGTTCGGAGAGGAAGGCAGAAGTCTCGCTGTTTCCTGTGAGTTTTTTTTGTTCACTCCAGCAACTTTGGGATTTTTTAAAACCAATTGTCACTCACATTCGTGCGTCTTCTATTTACCTAACTTAGGTGCGGACCATACACTTCGAATATGGGAAACCAAGCCCCAGTTAGCTGAAGTAGCTAGGCTCGCCCATAACGCGGCGATAGCTGCTGTGTGTTGGATGGCGCAGGATGCTGGCGTTCTGACTCTCGGTGTGGATGGCATTGTCAACACTTGGACGCGAGAGGTAGTTTTTGTCCTCCATTCTTTTCTAATCTACGGTTTGACCCCTAATATTCAACGCGACGAACAGGGAAAGGAGTGGAAGTATGGAACATTACTTTCACTGCAAAATGGGCCTTCATCAGATGTCCCGGTGTGCATGACATATGCCAAGGATAGAATAGCTATATCGACACTCGCAGGTGTCAAAGTGTGGTTGTTAATATCCGGTATGAATTCATCTTACTTATTTTATTGCTTGATACCTGATGCAATTATCTTGATGGCTTAGGAACCTGGAAACAGCAGCGAGAGATCATGCGTTCAGGTGTCACTGCCATCCGATTTGTACAGGATGGAAATGCGCTTATTGGTGGTTGCCGAGACGGTACCTTGTGGTATTGCGAGGTACCTAATGGCACCCTCAGAGCCTACGCCTTCATGCCTAGAGGGAAAGGAATGTAAGCTTGCTTTCATTGATCTAATGTACACATTCTCCGTGCTCATCGCCTTGATATTTATAAAGAACGTCGTTTGACATCAATCCAAACGGCATGCAGCTCCTCGTTGGTCAAGAAGGGGGCACTGCTTATCTCATTCCACTTCGTCCTAACGAAAATAAAGGCACGATTGAGAAGACGTACACATCGGACAAGGTTACGGCACATGCGGCGGCTACGCCTGGTCTGAAAGGCTTCCCTGCAACCTTCGCAACCAAAGGTCAAGCGGTAGTCTTTGGTATGACGAATGGATGCGCACTTGTCTGGGATAGGAAGAAGGGCTCAATCGTTTATGGATTGAAGCATCCCGACGGTGAGTCGACTCAAGACATTTTCCACACTGGAAGGACGCTGAACAGATTATGCTCATGGTACTTTTGATCCGCAGATGATGTCGTACAAGCGATGTCGGTGTGTATTGTTCCTTCCGTTCATAGATCGTGTCGAGACTCATACTGCTTCTTTGTGCAGGCGTTTGACAGTCGCCCGGGGGTAGAAGGGATCATGGTTAGTGGGACGAATCAGGGTAGACTTCTATGGTGGCCTTGTCCGCAGGCTGCACCGAGTCACAGCAGCAGCAGTAGTGCGGGGAATGGTGAGTGCCTTGCCGGGTACTAGAGTATTTAGCTAACGAGATCACAGCTGAGGAAGTCGCACGTAAGAAACAAAAGCTTGGATGATTCAGCAGTCCATTCTATTAGGTTTATATCTTTATTGCATAGGTTTCTACATTGTACACCATTTACTTATACCCTATCATCTTGTCGTATAATTGTATACTGTACATAGCTGTCGAATTGCTGTCTGTACTACTAGTGCTGTATTTGCTCTCAGGGGCGGTGGTTGAATCAAACGAGGTGTTTGTGACTGTTTGTGTTCGTGAGGGTTACGACCAGTCTGCGATCAATCGAGTTGCAACCACCACCGCCGCCAGAACGAGAGACCGTCAGCGACAGTCACAGAGCCTCACTTGTACGTTCACTTCTCCCAGGAATTAACAAATATTCATCCAAGGATCTATAGGCTACCCACGACCAGGCTACCATCTCCAGGTTTTAGACCCCTACTTCGCCAGCAGTTGTGAGTCGACTAGGAGCATCCTCTCTCAGATACCCAGAGGACCCTGCTGCATCTCGTTGGGGGGATTTATGATGCCTGCATGCTGCCAGACCACTCGTGGAACCCAACCATGAGGCGTGCTGCCCACTATTGCCACGCCGCAGGTGCATGCAGGCGATAAGCACCCCCTTAGGCGGCGGTGGGCGGTGTACCTTTCTGGCTATCTTCTCGTTCACCTCAGACAGTATTTCTAACCGTTAATTTTTGCACCAGATTCCTCGCCGATTTAAACTAGACAAATCAATATGCAAACGATCAAGTGCGTAGTTGTTGGAGATGGTGCGGTTGGAAAGGTGTGTCTTGCTTCACCTGTCGGACGACTTTCGGGTGCTTTTGGCTGAGCAGGCCGTTGTGCTATCTTTCCCCAGACTTGCCTATTGATCTCGTACACGACGAATAAGTTTCCAAGTGAATATGTACCAACCGTATGTCCAGCATTACTCTCTACCTATAGTGACGTCGAGAACAGACCCATGCTTTTCACAGGTCTTCGATAACTATGCGGTTACCGTGATGATTGGCGAGGATCCCTATACATTAGGCCTTTTCGATACTGCCGGTTCGTCCCACTCTCCGCTTATGATACTCCAATGACGGACCCGCTCATAATTTTAAACTCAACCAACAGGTCAAGAGGATTACGACCGCCTGCGCCCGCTCTCCTACCCGCAAACGGACGTCTTCCTAGTCTGCTTCAGTGTCACCTCCCCAGCTTCGTTTGAGAACGTCAAGGAGAAGTGGTTCCCAGAGGTGCACCACCACTGTCCAGGAGTGCCTTGCCTCATTGTCGGTACCCAAGTGGATTTGAGAGATGACTCGCAGGTGATAGAGAAACTGGCGAGGCAGAAGCAGAGGCCAGTCGCGAGCGAGTCGGGCGAGAGGCTTGCTAGGGAGCTGGGGGCTGTCAAATATGTGGAGTGCTCAGCGCTGACGCAAAAGGGCTTGAAGAACGTGTTTGACGAGGTGCGTCTTGTTCCGGTGCGGTTGTTTTGACACTGACAGTAGTATATTTCTTCAGGCTATCGTGGCCGCCCTCGAGCCCCCTGTCGTGAAAAGGAAGAACAAGTGTCTCATTCTCTGAGCGCCTCCTGGACGGATTGTCGAGCCGTATGGATGTCTTGAGAGACTTGGCATGGGTTCTCTCTCACCCGCCATCCACGGCGTTGACACCAGCTGTTTCTTACTCCTTTTCTTTTCATTCTTAATGACACGATGACTTGACTTTATCTCAAACTCTTCTACATTACGCTTCAAGAAGAATTCCCTCACGAAACGCAAGCACCAGCCACATGATTTTTGGTCTCCTCGCCCTTATATATCCTCCATTTACCTATAAATTTCTATCCTTGTTCCTCTCTCTTTATCCTCTTTTCCTCGCACCGTAGTTCATGTGTTGCTCGCCACTCGCCCACGTATGATCACCACTTGATCTTTTGATTTCAAGCATTCTCATGATGAATCCTCCTTCATTTCCTCGTATTTCTTTCTTGTGGTTTTCGGAAAGCGGATTATGAATGAGTGATCTAGTGGGCTTGTTTCGGATACCTCAGTACGAGTCTACACCGGAGCATGCTGCCTAATGGGGTTCGCACAGCAAACGCTTTTGTTCGTCTACGTGTATTCTAATTCATGAGGTCTAATGCTGGTTCTTGTGATGGCTTGCGCTTATTGTTGGTGTGAAGTGTGCGCGTGAGGAGCTCAGTTGTTCGGTGTTCGGCAAGGTCTGGGAAAGCTGTTCGGACATAACTAGCCACACTACGACACCGATGTCTTTCATTGACAGTTTCACGTCTGACCCAGACGCATTGACATCCTGTAGCCAAATTCCTTTCGTGTACATAGCGTACTCTTACGAACTTACGAAGACCAGTGACCAGCTGGTCCAGAATACCTAAATGCTTACAACGTTGACAAGCGCAACCTTGTACCTCAGTCCTCTCCAGGTGGCATGCACCGGCCTGGGGACAAATTTTGATGCAGGAATCATCCCACTCATCCCCAGGTTCGATGATGGAGTGGATCGACTTTGGTCTTACTTAGCAGCACGAGGTATTCTTCAGTCGTGCATCCTGATCCCTGATATAATCAAACCGACAATAAATATACATCAAACGAAAGGAATGTTATAAAATGTGAAAAGCGAAAGGAAATATAACGAAGGAAATATCTGCCTATGTGGACGGGGTATCAAAATGAGGGATTATAATATCCAGGAAGGGAAGCAAGGAATAGGCGAGCTTGGTACCTTCGGAGAAGTCTGCAAAGAGAGGCAAAGATCGTCAGTGGTTTTGAAGGATGAGGAAAGAGGAAAAGACCTACCACCAACCTCCCGACGGACAATTCTTCTTTTCACTCAACATATCCACCCGCCATGTTCAATCCAACACCCACATGGGCGGTATCGTCTTCGGCATCAATGTCTGCATCGTCGTCAGCTACGTTGGCTGCAGCCAGGGTGTTCATACCCAGTTCCTCGATTGCAATGATGGCGTCGTCTGTACCAGTCATAGCGCCACCAGCAATACCTGATGTCGAAGCAGTGAGGGCGCTGTCCGCGTCTGGAGCAGTAAGGGAGCTTGGTCCAGATCCTTGAGTGTTGGCAGTTGCGGAGATGTTACTACCGCTGACGGGCAGCCCGTTACCTGAGGAAGAGCTACTGGCAGAAGGGGTACCACCGTTGACGGCAGGCCCATTGCCTGTGCCAGAAAGGCTGGCGGAAGGGGTGTTGGCGTTGACTTCTGGCGACCCAGAAGCGTTAATACTAGCTGGATCGAAGTTGGGATCGCCCGAGAGCACATTGGTCGGTGCGCCAGCGAGGCTGGCTGGCTGGCTATCGGTGTTGGCAGAGTTTGGGTTGCTATTGACGCTGGGTACAGGTATTGGAGTACCTGATACGGTAGCAGAGACGGAGTCACCGTTGGTGTTGGGGTTGGGAATCCCAGCACCTGAGCCAGTGCTTTCAGGGAGAATCATGACATTACCTGGTGCACTAGCAAGGGCGGAGAGGATATCGCCGTTGGCAGTAGGGTTACCCATTCCTGCACCCGCAATGTTAACAGAGGCAGCACCTGAGGGGGCGATCGCAGCGGGGACGACATTTTCTGGTACAGTAGCGAGGTTGGCACCGAGGTTATTACCGCCAGCAAGAGGGACATTCGCAGCGACAGCTGACAACGTGTTGCCGTTGACGCTGGGCTGCACACCCGTTCCCGCACCCGCAGTGTTGACAAAGGCTGCGACACCGTTGACGCTGGGCTGCACACCCGTTCCCGCACCCGCAGTGTTGACAGAGGCTGCGACACCGTTGGGCATGGCAGCATCTGAGGGGATGGTCGCAGCTATGATACCGCCTGGTACGCTAGCGAGGTTGGCGCTGGGGTTATTCCCGCCAGCAGTAAGGACATCCGTTCCCGCATTAGTGTTGGCAGAGAGTGAGTCGCTGTTGGCGCTGGGCCGCACAACCGTTCCAGCACCCGTAGTGTCGATAGAGCCCGAAGCACCCTCAGCGTTAGGCGCAGCACCTGAGGGGCCGGTCGCAGAAGAGATGGCAATGTCTGATACATTAGCGAGGTTGGCACTGACGCTATCGTTATTGGCAGTAGGGTCACCACCCGTTCCCGCAGCCGAAGCGACATTCGCTGGCGAGTTACCATTGACGGTGAGCCGACCCACAGCGACAGGAGTAGTTCTCTGAAGGCCGCCGAGGCCAGCCACCGAAGGTGCGATAGGAGGAGCTCCAGTACCAAGGTTAACGAGAGGACTGATACCAGAGATAGAAGTAGAAGCAGAGCTTGAGCCAAGGATGCTGTTTCCGGGAGACCCATCGGATAAAGCCACACGAATGAGCTTGGAGACTCCAGCGGACTGCAAGCCAGAAATATTGGGCGAGGGACCATTGTCAGATGACATTTCAACAGCTACACCATTGATTGACTCTGCAGACTCGTTCCCAGATGCACCGTTAGAGGTCGACGAGACAGCGGCGACGAGATTACCGAAAGGAGAGGCAGCAGGCATGTTTTGGATTACACTGAGGTTAATCCCGTTGGCATAGGCACTACCACCAGCCAGGTTGGCGCCGTCTGGGTTCAAGGAGGACACTCCCGCGTTGGCGCTTACAGAAGGAGTGTTGCCCGAGTCATCTTGAGGTACAACGGCGCCAAATACAGACCCGAATGCAAAGGCGTTTCCTTCGCTGTCTACTGTCGTTCCTGTAGCTTCTGGAACCACCGCATTGAACGCGGGGCTAGGATCCTGGCGCCTTATGCGAGAAAGGCCCGAGCGGTTCTCGCGAATGTTGAACTGAGTGAGCGGCCTGCCTGCGGAAGTCACTGAACGCCGAGCAACAGAGGAGCGTTTAAGGATTCGCGCTGGTTTGGCCACCGCTCCCGAGACAACAAGGGAGGCGGAGAGGTAGAGGCAGAGGCGAGAGAAGTTGGCAGAGAAGACCTTCATTGCTGAGAGTAAGAGTAAAGAAAGTGGGATAGTTTGAGGGTATAGTAGTGTGAGTGTAGTGGTGCAAAAGGAAGCAAGACTGGCGTATGAAAGCGCAACCAGGCGCCTTATATAGACCAGACCAGAGGCTGACACAAGTTGCAGGCAATTTTGAACCGTCCTGGCCCAGCAGACTGCGTCACTTTTTCAGACAAAAGTATGTGTTTTGGAACATTCTACTCGGCGTTTACGGTCCTGTTAGCCGCATCATAGAACTCTGGAAGATATCACTCTGGCCTGGCATGCAGCAAGCTCAAGGGGTATCCAGCGGGAATTGCCGAGACACCATGAGGGGAGGGGGGGGGTCATCTGAGGGTCTTAAACACGCAACTGATGGTGGCTTAAAAGGGTAGGAAATCGGCACTTTTGCAAAGAATACTACTGATTGGTATGGAATATAGTCATATTGAGCCGAAAAACATACACAAAATACTCGAAAGTCAGAAATTTATTGGAAGGTTTGTGAGTAGAAGGACAGAAACGGGCCAACGCTATAATTGCTAGCTTTTTGATGCCAAGTGTGATCCAACTTCAATGGCAAAAAGAATAAAGACATGCCTCTCGTGTTGCAATATCTTGACACCTGAACCTTTTGCTGACGCATATGATCATTATTAGTTTCCGTTTTCGACGCGTCGACGACGTTACTATGCCACTTGCAGAACTGACATCAACATACGCTTAGGGGAAGAAAATTGGTCAACTCATTTGTTAGCAAGGCCCGTCTAAAGCTCGCTGGACTGAATGCCTTTTCCATGGGCTCCTTCTGCCAGCTAGATGAGTGCAAGAAGAATGGCATGTCAAAACGGCGGCGTGGCATGTCGCCAAGATAGATTACAAATGCTCAAGGGTCCTTCCATATAAGGAAAATCCTTCCTTATATATCCGAGTGGGGGAGGGGGGGGGCATTGACTGTGCTTAAACGCGGTATACATCATTGTGTTGCTGAGTTTTGTCCTGGATACCCCTTGAGCAAGCTCCAATGCGGAAGTTTCTGCCTAATCCATACGAGCCGAGGGTCCGAGCCCGTGAGACTCAAGCAGGAGCAAACAAGGCGATTCAGACATCCGAGTCCGCGTCGTCCTCACAAGCTTTGCTGCATCATGTCGCGTCCTCAAGATGACCGAAATCAAGAGGCTACAGTATACCTGGTATGTTACATATACTCAAGCTCTGCCACCTACTAACCCCAACCACCAGGGTAATCTTGACGAACGATGTTCGGACGCGCTGGTTTGGGAGTTGATGCTGCAGGCAGGACCCGTTGGTGCGTTGGAGTTTATGCTTTACAGCAACGTATGTTAACTTGATATACAGTCAACGTCCATCTACCCAAGGACCGAATATCAATGGCACATCAAGGGTACGGTTTCTGCGAGTTTTTAACAGAAGAAGATGCAGAATATGCGTGTAAGATCATGAACCAGATTAAACTGTGGGGTAAACCCATCCGGGTGAACAAGGTCTGTCGAATGCTGCTTTTGACTTGGAATGTAGGCTAACTTTCCGGATGCATAGGCTTCGTCAGATAAAAAGCAGCTCGATGTTGGGGCGAATCTCTTTATTGGAAATCTAGACGAGAATGTGGACGAGAGGCTGCTATACGATACGTTTAGCGCCTTTGGTCTAATGGCAACAACAGCCAAGGTACGTACTGTACATTCTCTCACAAAGACATTCAATTTGACCATTGTCCAGATCGCCCGCGACCCAAGTAATGGCAGTTCAAAAGGCTACGGCTTTGTCTCTTACACCGACTTTGAAGCCTCCGACAGCGCCATAGAATCCATGAACGGCCAATTCCTAATGAACAAAGCTATCACAGTCCAATACGCATTCAAAAAAGACGGCAAAGGCGAGCGACACGGTACACCCGCCGAACGACTACTCGCTGCACAAGCACGGAAGAACAACGCTCTACCCGTTGCCGCACGTCCTCCACCCG
>Ga0247742_10002621_pt1 | contig 11690 bp, 12 predicted proteins | sample UWRJL208509C2_FD_180944 | JGI IMG/M metagenome (GOLD analysis project Ga0247742, IMG submission 180944) | Plant litter microbial communities from Arlington Agricultural Research Station in Wisconsin, United States - UWRJ-L208-509C-2 | ecosystem: Environmental > Terrestrial > Plant litter >... | reverse complement strand
ATAAATTAGAATCTTTAATCCCGATAACGATAAGATTACCTTCTTCCCCAAATTTATTCAGGAAATCCTCATACTGTTGGTTTACTATATGTTTCTTCGGCAATAGATTAGCCTCTGTATAAGTCATCCCGAGGTTCTTCCACTGTAATGCAAGAAACACAGTTATTACCGCAATTACTCCAAGGATCAGGATTCTGTTTTTAAGGATAACTCTGGCAATCATTTCCCAGAATCCGGCATATAATTTCTTTTTCATAACCTCTTTAATGGCTGCAAAGGTAAATAAAACCTATAAAAATCGTCCCGTTTAATTGAATTTTTATGTACTTAACGCCTATCGGGACGGAACCCAATTTTAACTTTAGATTAAACCCTTATAAACTGATATTATTTATATATTTGGATTTCGCATCTTTGTGTGCGATTACCCAAAAAAAACAAACAATTAAAGCATGAAGAATTACAGAAACACTATGTTCTATATAGGATTCACCGGAGGATTTTCGGCCCTGATATACTGGATAATAAGTGTAGGAAAAGGACTAGAAACCAACCGGAAAATTGCCGCTCCTGTTTCTGTAAGAGACCAATGGTCCGAATTTGTACAGGCCATGTTAAAAAACCTGCAGGAGCCTTTGGCGATACTATTGCTGCAAATTATTACAATTATATTAGTTGCAAGGGTATTCGGATGGTTCTTCAGGAAAATCGGACAGCCTACAGTTATAGGCGAAATGATCGCTGGAATTGTACTCGGCCCTTCTTTGGTTGGTTTGTACTTCCCGGAGTTTTTCTCAGCCTTATTCCCAACTGCCTCTCTCGGAAATCTAAAATTCCTAAGCCAGATAGGATTAATATTATTCATGTTTGTTATCGGGATGGAACTCGATTTAAAGGCACTGAAAAACAAAGCCAATGATGCTGTTGTGATCAGCCACGCCAGTATTATTTTTCCATTTACCCTTGGAATCGGGCTTGCTTACTTTATATATGATCAGTTTGCGCCTGCAAATGTAGAATTCATGTCTTTCGCTTTATTCATAGGAATCTCTATGAGTATCACTGCGTTTCCCGTTCTCGCAAGAATTGTACAGGAACGTGGAATCCACAGGACAAAACTCGGAACTATTGTAATTACTTGTGCAGCTGCCGATGATATTACGGCCTGGTGTATCCTCGCCACAGTAATTGCAATTGTAAATGCCGGATCCTTTGTGAGTTCGTTATACGTAATTGGCCTTGCCATAGCTTATGTTTTTATAATGCTTAAAGTTGTAAGACCCTTCCTGGAAAGAGTTGGTGAATTAAAAAATTCCCGCCAAAGCTTAAGCAAACCGGTTGTTGCAATCTTTCTGCTAACATTAATAATCTCTGCCTACACATCTGAGGTAATAGGAATCCACGCCTTATTTGGGGCTTTCATGGCTGGTGCTATAATGCCGGATAACGCTAAATTCCGAAGCCTTATAATCGAAAAAGTAGAAGATGTTTCCGTTATACTATTACTCCCTTTATTCTTTGTTTTCACAGGACTGCGCACACAGATCGGGCTTTTAAACGAGCCGTATTTATGGGAAATCACCGCACTGATTATTGTTGTTGCAGTGGTAGGGAAGTTCCTTGGAAGTGCCCTCGCTGCCAAATTTGTCGGACAGAACTGGCGTGACAGCCTTATGATCGGGGCATTAATGAATACCCGCGGATTAATGGAACTTATTGTACTGAATATAGGTCTGGATCTTAAGGTATTGTCTCCACAAATTTTTACAATGCTCGTTATTATGGCACTGGTCACCACCTTTATGACCGGACCTGCTCTGGATCTGATCAATTTTGTATTTAAGACAAAAGACGAAATTATTCCTGATGAAATAAAAACCGACTGTAAGTATAAAATCCTGATCTCATTTGGTAATACTGACCGTGGAAAAGCATTATTGAGGCTCGCCAATAGTTTTGCCAAAAAGCAAGGCGAAGATGCCATCGTTACCGCCATGCACCTTACGCTGAGTAACGAACTGCATACCTTTGATCTGGCCGACCAGGAGCGAAAAAGCTTTTCACCTATACTTTCTGAATCTGCTCACCTCAACCAGAAAATAGTAACCTTGTTCAAAGCATCAAATGATATTGATAATGATATTGTGGAAATTGCCAATCATGGCGAATACGACCTGCTGCTTGTTGGCCTGGGACAATCCATATTTGAAGGCACATTATTAGGAAAACTATTAGGATACACCACCAGAATAATTAATCCGGACCGACTCATTGACAAATTTATAGGTAAGGAAGGGCTATTTGAAAACTCGCCTTTTGACGAACGAACCCGACAGATCATAGCCAAAAGCAAAATGCCTGTAGGGATATTGGTAGATAAAAACCTCGAAAAAGTAAACCAGGTGTTCATGCCTATCTTCACTCCTGAGGATGCGTTCCTGATTGACTATGCCCAAAAACTAATTGTTAATAATGATTCACAGATTACATTTATAGACCCTAACGACGCCATCAGGAATAATAAGGAAGTATATGGTAAAATTGATATCATAGAGATGCAGACACCTAATTACATCAGTATGCAGGAAGATCGTATCATGAAAAAGGATTTTCTGGAAAAAATGGACATGATGATCATCAGTTTGGAGAGCTGGAAAAAACTGGTCAACTCACAAAGCACCTGGCTCAGTAACATCCCTTCTGTTTTAATCATCAAACCTTAACTTAATGGATTGGATTTTATTGATTATAGGAGGACTATTTGAAGTCGGTTTCGCAACCTGCCTCGGCAAAGCAAAGGAAACTTCAGGAACCACCTCAACATTATGGCTGGGAGGTTTTTTAGTCTGTCTTACAATAAGCATGGTATTATTATATAAAGCTACCCAAACACTGCCTATAGGCACAGCTTATGCTGTATGGACAGGAATCGGGGCAGTAGGAACAGTTATAGTCGGAATATTTCTATTCAAGGAACCAGCTGATTTCTGGAGGGTTTTCTTCCTTACTACTTTAATTGCTTCTATTATTGGACTTAAATTCGTCTCAAGTCATTAAATTTGATACTAATATTTAGTAGTAAGTTATTTGACTGCCAGAAAATATTTGGAAATATTAACAGAAAAAGGTTTCTTGCTTAAAGTCCAAGTAGGAAAATCCAGTTATTATATAAATGAGCCATTACTAAATATATTTACAAAAAAATAACGTTTATAAGAAAATGCCCTTTTGTATAAACGTTTGTTATAACGTTTATATATAACAACAAAAACATGAACATCTCAAACAACATAGCCATTCTATTAATCAGCATCATCCTGTTGCTCGCAATTGCGCTTTGCTATTTAATTTATATGCTAACGCAGTCCGAGAAAAACAAGAAAAAGGCACAAGAAAAATATTACCTGCTCGAGATGAAAGTTAATGATCTTCAGCTCGAAACGCTCGAATCCAGACTCAACCCCCACTTGTTCAAAAACATACTGAATTCAATACAATCCCATGCTTACCAGACATATTTTGCTTTAGATAAACTCGCTAATGTACTTGACTATATCTTATATGAAAGCCAAAAGAAACTGGTCTCTGCCCGGGAAGAAATCGAATTTGCACTGAATCTTATAGAAATCAATAAGATTAAAGTAAGTCCGCTTTTTGAGCTTAAGGTCAAAACAAAAATCAATGAGGGCGAACAGTTATATAACCAAAGGCTGCTGGCACCACTGATCTCAATAGACCTGATTGAAAATGCTTTCAAACATGCCGACCTGCAAAGCTCAGACGCTTTTATTTCGGTTGTATTTGAATTCCGTGACAACTGCTTTTACCTGACGGTTTCAAATAAGATTTCGGATAAGAAAGCATTAAAAAAAGAACATAGCGGAATCGGCTCCGCCACTCTCGAGCAACGGCTAAAGATTATTTATAAAAACCAGTTTAAACTCGACCGGTTTACAGAAAACGACATTTATACCGCCCATCTAAAAATTAATCTGCTTGAATACAAAACTCAAATGCTTACTGCTGGATGATGAACTGCCGGGGCTGATGTACCTCAAAATGCTGTGCGAACAGCTGCCCGAGCTCGAAGTCATAAAAGCGTTCAACGATCCGGAAAAATTACTGGCAGAAATTCCGTCTCTGGATTTCGACCTGTGTATCTCCGATATCGAAATGCCGGGTATCGACGGGCTTACCCTTGCCCGTTTGCTCAAAGATAAACTGGTTATTTTCACTACAGCCTATAAAGATTATGCTGCAGATGCTTATGATATAGACGCAGTAGATTACATCACCAAACCTGTAAAAAAAGAACGCCTTCAAAAGGCAATACTTAAAGCTCAGGAACGTTTTGGTAAAAAAACACAAGCTCCAAAATTCATTTCATTGAATACCGACAAAGGGAAAACACTGCTTTACTTCAATACCATAATCCTGATAAAAACAGCAGCCAATGAAAGCCGTGACAAAGAAGTACTGCTCACTGACGGGAGTATACTGCTATTAAAAAACATCAGTTTCGATACGCTTTTAAACGAACTTCCTGACACGGATTTTTACCGGATCAATAAAAAAGAGATCATTGCACTCAGTGCCGTAAAGTTTTTCACCCATAACGAAATCACACTAAACCTACAGGATCAAAACCATAAACCTATTGCAGTAATACTGACCGAAAAGTACCGTCCCGGATTTTTGGCAAGTGTAAAAATTTAATTGGTTACAAAATTTTTCCGTCTTGTTACATCCGGTAAAAATTACATTCCCGATTGTTTTATTTCCAAAAAATCACTCCCCATATTTGCACTGAAAAATTCAATAAGCCTTATGGGAAAATTTAAAAACTCCTTATTTTACATAATTATCATCGGCGGTTTCTCCGCACTGATGTACTGGATAGTCCTACAGGGAAAACTCCTTGAAACCGGAAGAAACATCATTCCAAAAAGTCTGGAAACAAACCACTGGAACGATTTTGTAACCTCAATGGTCCAAAATCTAAAGCACCCGCTGCCAATACTGCTTGCACAGATTATCACTATTATCTTTGTAGCCCGATTCTTCGGATGGGCAAGCCGAAAAATCGGACAACCATCTGTAGTTGGTGAAGTTGTTGCCGGTATTGTATTAGGACCATCATTGATCGGGATGTACTTTCCTGATTTTGCAGGTACCTTATTTCCTAAAGACTCTTTGGGAAATCTGCAATTCCTTAGCCAGATAGGACTTATCTTTTTCATGTTTGTCATAGGAATGGAACTCGATCTTAAAGCACTGAAAAACAAAGCCCACGAAGCAGTCGTTATAAGCCATGCCAGTATCATTATCCCTTTTGCATTGGGTCTCGGACTCGCCTATTTCATTTACGACCAGTTTGCTCCTTCAGGTGTTGAGTTTGCATCATTTGGATTATTCATAGGGATTTCCATGAGTATTACCGCCTTCCCCGTACTGGCAAGGATAGTACAGGAACGTGGCCTGCAGAAAACAAAACTTGGTTCTATAGCGATTACCTGTGCCGCAGCCGATGATATCACCGCATGGTGTATCCTGGCGGCCGTGATCGCCATTGTAAAAGCAGGTTCATTCGTAAGCTCTTTGTATATTATCGGACTTTCTATCATCTATGTATTGGTCATGCTAAAAGTGGTACGCCCATTCCTAAAAAGAGTAGGTGACCTGAATGCAACACGTGAAAGCTTAAATAAACCCGTAGTAGCCATCTTCTTCCTGACATTATTGCTTTCTGCATATGTATCTGAATCTATCGGGATCCATGCGCTATTCGGAGCTTTCTTAGCCGGTGCCATTATGCCGGAGAACAGTAAATTCCGTAATATCTTTATTGAAAAGGTAGAAGATGTTTCTGTTATCGTTTTATTGCCGCTGTTTTTTGTATTCACAGGTTTACGCACACAAATCGGCTTATTGGACGATCCTTATTTATGGCAAATTACCGGACTTATTATCCTCGTTGCTGTAGTAGGTAAATTCTTCGGAAGCGCGCTGGCAGCCAAATTCGTAGGCCAGAACTGGAAAGACAGTCTCTCTATAGGTGCGTTGATGAATACCCGAGGATTGATGGAACTGATTGTATTGAATATCGGTTTTGACTTAGGGGTATTATCTTCACAGGTATTTACAATGATGGTAATTATGGCATTGCTGACTACATTTATGACCGGTCCGGCACTTGATCTTATCAACTACGTATTTAAAACTAAAAAAACTATTGTTCCTGAAGAAATAAGCAACAGGAGTAAATATAAAATACTGATTTCTTTTGCTTCATCCGACAGCGGAAAGACATTATTAAAAGTAGCCAACAGTCTTGTAAAGAAACAGGGCAGCAATACAATTGTTACGGCCATGCACCTGTCGCTGAGTACCGAACTGCATTCCTTTGACCTTAAAGATTATGAAAGGGATACATTCCAGCCTGTATTGGCCGAATCGGAAAACCTGAACCAGAAGATCGTCACGATGTTCAAACCGTCAAATGATATCGATGCTGACATTATTGAAACAGCAAACCATGCCGAATATGATTTACTGTTGATTGGTCTGGGGCAATCAATCTTTGAAGGAACCTTACTTGGAAAAGTATTGGGATTTACCACAAGGATTATCAATCCCGACAGGTTAATCGACAAATTTACAGGTAAAGAAGGATTATTTGAAAACTCCCCTTTTGATGAAAGGACGAGACAGATTATCGCTAAAAGCAAAATGCCGGTAGGGATTCTTGTAGACAAGGAACTTCAGGAAATCAACAAGGTCTTCATGCCTGTTTTCAGTAATGAAGATGCGTTCCTGATCGAATATGCACAAAAGTTAATCCATAATAACGGTTCGCAGATTACGATTCTTGATGCCACGGGACATATCAAAAACAATCCTGAGATACGGGAGACTATCCGTTCGATCGAACAGACGGCACCAAACCATATCATGAGTATGAATGAAAAGACGGTAAAAAAAGAGTTTCTGGAGGAACAGGACCTGATGATCATCAGCCTGGAAAACTGGAAAAAACTCGTGGATTCCCACAGTACCTGGCTGAACAACACTCCTTCTGTATTAATCATAAAACCATAGTCCTTCGATATGATCCGTGTTTTAAATAAATCCATACTGTTATTACTTTTATGTTCGGCTTCCGGTTTTTGCCAGGAAGCCGAAAAACCCAGAGTTGAAGAAAAACAAACTGAAAAAGTAGCTATAGGCCTGGATGGTATGCTGGGCCTCTCTATAGGAAATAATGTTGTTGGAATTAATGTAGGCGGACCAAGCCTCAAGTTCCGATACAAAAATATCAAAATCGGTGTTGGCGCTTTTCCATCGCTTATTATCCTTGATGATAAAGCAGCACCAAGACTGGCTGTATCTCCAATCTTAGAATATAAGAAATGGATGCTGATTACGCCTTATTACGGATATGACAGTAAGGATAAGATGATCTGGACCTTTGGATTGGGATATAAGTTTAAGTAATATCTTTGTGGCTAAAAAATAACAGCCGGTTATGGTCTCATTTGAAAACATACAGAACTACTCTATAGAATTCCCCGACGAATGGACCTTTTTATGGTCAGCAGAAGAAGCGCGCCAAATTTCAAATGCACATAAAGATCAAATATATTTTCTTAATGATGAGGCAACAAACTTTGTAAATAGATATTTAGAAACCTCAAAAATAATAGGCCGTCTGGAAGATCCAATAAGTCAAAATTATTTTAACAATATCGAAAAATACCAAATTACTGAAAATACTGCAGATTTAAAAAAATGGCTCTTCAATACAAATTTACCTTTTGATAAATTTGTATTTACAGATTGTACTTCAGGTGGATATTCTATTATGCTGACCTGGAAAATGGTAATTAAATATTGTGAAGGGCTATTTTTCTCCGAAGATCTCTATATTTTTGACAATACTTTAAATTGGGCTTTATTCTATTATCATGAAAATGAAATAACTTTTGGCTTAAAGAAAATCTATAATAAAGAAATAGAATACGACAAAGCATTAATTGTTAATCAGATAATACAGAAATTGAATAAGTAAAATGATAATGCACAATTAGCCAAACTTAAAACTGTAGTTAAAAGTAATATTGAGTATAGACAAGAATAGAATTCTGTTTTATCATTTCGTTAACATTTGTGCTTTATGAAATGGTACTATTAATAATTTCAGATAACAAATCATTGTCCATAACATTTTCTCTAATTATTTTTTCATTATCAGATCTGGAAAATGATAAAGGCATTTTTGAAAAAACCATATCTTCCTTAAGAATTATTTTGGCTGATTTATATGAAATCCAGAATTCACTATACAAGTTATTGAGATAATGCACACCGCCATAACATTCTCTTCGTTCAGGATTGATTAATCTGCTATACTCATAATCAAAGGTTATAATTTCTACTTCTTCAAATACAACATAACAGAAATTAATAAAGGAATTAATATTCTGGTTAAACAAATCATCTTTTCCACTTTCCATAATTAATAAATTGGCATATGGAATAATTACGCATTGATTTATCATTAAAACATTTCCTAAATAGGATTCTGAGGAATTAACCGTACTTATCTCGTTGTTTATATGATACATACTTAATCTGTTTTTCATACTTTATTATTTCCTAATTATCCCAAACCTATCATCAAAGCTATTGTTATGTTGAAACATTTGAGGTCAAAAATTAGATCTGCTGACATGTCTCCATACTTCATCCCAAAAATCTTATATTCAAAACCCTCCCTTCCAAATTGTCCAGCAAATATAGGATGGTTCGTTGGGTATTAAATCGACGTGACTCAATTTGACACACATTGACTCAATTTGACACACATTGACACAGTTTGACACAGTTTGAAACGTTTTGACACAAGAACGCATTTTTAAGTGGTTTTGTTCGGGTCTTGTTCGGGTCTTGTTCGGATCGCGTTCGCAAAAAGGGGGCCTGATCCGAACAAGACCCGAACAAATGTGCATTAAAACGGCACTGAAATGCAATTGAAAAACCTAAAAATGCTACTTTATGGCAGATTTTATTTCAGTCCGGCATCATCAAATTTTTAATTTTTCAATTTCTGTCTTGAGTATAGTAATATATTTTTGAGTACAATAATCCGTATTTGAATAGTATGAATCCGTAAATTACTTTACTCTGGGGATCTTGTTATAACCAAAAAAGATAGTGTCTTTTTTTATCTGTAAAGTATCATTTATCAGGTTTAATAATAATTCCCCTTTTAAGACCTCTCTTTTACCTTTTTGATATATCGGATTTTTCGAATTACATAAAATTTCATAATCTTTCAGGTAAGTATAATTAGGCAAGCCCTGACAATCAATTTTTAGGCATTTAACATCTTTAAATAGCAGGATACGTATATCTAGATGCTTTTTTTTTAAATTTCTGTCTGTGCCAACTATCTTCATTTTACCCTTTTTATAAGAACACATTATTTCTGTATTTTTATATTCTTCAGCTAATCTTTCACAGAAAAAAACCTGTTTAACCAAGCATGTGGAATCACTAATAAAATTCAGGCTGATCTTTTTTTCATCATTTTGAAATTGATAAAATCGTCCTTTTAAATCTTTTGTTTTACAATTACAAAATACTAATAATAACAAAAACAGTACATATTTTCTCATAAGTCTTAATCTATCGAAATCACACCGCATATACTAAATGGCTCGAAAATTCGGTCTTTCTATCAATCCTAAAATCATATAATCCATACCAAATCATTCACGTTATAATCTATTACCCTAAAAGTTATTAAATAAAACACTACTAAAAAATAAGTCATATACACAGCATATATGCTGAATAGGATAAAGTTTATTTTTAAAGGAAATATTAAGATTGTAGACCTGGATCTTCTCATTATGGAAAATGTCACTGTCAAAAACAAAATTGAAGATAACCATAAGATTAAAGGGATTTCATTAACAGATGGAAGCATGCCTGTTCTGGGAACTGCAATCAGATTATTTATAAAAAGAGATACATTTTTAAAAAGGAAATAGGCGATATTCAAATAAAATAAATATAGCAATATTGAGAAAAATACAACTGTTAAAATTGTAAATCCTATTTGGCTGATAGTTTTTTTTACCGAAGTTTCCATACTGTTTTGGACATGTTATTATTGATGCTAAACACTTTGTCTTGAATTACATATACTCCATTAATCTTCAAACTTCATAAATCTGTTATACCAGAACATCAGGATATTCTTTTAAATAATTCTCTAACGATTGCAAGTAATCCGTATCAATATCTACTTTTCTAATTGAAGAAAACTTTAAATTTTCTTCTCTTAAAAATTGTCCTTTGGTACCAATCATTTTAAATAAAAATGATTTATCATTTACTTTGCTGACCTTACCAACCAAAGTATAGTCATCACTTTCTAACTCCAATCCGATTAATTTATCCGTTCTTTCAAAAAATGAAATTAATGCTTTATCGGTATCCAGATCAAAAATTAGATCCACAGACATAGCTCTATATTTCAGATCAAAAATTTTATATTCAAAGCTGTCCTTTTCAAAAGGTTCTATGATGGATTTTATAAAAACTTTATTGATAATAGTATAGCCATCTAAAATATAGTCAACCGGATTTTCTTGTATAATTATCCAGTTGCTTCCTTCTTTTACATGAATTCCTGTAACTAATTCCGGCCTCCTGCTTATTTTTATTTTTAGTAATTTCATAACTCATTAATTTGCCATGCCTTCTCAGACCAGTAATACTAAATTTGTTTTTAAGAATCTCGAAGTAGCAATAAGCTCGGATGGTTCAGGTAACTGCAGTAAATAGCAGAAAAGTATAAACAAGGTATTACAACCCCAAATCAAGCACAAAACTCAACTTAACAGAAATATTGTCTTCAAACTTCGGCAATTGATTGGGACCATATCTATAAAAACCCGATAAGCCAAAACCTTTGTAAATCTGATTCAATTCCAAACCGGATTCAAAGTATCCCTTATCAAGTGTTTTGTAATCGAGCCCTATATGCCGTTCCTGATGTTCCAGATTTCCCCATGCCATTCTTGTAGCGACTACCAGTGAAGGCCTTACTTTTTTTAATAAGGTAATTCTCTGAAACGCATGTTTAATCTGTAAAAACACATATTCACTCGAGAAGAACTCATTGAAATACATGGTTTCAAAACTGTTCTTACCGGCAATCGTAACCCTTTGTATAATATTGTCTTTTGTAAGGCTATTAGGCGATGTATTGTATAAATGCGTCAACGGAACTTCCCCAAAAGCATAACCCATTTCGAGAAATAACGCTGTCTTTTGCCCATTCAGGTATTTCTTTTGGTACTCGGTCCTAAAGTCAATCTTACCAAAGTCAAAGTCATTATCCAGCACATGTGGTAATGATTTGGTGAACTGGAATGTGAATTTCGGGAAACGTTTATCTATTTCTATCCTGCCTGTAGGTGTCTGCATATAATCACTGAATGGATTCCATTGCAGCGATACCATAGCAGTTGTCATATTAAATCTATTATAAGACTTGCCATTCAGATTATAGATATAATCAAACTTAGGTTCGACCTCAGTACGGGAAAGCTGCCAGAGACTTTCGGTCTTCGGGATAATCTTTGTTTCTATATAGGCACGCCAACTCTGGTAACCGT
>Ga0247742_10002620_pt1 | contig 11691 bp, 7 predicted proteins | sample UWRJL208509C2_FD_180944 | JGI IMG/M metagenome (GOLD analysis project Ga0247742, IMG submission 180944) | Plant litter microbial communities from Arlington Agricultural Research Station in Wisconsin, United States - UWRJ-L208-509C-2 | ecosystem: Environmental > Terrestrial > Plant litter >... | reverse complement strand
GGAATAGGGGCAATTACGTACATGCCGTACTTGCCCCGTATCCTGTCTACCGTATGTTCAAACACTTCCAGGTTATTGTGATGAAAAAAAACATCTAACTGTATATTTTCACCCAAATGCTTCCTGAAACTTTGGTAAAATGTTTCCTGAAAAGTATCAAATGCAAAAAGCAGTAAAGCTACCTTTAAATGCTGATTGGTATCTTCATTAGCAATATAGTATCCCCGGCGGTTTTTGGATTCAATAATGCCCCGTTCAATGAGTATCTTGTAACCTTTAACTACGGTTTCACGCGCAAAACCAAGCTCCTTACTCATGTGATTTACGGAGGGCAATATATCCCCTCTTTTAATGATCCGCTGATCAAGAGAATTGATGACCCCCTGTACCAGTTGTTCATGTTTGGAGAGAGCTCCTATTTTCAGTGCCTTTATTTCTTCAAAAATCTGGCGCATACCGGTTTCTCATCAACTTTAATATAAATTCAAAAATATTGCAAATTGTTATTGTTTTGCATCGCTTCATTTACATCCAAAACGTTTTATAAATAGCATCAGCCCTGCCTACTGTAAATCAAAACGAAGCAAACGAACATCTTCCGCGGGTATAGTTTCCTGGATACCGCCACCCGCGTTACCTTCTTTACCTGTCCATAACTCTTTAAAATTATGATTTTTAAATTGAATGCCTTTAATAGCATTTAGCGGGATGTTAAATTCCTTGTTCTCTTTACCGTAATTAAATAAGGCCAGATAAAAATACCGGTCATCCTTTCTGATAAAGGCATCGGCGGCCTTGCCGCCGGCCGCGGCAAACAATGGCTCAAATGACCTGCCTGATCGTGCAATATCATTAACATCCCTATTGGTTAAAAATTGCAGGGCCCTGGCTTTACCTGCAGCCAAACCATCGGCGCTAAAATCATCTCCCGCTATAAAAATACCTGTTGTTACAGATGAGGTTACGCGCGAGCGGTTCTCCGCCTCTGAATAGCCTTCAAGCACCACATGATCTGCATCATTATATAAGTACACGTTTGACAGCCACCAACCATAAGTTAACGCATTCATCGCGTATTCTATTTTTTCACTGTCGCCAAAAACATCACAAGCAATCCTTCTTGATTGCGCATAACTTGCCGGAAATATAGGAGATATTGCTTGATTAAGGTAGATACTATCGCCTAATGTTTCCCTTATAAACTGCATCCCCTCATTATAAGCTTGTACGCCTGTAGTAACCTTGGGGTTAAAATGCTTATCTGCCTCAAGTGAGGCATGGGTTAAAAAATCTACCTTCATAAATTTAAACCCGAGCCTTTTAAATCTTTCCAAAGATTTTTTTATGCGTGCCTTGGTGCCTGGGTGTGTGGGATCAAGCGCGGCAGAACCATCAATAAATTGCCTGTTACCGTGAGCGCGCAGATAAAGATCTTTAAAGGTATATGATGTACCTTCAATGGTTTTGGTACTATCACCTCCCCAGTCTGCAAAAGGCCCGTAATAAGCACCTGGTACCTGGCCGTTTTTGCGGCATTCATTTACAAATGCGGTTAGCTCTTCATCCGTACGATTTTCAGCGCCTGCATCCAAACCGATATAAGCGATACCATCATTTTCAAACGACCGGGGCTTTAATTCTTTCGCGAAAAAGTCAGACACTTCTACCGCCTTTTTACCTGTTAACTTAAATTGCAACTTTCCCCAGCTATTCCACCCAAAAGGTGCACCGCCGGGCCATTTTAACCGGGTATGTAATCCCGAGTTCACGGCGGCATAATCATTCATGCCCTGCCGCCAATCCGGGTAGTTACCAATAAACACCCTGGGCGATTGAACAGTATTATTAACCACACTGCCATGCGGCAGCACATCTCTTGTGGTAGCATAAGTAAACCCACCATACACCTCTACCCGGTTTAAGGAACTACCCGTGGTAGCGGTAATGACACCGGTTTTCCAGGTATCATGATCTACCGATCCCAGTACTATGCCCTGCCCGGCGCCAGTATTAAAAAGCACAGAAACCTCGTGGCTCGATACCGTATTTTTAAATGGGAAAGCAACATATCTTACCCATTTATCATTATCAAAAGGTACAAAAAGCGAATAGTTATTGCTCGCAGGAAGTACACTTACAGGTGTTTCTGACTTAATTGGTGCTATATAATTAACATTAAGCGCCTGATCACTTTTTACACTGACACGGGTAAGTATAAAATGGGTCCGGCTATAAAGCCAGTATTCCTGGGTCATCTCGGGCAATCCCCTGCCTGTTGAAATAATAGTGAATAATGTTCCGCTGCCTGTTTTATCAGTAAACTCATCTTTTTTAAGCTCATGATGGCTATAGTCTGTACTGGAAATAACAGCCGGTACGTGGGCTTCGCCATATACATTGGCCAATATCATTTTGCCTTTAATGTAAAAATCGGCAAGCCCGGTACGTATATTATAGTTTAAGAAACTGCTATCCCCTTTTAGCGTTTTTACGTCTGCCGTGTTTTTGCTTATGTTTTCGCCTGTAAAGTTCACAGCGGTTTGTGCCTCTTTTGCCCCCACGGCCTTGGTATGCGGAGAAAATATTTTACCTGCAGCAAACACATTGATCAGATACGCCCCGTTGGGTACATTGCTGATAAGATAATTACCACCCGCATCTGTTTTTACAATTTGCTCAAATGCGCCGCTGATATGTACTGTGGCGTTTGCAACCGGCTTGCCTGCTTTATCTTTCAGGGTACCTTTAAAATTTAATGCTTTTATAGCCGCGGAGGTAAAGCCTATTTTATCCAGTTCTGGCCCGCCTTCCACAGGGTTATCAAATGATACTTTGTTTAACCCGGATTTTAGCCTTACATAAATAACCTGCCTGCTCGCTTGATCTTTGGGTGCAATACGCCTGAATATGACCTTTTGTGGCATATCCTCGTTATTTACCCTAACGTTGAGGCTCCTATCGTCCGACACCACAAAGTAAACACTTATGGGATAAAGCCCGGCCCCGGGTGCAGAAACTGAAAAAGTAGCTGTACCGTTTAAAAGGTCACCCAAACCAGCTACTTTGAAACCTCCGGAGCAGGATGCACAAGCCTCTTTATGTGCACCGGCTGTTAGCGATGCTGATTCTGCTTCAAGAAATACCTCCTGCGCTTTAAGCGTTTGAAAACTGCCTAAAGCCAAAGCAACAGCCAGCAGTGTTACCTTTAAAGCGGCGTTATCATGTTTTTTAAAATATTTCATCGTCATGTCATTAAAAAAAAGCTGCTCCTGTAGAAGCAGCTTTTTGCAGTTTTAAAAACCTGGATTTTGTTGAATTACACCTTTTGAAAGATCTATATCCTGTTGAGGTATAGGAAAAAGGTTATTGTTCTCATTAACATTAGCCCCCTTGGGGTTCTTTTTATCGTAGGGATCTGTACTGGTTGTATTGTTGTAGGTATAAAAATCCTTTATTACCTGAACCAAACGATGCTGCCTTACCAGGTCATAATAGCGGTGACCTTCCATCGCCAGCTCCAGCCTTCTTTCTAGCCAAATATCATTTAGCAGCTGTGTACCTGATGAAGTTCTGGGTTTAACTGTGCCTGGCTTTAACCTATCTGCCCGCTCCCTTACCAGGTTCAGGCTTTTAAGTGCAACTCCCATGTTATTATTGTGGTATGCCGCTTCCGCATCAATTAAAAGCAGGTCGGCGTAGCGCATCTGTATAATATTTAAAGGCGCATGAGAGAGCTCGTTGGCAGGCCTGTCTTCGGGAGCCAGGTAAAATTTCCTGCTGATACGGCCAGATTCATTTTCAGAGAGCTTGGTATCGTAATGCGAGTAATCAAAGTTGGCCGTTTTAACACCTACACTATCACCTTGTTTAATAATTGTCCATTTTAAACGCGGATCATTTTCTGCCAAAAACGCGCGCTCCAAATCGCTCGACGGGCTATCAAAACCCCAGCCGCCATCGGCACGACTGCGGGTAAGCGTAGTTAGGGCTGTACCTAAATTAAATGTTTGATCTGCATTATACTGAAACTCAAAAATTGATTCGACACCATTTTTATTATGTACGCTCCAAACATTACTAAAGCTTGGTTCAAGTGAGTACTGGTTCGAGGCGATCACCAGGTCGGCATATTTTTGAGCGTCGGCCCAATTCTCAGTATAAAGGCTGGCTTTGGCCAGGTAAGCATTGGCCGCACCTTTGGTAGCCCGCCCAACCTGATCGGCAGTTAAGGCCGCGCGCTCAGGAAGTACTGCTGCCGCTTCTGTAAAATCCTTTTTGATTTGTGCAAAGCACTGCTCTTTTGTTGATCTTGGAACTGAAAGAACGGCCTGCGCGTCGGGAACGTTTAATACAAGTGGCACACCTCCAAAACTTTTAACCAGTTCAAAATAGCAGTACCCTCTCAAAAATTTGGCCTCGGCTATCAATTGTTGCTTTAACGTTTCATTGATGGTGGCTTTGGTAATTCCTTCTATCGCGAAGTTACAATTGCCCACCCCTTTCCACAGGTAGGTCCATCTATAGCCAAACCACTCATTGGTTGGATCGAAGTGATAGCGGGCAATATCTCCGAATAAGGATTGATCACCGGGAATTGAATTTCCTTTGAAAGCGTCATCACTCAGGGCATCGCCTATCATCTGGCTCCTGTCTATCTGGTACCACTGGTCAGAGTGTGTTCCAAAATAGCAGGCAACTATGGCTGCCTGGCAATCGGCTTCTGTTTTAAAATAGTTATCCGTGTTCTGGCGCCCGATGATCGGCTTATCCAAAAACTTATTGCAGCCTGCAGCTAACATAGCAACGGCAAACAGCATCAACATATATCTTTTCATAACTGGTATAGATAGTTAAGTTTACAATGTGTAATTTAATCCGAAAAGGATGGTTCTGGCTGTTGGGTAGTTGCCCCAGTCAACACCCCTGTTTAATGCCGAGCTGCCATCTGTCCATTGTGTACCGTAGGCAAGTTCAGGATCAAGACCCTTATACTTGGTAATGGTTAACAGGTTTTGCGCACTGGCAAATATCCGCAGTTTGCCAGTTTTTAGCTGGTTTATAGTATAACCCAACTGCAGGTTTCTTAACCGCGCAAAAGATCCGCTTTCTATGTACGAATCATTAAACTGGGAATAATTACCATTGTTATCAAAAGCAGCTATACGCGGTATTGTGGTAGATGTACCCTCCCCATGCCAGGCCACACTTTCCAGCCCTGCTATTTTGTTATAATTATTACTGCCTGAGTTGGTATAACCTTTAAGCACATTTACCAGGTCGCCGCCAAGGTTGCCGGTAAAGAATACGGTGAGGTCAAAATTCTTATAGGCAGCTGTAAGGTTAACACCGAAGGTCATTTTTGGAGTCGGGTTGCCGATAAATGTACGGTCGGATGAATTGATCACCCCGTCGCCGTTCAGATCCTTAAAACGGAAATCGCCCGGTACCGCATTGGGTTGAACAGGACCACCTGACTTATTTTGGTAAGCGGCAACTTCTGCAGCATTCTGAAATATGCCATTAGTTTGCAGGCCATAAAACGCGCCCACCGGGAAGCCCTCACGTGTTAAACTTGTGCGGCCGAAAATGGCGGTGTTACCCGAAAGAATATCATTTCCCTGAGCCAGCTTTTTAGCGGTAGCGGTATAATGGGTAGCGTTCAGGTTGATGCCGTAGCTGAGTTCGCCAACCTTATCCTGGTATCCTACACTAAACTCAAAACCCTTTGTTTGCATGGTACCTACGTTTGTCCATGGAGAGTTTTCACCAAAACCGGCATAGGCAACAATAAGCTGTGTAGCTATCATATCATTTACGTTTCGTACAAAATAATCGCCAGAGAGTGTAAGCTTGTTTTTTATAAAGCCGGCATCAAAACCCAGGTTAATATCTTCTACGGTTTCCCATTTCAGATCGGGGTTTGGTACCGAAGTCCTGATCACGCCCACCTGCGATGCGCCGCTCGCGCCCATTGCACTATATACCGTACCCAGGTTTGATACGTATTGACCCAGCGGAACCGCGCCTTGGTTACCTACCTGGCCGTAGCCCGCTCTGAGTTTCAGGTTGCTGAGCCACTTGGAATCACTCAAAAATTCTTCTCTTGATGCAATCCAGCCGGCCGAGAATGCCGGGAAGGTTCCCCACCTGTGCTGCGGCGCAAATATAGATGAACCATCAGCTCTTACACTGGCCGACAATAGGTATCGGTCTTTGAAGCTGTAATTGATTCTGCCCAGGTATGATTGCAGCGTACGTACATTATCAAAACGGCTTCCATCCCCTACACCAATATTAAAACCAGTAGTTGCATCAACCGGATATTGAAGAGAGGGATCATTGGTAGGGATACCCTGCCCGCTTGCATAAAGCCGATTGTCGATAAATTTTTCCAGCGTAAAACCGGCAAGTACTGTAAAGTTATGGTCGCCGATCTGCTTTTTGTAAGTAAGCGTATTGGTATTATTCCAATACCTGGAGATATCATGCTGCCTGCTTGCGGTGTTTATTAAACTATACTCGCCCGCGTCGATATTGTAGGTGGGCGAAAAATTGTTGTATTCGTAAAGATTACCATTAACGCTAAAGCGCGGCTCAAAAGTAAGCCCTGGTACAATCTCGTAATTCGCGTAAACGCTACCTACCAGATAGGTATTTTTAATATCCTGAAAATTCCGCTCTATCACAGCCAGCGAATTAGGGATATCTGTTGGAGAGCCGCCATAATTATCAAACGGGTTTGATGAACGCTGCAGCCTTGCCGGTGTAACCGGGTCTGCCAGTATCGCGTTCTGGAATATGGAATTACTGCCGCCCGGGTTTGGCGATGGGGTACGCCCGGTAGCCGATATGGTAATATCCTCGCCGATTTTAAAGTTCGAAGCAACTTTATATTCAGTTCTTAAGCGAAAATTAAAACGGTTAAAATCAGTTGATTTTATCAAGCCTTTTTCTTTATAATAACCCACGCTACTTGCATAGGTGATCTTGTCGCTTCCGCCGGTAAGGCTTACATTGTAATCCTGCGTAACCCCTTTTTGAGTTACCTCTTTCCACCAATCGGTTGAATTAGTAAGCTTGCTTACATCAGGATAAACAGGTTGATTGCCGGAGTTGCTTGCAGCAAGGTTCATAATAGCGGCGTACTCGGCGGTGCCTGCCATTTTAGGTTTGCGAAGCGGATCAGAAAAACCACTCGTAACATCTGCCGCAATTACAGTTTTCCCTTTTGTACCCGATGTTGTTGTGATTAGCACAACACCGTTGGAGGCACGTGAACCGTATATGGCCGATGATGACGCATCTTTTAATACATCAATACTGGCGATATTTTTAGGGTTCAGGAAACTGATATCATTCACCGGCACCCCATCAACTACATACAGAGGAGCATTTGAACCGAAAGTGCTGATACCGCGGATAAATACCTGGGGGCTTGCTCCCGGCTCGCTTCCGGAGGCAACTACAGAAACGCCTGATACTTTACCCTGTAAAGCAGAGCCCAAAGTACCAACTGTAAGCTTAGACAGCTCTTCGCCCTTAACTGATGAGATAGCACCGGTTATATTGGTTTTTTTCTGGCTGCCGTAACCTACTACTACCACATCATTTAACATGCGGCCCTGTTCATTAGGTTTTAGCTGAACATTTATCGATGCCTGGTTGCCCACGGTGATTTCCTGTCGTGTATAACCTAAAAAGCTAATAACAAGAACACTGCTGGCTCCCGGAACTTTGATGTTATAACCGCCATCCGTGTTACTTATAACACCTGTTGTTTTCCCTTTTACAAGAATAGTGGCGCCAGGCATCGCTTCGCCTTTTTCATCTGTAACCTTGCCCGTAATTATTTTTTCACCTCCCTGGGCATGAGCCAATTGGAGGGTAAATAAACTAAAGAACGTGCAGATAAACAGGAATTTGATAAGGTATACTGCTTTCATAATTCAACTTTAAAATGAGTAATGAATAATAATTGAATTAGTGTGGCATTGCCATGAGAGCCGCAAAACACCTTTGTAGGGTAATGGATTTCTTTCATAAAATTGGATTTAATTGGTTAATTATAGCTAAAGCAATCTGTACTATACTATACTATATTGGTTGACAATTATAACTATCTGCTTTTACAACTACAAATTTTTTTTTGGGATGCATACCTTCTGCGATAATCAGAAGAGGAAATCTAAGCGGGATTCAATAAGTAGATATTGCCGTTCATATTTTGCACGGAGGATATTGAATAAAGGAAATCAGACCCGCACAATTGACCATTACCAATGGCTGGGGGTAATTTTTACCTGCATGATAAACCATGGAGATACCGAAAACATTATACAGTTTCACGGCATTTCCCATATGATAAAAACGATAGATTATGATTAATAAATAATAGTTAGAGCCAACTAAAAACTACGGTAAGGAAAGCAACACATTATTAACCTATCAGCATAATTATGAATTGGATTAAGGCTATCGCTCAACCATTCTATTTCCTCTTGAAAATCAAAAATAACTATTGATTAAATTAGCTTATACCACTTTCCGGTACTTATTGTATTCGCTATCGGTTATAAATACATATCTGCCTTTTAAACATCCAGCACAAAAAAGCTTTTTATAAGGTATAACTAAGGATATTAATTGCTCCAGCGCATTCTTTCTCAAAGGATAATGATAAGCTTCACCACACTTTTTGCATCTTAGATAGGGTTTATTTTGTGTTTCCATAGGTTTATTTACGTCACAAATTTAACTAAAAGTTACAAATATTTACAATGAAAATCAGATAATAATCACCAATAGTTCACAATATACTCACAACTCACTAACTGATAACTTGTTGCCAATATATTATACCTAAATTATAGCAACTTAAAACTATCATTATGGCAATACAATTACTCCTCAAGGTAAACAAAACAGTTTTCGAGAATACAGTCAGGCAATTGATCAAACGAAACGGACTCAGGGTGGGCTATAGCTATACTTCTGATGATTACTATATATCTGGCGATGAGCATATCATTAATCAGATACAGCAAGAGCTGGATGTATTCTGAAATTATTTTATTATAATATTTTAACACCGGGACAAAGCAATATATCAAGGCTATATTACCTGCAAAGCAGATAATATAGCCTTTTCTTTTTTGAAAACCTCCATCCATGATCAAAGCATTAAAATAATACTTCCCCTTACTCTAATACATAACACCCGGCTGCACTGGTCATCAATACAATATTCCAAAACCATACAGATAAGATGAAATGCACTTATGTGTGTAAAATAAGGGTTGAAATATATAATAATACATTAAATTTGTTTCATCACTATCATATGAAAAAAACCTTTTTTATTATACTGTTAGCAGTATGTTTTGTATCCTGCAAAAAGGAACAGCACACCAATGCCCCGTTAAAAAAGTATAAATTAAGCTTTGACGTATCGGGCTTTACCCAAACAACAGGGCCTTTTACACCCAATAGCCAGCGAAAAATCACCAACAGTACAACTGACACCTTAAGCGCATTTGTAGATAAGCTCGTTTATAGGCTATATGATTCAAAACAAAAAATAATAACAAGTAAAACTCAACTTTCGAGCCAGCCTAATTATACCCTATTTACTGATAGCTTACCTCCGGGTACTTATACAGCTGTATTTATTGGCGGAAAAAATGGATTAACACTTTCCCAAGGGCCCAGCACATCAAACGATACGGATGATGTCATTAACTATGGCGATAATTCACCCTGGAATGATTTATTCTATAAAAAAATATCAATTACTGTTAATGGCGAGCTAAAGCAAGCAGTACAGTTAAACCGAGCTGTGGCCCAACTTCAATTAAAAATATTAGATCAGATTCCAGCAAACGTTGCTAAATTTCAACTAACTTATAAAGATTATTACCGATTTAATTTTTTAACTGGTATTGATACTTACTTTATCAATATTTATGAGACTGATTATGGGCCTTTTACCTTAAATAATCCACTTAGTGCAGGCAGTATCGGCACTACCAACTACACCATACAAACGTATACACTAAACAACAGCAAATCCCCATTTGATTTAAATATTTACGCTTATGATAGCAGCGGTAAGCTAATAGTCCAAAAAACAGTATTAAATGTCATGTGCGCGCTCAATAAAAGAACAATCGTTTCCGGCAACTTATTTTCAACAAGCGACCGGTTTGTTATCACTACCGATACCGTCTGGAACACAACATCTATCCAACACCCTTTTTAACGTTGATCAAGACCATTAAATTATGAAAAACCTATCACATTATATTTTGCTCTTGATGGTGGTAACAGCGTTACAGGCATGCAAAAAAGACAATCACACCGATCCTGTTGTTAACACCCCTGATAAATTGTATCCTATAACATTTAATGTTACCAACACAGTACAGCAAACAAAGCTTGCTTCAAAAATGGGTACAACAGCGTCATTCCCTATTTCGGAACCATATATCAACCCATTAAAAGGAGGTATCAACACTATTGATTATATGTTGTATGATGTAAATGGTATTTTAAAAAAGCACTCAACCTTTCACTCCCCCGAGGCAAATTTCGGATCTATTTCAGACAATGTTAGCGCTGGTAATTATACCGTTGCTATTGTTGGAAGTATTGATAGTTCAGGCTACTCTAACCGTAACATTGGAGAAGACGGTTATTATAGATTTGTATCCGTGCAGGATAGCTTATTCGGATACGCATACAGTTCAAGCATTTACAGTACTTCTGGAGGTGAAGAGCAATGGTATGATGCTTTTTTTAAAAAATTCAGCCTTACTGTTCCAGGTTCAGGTATTAACCAGAATATTACCTTAACCAGAATTGTGGCGCAAGTAGAACTTTATATTTTAGATGCGCTGCCTGATAATGCTACATCCTTAAGCTTTGAGATTAAAGACGACAGAAGCTACTATTCGGCCTTAAAGGATATGCCTGCGGCGCAGATAACAACACATAGCAATATTCATTCAACTAATATAACAAATACCAACCGGAAAAATTTTAAGATAAGTGCTATTGTTGTAGATACAGCGAGCCCATTTAGCGCCATAGTTTCAGTTTATGGTACTAACGGCTTGATTACAAAAAAAACCATTAATGATATACGTTGCCAGAAAAACACCAAAACCATATTATCCGGAAAACTATTCTCTTGTGGCGCCACTAACGGAAGCGGCTTCCAGATAAGTGTAAAAACAGGATTTGACGGCGATATCAATAGCAGCTTTTAAAAAACTATTGCTGCAGAGATTAAAGTACGCTATTTATAATTTTAGAATACCAATACCTATTAATTCTATTTTTGCGATAAAATTTAAGCCTATGAAATATAAAGTTTTATTTTGCGCTATTTGCGTAGTATTATTTTCCTGCAAAAAGGATAATAAAAAAGATCTAACAACTTTATATCCCATAACCTTTAACATCAATGGATTCTCGCAATCTTACATCCCTATCGGTGTTGGTAAACTAAAAACCGCGGCAGTAGCAGATACTGTTCCTGTACAAAATTTATATTACTCACTGTATAATAATTCAATAGGGGCAATAGTTGTCAATTCAGGAAGCAGCATAAAAGGTGATGCAGGCTTTGGCTCTTTTACAGACAGCGCTCCTCCGGGTAATTATATAGCAGTTTTTATAGGAGGCTCATCT
>Ga0247742_10002618_pt1 | contig 11694 bp, 16 predicted proteins | sample UWRJL208509C2_FD_180944 | JGI IMG/M metagenome (GOLD analysis project Ga0247742, IMG submission 180944) | Plant litter microbial communities from Arlington Agricultural Research Station in Wisconsin, United States - UWRJ-L208-509C-2 | ecosystem: Environmental > Terrestrial > Plant litter >... | reverse complement strand
AGATCTGCTTCGCGACTGGTGGTTCTAGCACATGGTTAACTCTTAGGCCCTGGATAGTACTTATTCCCCTTTCACCTCCGGACCTAGGATCAATATGGTTTTCGCGCTTTGTAGTTGACCAACCACTCCCACAAACCTACGCCGTTGATCAACAACCAACCAAGCATTGTACCATGATTCCTACTTCGGAATCAGTAGGATTTTATAATGGGGTAGAAGGAGGTTTTTGGTTTCGGTCTTGGAATATCAGAAGGTTGAGGATGTCGAGCGGTGGAACCAGAATATTTTGTGGAGGATCGAGGGGGCAGTTAGCAATCCGGAACAGACAAGTAAGAACATTTGCTACTCGCAGTGCCTTTGACGACCCAACGCTCAGCTTTTGAGGACTCCGCGTCAGTGTTGACTTCACCGCCAGCACTCTGAGCTTAAACAAACGAGGCAAGCGCAAGGGTTTGGCTACTACTCGTTACCTTTGGTGACCTATAATCCGGCTGCGCAAACGCTCGAATGATTTAAACGGTATGTTCTACTCACATGTATCTTATCTCTTCTTAGTACTGATATCATTCGCCAATCGGAGGACTATGCCAGCGCAACCAGTTAACCTTACCTCGGTCGTCACACGATTTTCTACCTTTGAACTTAAAGCGCCATGCAAGGTAAGTTTGTACGCAAGAACCGTTCATGTTGATGGCTCTGCAGACGGACTTGCGTAGAGGTGTATAACTTCTTGTCCGCGATTTCAATTTCGACTGACAGCCAGTGTCAGCCACAACCCTCATCGGAAGGTATAAAATTCTCCAGAGAATCTAAGTATTCTTCCCCAGTACCACCATGACCGAACTCTCTGTGGTTATCATTTACACTGAGTCCGCTCTCACATTGCGGGCGAAGCTCACTCTTCAACCCAACGCCAAGGTTGATGATGTCCGTGAGAAAGTTCAAGAGCTAACCAGCGCCTACATTCAGTCTCAGTGCCCAGAGACGCGAGTTGACGTGATCCACTCTACTCCTGCGTCAGTCATCCTTGCGACAGGTTAGCCTCATCTTAACAAGTTGTTACTGTGGCTAATGCTTCTTTTCTTCAGACAAACGGCCTTTTTCCTCCTTTGAGAAGGAGTTTACCCCTATTGAACCCCTCCTTGACCTTCACGGCAGCAAACGCGACCTTTACGCCATCGTCCCTTCTCCTGCGAAACCAGATACGATCGTCGACGACTCGAATGGGGCATTTCTTGCTGTGAACTACCCTGAATATCTGGAGAGCCCAGTGATTGAACCTATGAAATCAAAAATTCAAGAGCTGACAGCGACTCTCGAAGAGGCGAAGACAAAGCGCGCGGCCGATGTTGAACACGAAAGATCGCAGAAGGCGAAAGCGAAGGACGAATTGCGGAGCGAGAAATCAGCCCGACAGTCAGATAACCACTTGATACAAGAACTGCGCATCAGGATGGACGGGGCGGACAGGAGGAACGAAGCGTCGGACAGGAGGAACGAAGCATCGGACAGGAGGAACGAAGCGTCGGACAGAAGGATCGAAGAGTTGGACCGGGAGTTAAAGGATGCGAAGGAGAAGATCACTGCTCTTCAAAGTGCAGTTCTTTATGAGGTAGGTCATTCAAACCTATATCTTTCTACTAGCCTTATTCTATATAACAGGACTTTCGCCCTTTGCGACTCATTCAGCTCCGTGGCGCCCTGGATGACATCCAAGCCGACTTTGAGGACTATCTCCTTCCGAACCCCAAAAGGAAGACTGCCTCACAGCGTTGGAGAGACAGGCTGAGTACCGACGTAGGCCAACAAGACCAGAGTCGCATCGATCATGCTCGGACTTTGATGGCCAAGTCTCCATCGACATATAAAGATGTCCTGAAGTCGGATGCCGCAATGCTGTTGATTTGCCAGCACACATCCTCAATTCGAAAGACTGGTGACCGCTCCGCACACTCTTACGCGGACACTCGCGATCAACTGGCTAAAATTCAAGGCGAGCTAGGAACCTCCTCAGCGATCCAGTGGAAAGGAAGGGTATGTCGGACATCCTTGACTGCCTCTCTCAGCGTTTTGGTTCATAGGCGCCCAATGCTTGCTTACTATAGGAATGTTTTCTTATCCCCACATATTATTATTCTTATTTAGAGCATACTAGGTCTGTACGTGCGTATGTACATACATACATTATCTGGATAGTTGGAAGGATTATCACTATATATGACCGCTCCCCTTTACTCAAGACTCCGGGATATAGGAAGCCTCTGAAGACAACATCAAGCAGATATCCATGCGGTGGGGTCCATGCTGATGGTGTTGTAAGTAGAATGAGATAGCAATTGTTATATCTTCTAGGACCTTCAGGATTGATGAGAGTTTACCCTCCAAGAAATAGAACACACACTGAAGTCATCCAAGAGAATGCCCATTTCTTTCTTCTTCCCATTCCTTGTAAATTTGAGAGTCTCGGAGCTTCACCGCCTCCGGCTGAGATGAGGATCCAGAAGATGGTGGAAGGAAGGTCAGAATGGAAGCCGGCTGAAGCGAGCTGAGGTCGAGGTACGGCTGGAATCTGGCGACCTCGGGATTAGAGGTTGATATATACATCATGCACGGCCAAAGTTTAGCTTGCGAGGTGATATCTGAGTCGTAGTTCGTGACCTAGCTCTTATATGCTGGGTTATGAACGAGGAGGTCGAGATAGGGTGGCATCATTTAAGCTCCAGGGGCTTTTGGCTCGCATATTTGGGCCGGAGAGTGGCGAGAGGGGGACGGCGAGAAACGGCTGAGATGGGATGGCGGTATTGATTTGACGGTATGCAGCTGGGGCTGGAGGGCCGTGTTCCCAACGGCGGAGCACCTGAGAGCAGGACGTCGCTTGGTGAGCGTCCTAAAGCCAGACTGAGGTGAGAAGGGCCAGCAATCGTTTTTCGGAATGGGGTCGGGAAGTGTTGTCTTGGGACCAGACCTGAATAGAGGTTTGGCATAGGAGAGGCATGTATTTTACTGAAGGGAACCACATACCATGTCCCAACATAGCGATGCCAATGCCTTAGCGCTGTCGGAGTCAGTCAGGTCCTCAATGACGGTAGAAATTGAATTTCTTCATCCGGGTTTTGTAGACATCCTCGGCGGATGTAAAGAGACCCACGAGAGTAGAAATAGGCAGCGTGTGCGTGAGCTAGCAGTAGATTGAGTTGTGGAGAATGTGCCTCCATAGTTTGGTCTTCTCCGCCGACATAGTGAAGATGTGGTGAGGTGAGTTAGGCGGGTCGGTAAAGATGTGGGTTTTAGTTCTCGAGATAATGCTAGAAGGATTGTACAAACAGATGGAGAGAGGCGATTGCGTTGGTGGTTAGGAGTCTGAGCATGGTTCAAGGCCAAGCTGCAAGCTACGGAAACAGATGGTTGAGAAGATGGAAGAGTATTGTGAAGCAATGAAGCGCCTAAGCACCAAAGAGGCTTTTTGTGAGCAGGGTGTTCTGATCTGGGAAGGGGGTTCAGAGTGTGTTCGGTTTCTTCGACTTCGCTGTAATAGCCGCCTTGTCATCACCAGCCCCTGAGTAGACGTTGTCAGATATCGGTGTGCTCGGCGTCTAGTCATCAGATTGAACATGGGATAGCTGTCGCACTCAAGCCATGGCCAACAGGCCACTAAGCTTTGTCTCGTCGGCGAAGTCATCCATAGCATCGACATGAGATGGGTTAGAGAAGTCCAGCTTATCCAGCGAAAGTTCCTCCTCGACCATTAGAACAGGCATACCAGAGGCGCTCGAGCCTAGGTTTCAGTTGTCGGCATTGGCCCTCTCGGGCCGTCCGAGCTCAACTTCGAGAGATCGAACAGCATCATGGGCTCATCCTCATGGGATTTCCCGTGGTGCGTAAAGAAAGATGAAATGGTTGAACGGAAAAGGGTAAAACCGAAAGGGTCGAGCATGGACAACATGAGATCATGTCCCTGCGTCGTTCGCGTCGTATTGTTTGAGGTATTGGCGCCAGAAACGCTGACGAAGGGCAACATATGGTTGATACTTTGCTCTGTGTTGGTAGTGGAACATTAGTGGTAAATAAAAACAGTTAAGCAGCCAAAGACGTACAGGCTGGAGCTCAGGGAATGATTGGAACCCCATAACGTAGATTTCGTTGTCGAAAGTAGCGGTTTGAAATCTTGCATTCCTTTCTCTTCTCCCTCTCTTCTCCCTCTTCAGGATTCAGGATTCTGTGCATTCTTCAACACTCGCTTCATGTCGAAAGTCACGTCGCCAATGTAATCGTTCGATGACGGTTTACCCCAGTCCTGAATAGTAAGTTGCAGATTGGAGGTGGTCTCGTACTTTCGAACGTGGAAAAGCACATTTTCATCCCAACCGGGTTCTCTGAGCGTCGAATGACTCGAATGCGAAAGACCCTTTTGCCGAACGAAATGACGACAAACGGGGCTATATCCCATTTAGTGTATGGCACTGAAAGATGTTTGGCCATTATAGCGACATGATGAGAAAGACGCTGTTTGCAAGTCGAGGTAGCCCGTCGCGTCTTGGATGTCCAACATTACGGTGCCCACGACGTTGTTCGTGCTTTTGAACTCATAATCGCTCTTCATCCTTTACGTGCCTAAAGCTGACATCGTCGATAGGCCCATGCTCGCTATTCAGGAGACGAAGCAGTGAGCGCCGTCACTTCGAAGGAAGACATCGAAACTCGGAGGGTTGAACTATCACCAGGATCGACACCAGTGCAGATATATTCGAGCTTAATTGTTTTTAGTGTAAGGAATGTCGATGGCGCCATGAAAATTGCTTCAGGGGATGGAACAAGCACCGAGTGTTCTTCAAGACCAATTAGTACCTCTGTACTAAGTGTACTTGGCGCCCGCCTATTTGCTCTTGTTACGTTTCAGGGTCGCCCTTATAAGGCGACACCTTCTCTCTTAGACACATCTTCCCTTTCCCGCCAGTCTGAATTGTTTTCCTCTAGACACAATGTCAATCTTGACAACCTAACGGCGAATGATTACCGTAGAATAATGTCACCCGGGCCCCTCAGAACTAATGTATTTACAGCTGTTCCGAAAAACCTTGTCCTACAAGTTTTTTTAAAAACACAGTGTAAAAGGGTCGTACAGACATGGGGGTGACGTCCGGTGACGGGCGTGGCATTTGCTCGGAGATAATCCCAATCTGTACTGTCACACCTAGTAGCGTGCGCGTTGACGCGCTGAGGTTTCTGTTCTTATTCTTGAACTTCCTTGCTCAATCCAAAATGCCATACTGGCATATCAGGCAAGATTTGAAGGAGCTTGTCCTCTCCCTGATCGATAACAATGTTGTTCCGGATGATTTTGAGCTCAACATCTCAGAAATCTTTGGTGTACATCACGCTATTCAACGATGGCAGAGAAACATTGAGTTATATGGCTCCGTAATTCCACCTAAAAATTCTTTGCAAGGACACCCTCTTATTCTCAACGGAAATCAAACACACGATCTTATTATACTTCTCGAGGAAGCACTAGAGATGTATCTTGATGAAATACAGGATTGGGTAGCTATCTCGCGTGAACTTTCAATCTCAAAATCAACACTAGATTTGATGATTCGCGATCTTGGGATTTCATACAAGCTGTTTTCCAAGGCTGCAGCGGAGAGGGATGAGGTAGCGAGAGAGGAGTTCAGCGCACTCCCGTAGTGCACAAATGTGACACAAAGTGACCCCACTTGGCGCAGCTCAAAACGGACGCGCCCAGCAACAGTTCTGCCATTTCCTGTCACCGGACGTCACCCCCATGTCTGTACGACCCTTCTCGAGGGTTGGTGTCGTGCCCCTCCGTCTATGTATGTGGTAGTTAGTATTTGGGCATGAAGAGCAGACAGTGTGAACCGTGTCTCTTCAGGGCGTAGGACGATGGAGGTGCTGGTGGATGACCCCCGAAGCAACACAGGCAGTACCTCCAATGTCCTACTCTACCACAAGTGTTTATGAAGTTGAATGAATGAGTTTTAAGTTGACAAATGAGTTTACTCAAGTATATCAGTAGAGACCAGTGTGAGATCCGTAGTTATAAGAGGTACACAAGATAATGTTTCTTCCGTTCTGACGAAATAGCTGGTTCAAAGGCGATGAGAGCAGTTCCGTTGGAAAGCTACTTCCGCGATATAAGGGGATATGACTCCATAGCCGTAGATGGTGCCCAGAGGTGACCTTGAGGCAAATCGGATAGCCATTTGGGAGTGGCTGGGGCTATCGCCAAGCGAAAGAATGCGTTTGAAAGGTGCAAAGAATCTCGTTTGAATAGGCCATTAACTGTAATAAACAGACCGTCGGGGATTTTTTAGGAAGGAAAAGGGTCCAACCAGGGAGAGGAAGAGAATATGTGAATTTCTAAAGGTTCGGTCACTGATAATAACGCACTCGGACTATTCAACAAAGTATGAGAACCATTAGACTTAAAGTACGGAGTTGTAGGAAAATAAAAGCCAGGAAATTGTATCTAGGCCCCAACCAAGCTGCAGGGAGGCCCAAATGGAAGGTCAGTGTTTAGCGCAACAACCAGCACACTTCATCGCAAGCAAATAGGCTTTTTCAAAGCGCGTAAATAACGCGAAAAAGATGTAGAAATTTTTAAGAAGAACGGGGTAGCCGTTCCGAAGATGTGTGGGTACAAGTACACCTTCTTCCCAACTCAGAACCCAGAACTGAGCCAATTCACTCTATATGAGGTCAAGTATCGTGTTTTCTGTCACCTTATATAACAGCTAATGAGGAAGTGGGTGGGTGGGCTAAAAATATTACGGATGGCGAGCATTCTGACGAGCTCCGAGGAACCACCTCCAGATCGAGGTGGTGGTACGAAACGACTTAGACATCGTGTGGTGGCCGCCTGTGTGGCAACTCCTTCCCACGAGAAAACGTACCCGTCGGCTGCGCCTCCGGGTACTTCACTTACACACCTTTTTTTAAAAAAACTCGTAGGACAAGGTTTTTCGGAACAGCTGTAACTCTTCCAAAAAACAAAAAAAAAAACCTCAAGCATTGTACTCATCTCCTGATCGGATGGACTCGTCTAAATTATTTTACGAGAGACTGTGGCCAGGCTATTCGGGGACAGTCTCGATAGCATCTCTGAAAAAAGCCGTGTGCTTCCCATCCACAGCTGCCAAACAATTCGATTCAGACGCGTTGCTTGGGATTGATGAGGTCGAATGATTTGACATGACTTGGAGTATATACACACTGCGCCTTCGCAGTGCGCACTCGCGAACCGTTCTTTCCGGCGACGAAGATCACCTCCAAAAGGACCCCTACAACCTTCGACCAAGCAACGCTATGACACCACACTATGCAATTGCTATTGGAGATACATATAAAGTGGTTCTATTGCGTAAAAAGCTTTGGCTTCGAACATCATATCATTGAGGTAGGACATATAGTACAACAAAAAAAGGGTATTCCTGATCATGGGCGAAGAGTATTGAAAAGACGATCACCCTGGCATATCGGGTTATTGCATATTCACTTCCAAATAACAATTGACGTACGGTGTCACCAAGACCAGGATTTATAATGCCCTCGTCAGTGAGGTGATCGTCGACTCCAGCAGCCCAGATCTGATCATATCTTCATCAGGGGATAATATAAATTTATATATGAGCAGACTTACTTCAAGCTCGGGATATTCTTCCTGAACGTGCTTCAGACCAGTTTGAGAAGCCAAAACACACAAGAGCTTGACATTCTTGACTGTATGGTCCATTGATAAGCAATGCGTCGTTTTAAACGAGTCCAAATAAACTCACTGGAAATGCCCCAATCAATAATCATGGCGAGTGCTGCACAGGCTGTTCCTCCTGTAGCAATCAGTGGGTCAAGTACATAGACTTGATCGATCGGGGGTGATGCTGGAAGCTTGGAATAGTCTGTATCGTGGATGCTGAATCAATGGGGAGCTTCAAGAGATCAAACGAGAAACATACATTCGACTGGCTGAAGAGACACCTTCTCTCGGTAGAGACCAAGGTGGTAAACAGGGGCTGCGCTTGAGGGACCCACAGATAAGCGTAGGAATGGCTACCATCACGAAACGTTTGACCCACGGGAATAGTTTCAACTATATCGTGCATCTCGAGTTAGAAAACAGAGGGCCATTTTCAAGACCATAACGCACCAAGGCATCGGACATCCCAAGACCAGCCCGCAGAATCGGTGTAAGTCCGATTCTGGGCTTGATTTTGCTACCAACGAACGGTGCGACTGGCGTTTGCTGTTTCACAAATGAGCTTTGAACGGTGCGTGCATGCGAATGGACGGCTTACACCCTCAAAGGACTCTGATTCTAGTGAACGCGATGCCTCATATCCTAAAAGCAAACTGATCGTGTCCACCCCCTATCGGCGATAATGTCACAAGCATCCTTGAACGAAGATCAGGCTTCCCGTACCTCGCGGAATTCCTTTGGGGTGGTGGACTTTTGTCGCAGTTTGGAAAGTTCTGCATCGATAAGAGGATGCGATAATACTGTGACTTTGCCGTTGGACATTATTGTTGCTTGGTAAGTCGAGTGATGACGGTAAGATGAAGGTTGTAAACAAGCTAGATTTATGTGGACAGTCAGTCGCGCCTCAAGGCGATCGCGCGGACCTAACACCGATCGCTTGGATTCAGGTCCACCCGCCTACTGCTCATAATATTACATGGGGAAATGCTGTAGAACAGACTCTGGATGTGGAACTCAGATAGTAATGAGGTTACAGGATCATCTTCGTTTGTATTCACAAGGTTTAAGAATAGCTCCTCTAGAAAGCAACTTAGTCCATTCCTTCTCCGATTTGCTGGTACGAGGAACTTTGGTGAATTCGAATAAAACAAAATGGGTGTTGGAATCATCCTGCATACATATCAGCATCACCCCAACTGTGGTGCAGCTTAGTCTCTCACCTTTTCTTTCAAGCGAAATCCAATGGAGCCGACTAGGCTTTCAAATTGCTCGATATCCGAGAAGCGACTTGTCACCTCAGCGATGTGCAATTGGCCGCTGATTCCGCGTCAGTAAATTACCTTTGCAATGAGGTATTAATTCACGTACCCTGCCTTCAAAATCCTCCAAGCTTCCCTCACACATTGCACCCAATTGACGCCCATCAAGCTCAGAGCGCAGACCACGACATCAACGACCTGACCTTCTCCCGTGGATTTTTTATCCGAAGGATCCTCCGACCCCGGTAAAGGTATCTTTTCACAAATATCCGCCTCGACCACAAACTTCTCATCCGAGACGAGGTCAAATGATATCACGGAGATGCCTTTCGAGAGAAGGCCCTTTGCGAGGGCGGCATCTCCGCAACCCAGGTCGGCGATGATGGTTCTCTGAGGATATGACGCAAATTTTGAGACGTAGTGTTCGACAGGGTTGGTGGGCCACGAAAGAACCTGATGCCGAAAACCAGTGTGATACTTACGCCAGTCAACATTAGCTTGGGTGAAGATGTTCAAAGAGATTCACACACCTCTTCGAATACTTTTGGGTCCTCTCGCATCATCTTATGCGCTTCATGGCTATCCGATTTGTATAAATTTTCATTGATGAGTCTTTAGAGGATGGTCAGCTGCCGGCAGAAGAGGAAGATTTCCCTATCTCACCTAAACCGTGCACCATCCAGACTCTCCTTCATGCTCTTCTGAAGAGTAGTCAAAGAAGGATTCGAGGCCGTTAGTTTTGAATCCGATACATGAACCGCTTTCGAAGGTTTGTCGGGAGACGCTTGCTTAGACTTAAAGTTCTTGTTCGCTTTCCGAGCGGTTGTCCTACTTTGCGATGCATCCTGTCCCGGGGTTTCACTGTGCACAAGGACCACGGGGGATCGCGTTTGATTTTGCTTGAACTTTTTCTTTGCGGGTGCAGCGCCTGCTTGATCAAGTTTCCTGGGCCCTATTTTCGGTTTCAAAGGACCCGATTCCGGCTTTGCACTCGCCAGTTTAGCCATGCGTTTCTCTACGTTCATTTCTGCCGCATCTAACTTGTGAACCTCACTTCCTGGGCGCTTGCGCTTCTTCGATACCTGGCGGGTATCATCTCGAACAGGCGCTGAGGGTACTGACCACCCTGGAACTTCGAAGAGAGACATTTAAAAACACTTCGGGATGGTCTTGCGATGGGCGATTTAGGAAGGTGCAAAGATGCGACAACGGTAGGGCAAGAAAGCAAATAACTTAATCCGGGCCGCCATGACGGCATGACCAACAGGCCCAAACGCAGTCAGTTTCTTACCACAACTGTCCAAGTCTGTCTCACACGTAATACTGCTCGATGATCATCCACTGAATTCACGACGCGTTTTACTATGGGAACTTCTTCAGAGTGTGCAGATTATCCTTTTTCCGCATTCAGGATCACTCAGACAGCCTCAGAACCAGACGAGCAACCGCGGAGGGACGTGAATCTGGCCTCGTGTGAGTTCGTGTTTTTAGAATGAAACCGACCAATCCCCGGGGACCTGTTGATCCCGATGGCAGGTACGTCTTAAAGGTTATTTTGAGGGAATAAAAGTCGTTAGAGACCTCAAGCAACCACCACCACCACCTCATACTCCTCCATTCCCGCCCACGGCGTCGCATATAAATCATGGCCGCAGGATCTCCTTCGAGCCAGAGCTCCCAAGACGACGACGTCCTATCTGATTCATCCGTGAGCATTCACTCCTATCCTCGATCTATGCTCGCCATGTTCACCCTGCGCAGTGCGATCTTGAATGGCAACTTCTTGAGGATGAAGATTCGTCTGGTGACGACGACGATTCGGCAGACATTTCGAAACATGACCTCGTCACAGCGCCGCTGATGACCCGAGAGGCCTATCTTTGCATCAAGAGTGACAAGAGAGCTGCTCAGTATGGAGTACTTGGACGTGTGCTTAGCGTTCAGTGAGTTCTGGTCTTGCTCATGTCTACTATGCTTACCAGCCACTCTAGCCACAAAAACGGAGATGAAGTGTTTGACGACGAGCGTCTATATCTAAATACTGTGAGATCAAATCAAATGCCTCTTCCTTTATCCGATTTCTCAATTGTCCATGTATAGAACTCTCCCTTTTCCGCAATTGTGTGCGGAGTTCAAGGTAGGTTTTCTTCAGGGGAACCCACATTTCAATCCCTGTTACTGACGGAGCTCATGTTGCAGGGTCTGGAAAGTCGCATACCGTGTCAGCCATGCTAGAAAATATGCTTATTTCGGGTTTCTCTGCCATCGGTTCTCTGACAAAGCCCCTTGCTGGGCTTGTTCTTCACTTTGGCGAAGGTGGAGCGAACGCACTTCCCAGCGAGGCGGCATGGCTCTCATCTTCTATCTCGTCGCTCGTCACCGGCCCTCCAGTTCGAGTCTATGTCTCCAAGTCATCACTGCACACCATGCGCTCTGTATATTCGGTTCTGGGAGATCGGGTAACCGTTGAACCTTTGCTCTTCCAGAGCTCAGAGCTTGATGCAGCAGCAATCCTATCCATGATGGCTGTAGGCTCTTCGGAGTCGGCCCCTCTCTATATGCAGATTATTCTGGTAATAATTTCTTCTTTCATTATTGATTTCGACGTCAATTGACCTCCTTTTGCAGTCATTACTACGGGAACTTGGCGAAGAGTATACATATGCAGCGTTCATCAGGAAGCTAGAAGTATCGAAAACCAAGTTTAATCCAGCCCAGCTAACC